>SL_8KL_010_SEDDRAFT_10003887_pt1 | contig 12209 bp, 11 predicted proteins | sample SodLakKL_010_SED_4_FD_11160 | JGI IMG/M metagenome (IMG submission 11160) | reverse complement strand
CTTTTGGCTTGACAGGGTAGCCTGCAAGTTTTATGATTAAAATTAAAGCAGTAATTGATCTTAGTTTAGATAAAGGAGGCGTCAAGCGCTTGCAAATAAAAATCAAATTAGAAGACGGACAAGAAGCTGTTTATCCCGACGGAACGACCTGTATGGATCTTTACCGGGAAAAGACAGCAGAGAATAAGCAGCTGCTGGCTGTGCTTGTTGATGGTCAGGAATGTGACTTAAATGTACCTTTGCCGGAAAACAGCGAAATTTCATTTGTTGATTTTGAAGATCCGCAGGGAGCGCATATATACAGGCACACCGCCAGTCACGTGTTGGCCCATGCTGTAAAAAGGCTTTATCCAGAAGCAAAACTTGGCATTGGACCGGCCATCGAAAATGGGTTTTATTATGATATTGATTTTAAGGAGCCTATTTCCTCAGATGATTTGAAAGCAATTGAAAAAGAAATGAAAAAAATTGTCAAGGATAAGCTTCCGATCAGGCGCAGGGAAATGCCTAAACAGGAAGCGGAAAAGATCTTTCGGGAAAAAGGAGAGACCTACAAATTAGAGTTAATTGCGGATTTACCGGAAGATGAAGTGATCAGCGCTTACGAACAGGACGATTTTATAGATCTATGTACTGGCCCGCACTTGCCGCACACCGGAATTGTCAAGGCTTTTAAACTGACCAGCCTGGCCGGAGCATATTGGCGAGGCGATGAAAAAAATCCTATGCTGCAGCGGATCTACGGGACTGCTTTTCCAACTAAAGAACGCCTGCAGGAATACTTAAACTTACTTGAAGAGGCTAAAAAAAGGGACCATCGCAAACTTGGTCGTGAGCTTGAATTATTCAGCCTGCATGAGGAAGCGCCCGGGTTCCCCTTTTTCCACAATAACGGGGCAATTGTGTGGCAGGAGCTGACTGATTTTTGGCGCCAGGAGCATCGTAAAGCCGGATATGAGGAGATTAAGACTCCGCTGATCCTGAATCGTTCACTGTGGGAACAATCCGGGCACTGGGATCATTTTCGCGAGAACATGTATTTTACAAATATCGATGAGCAGGATTATGCGGTAAAACCAATGAACTGCCCCGGTGCAATGCTTGTCTACCGCACTAAGATGCATAGTTATCGTGATTTTCCGCGCCGCATTGCTGAAATGGGGATTGTGCATCGCCATGAACTTTCAGGAACTCTGCATGGTTTAATGCGGGTGCGTAATTTTACTCAGGATGATGCCCATATCTTTATGCTTCCCGACCAGGTTGAAGATGAAGTTGCCGGTATTATCGAGTTGATGGATAAATTCTACACGGTCTTTGGTTTCGATTACCGTGTTGAATTGAGCACCAGGCCGGAAAAGGCGATGGGCACTGTAGAAATGTGGGATAAAGCGACCGGAATACTGGATAATGTTCTACTGTCCAAGAATATAGATTACAAGATTAACGAAGGCGATGGCGCATTCTATGGGCCGAAAATTGATTTTCACCTGGAAGACTGTCTGGGCCGCAGCTGGCAGTGCGGAACTATCCAGCTTGATTTCCAGATGCCGGAGAAATTTGATTTAACCTACATCGGTGAAGATGGAGACAAGCATCGTCCCGTAGTCATTCACCGGGTGATTTATGGGGCAATGGAACGCCTGATCGGTCTTTTGATTGAGCATTATGGTGGCGCTTTCCCATCCTGGCTGGCCCCGGTGCAGGTTAGTGTGATCCCGGTAACCGATCGCAGTCATGAATATGCTAAAAAAATATACGATCAACTAAATGAGGAAGCTTTGCGGGTAACCTTAGATGATCGCAATGAAAAGGTTGGTTATAAAATCCGGGAGGCGCAAATTAAAAAAATACCTTATATGCTGATTGTTGGGGACCAGGAAGTGGAAAGTGGACAGGTAGCGGTCCGTCATCGCAGTGATGGCGATCTCGGCGCAGAAGATCTTTCCATTTTTATAGATAAGTTAAAAATCGAGATTAGCGAAAAAAGCATTTGACCTGGCATTAATATTTTGTTATGATTAGCATTGTTAAATTAAGTTTTAAGCAGAAGTTACCGCTTCTCACCCTGAGACTATTACTGTTACCAGGGTTTATCCATAAAGGTTAAGGATATAAAGAGCAGCGGTATACCCCTGCTCTTTAATTTTTTCAGGAGGTGAAATAAGATTAGTAAAAATTTGTTCGTGAATGAACAAATTAAAGCCAAGGAAGTTCTGGTCATTGATGCAGAGGGCACTCAACTCGGGACCATGAAAACAGATGAGGCTTTACAGTTGGCCCAGGAGAAGAAAATGGACCTGGTGAATGTTGCACCCAGTGCAAAACCACCGGTATGCCGCTTAATGGATTATGGAAAACACAAGTATGAGCAAAGCAAGCGAGATAAAGAAGCAAAAAAGAAACAGAAAACAACAACGATCAAGGAAATCAAGTTACGGCCAAATATTGATAAACATGATTTTGAGGTCAAGGTCAAAAGAGGACAAAAGTTTCTATCGAAAGGTGACAAGATTAAAGTTACGGTTATGTTTCGGGGTCGCGAAATAACTCATCCTGAGATTGCCCAGGGTCTTTGCAAAGATTTGGCCGAAGAACTGGCTGATTATGGAGTTGTAGAAAAGCCTGCCAAACAGGAAGGGCGTAATATGATCATGATTTTAGCGCCTAAATCATAGCAATAGGAAGGTTGTTATCAGAATGCCTAAAATGAAAACCCACAGTGGTGTGGCAAAAAGGTTTAAAAAGACCGGGGGAGGAAATTTTAAACGCTACCAGGCTTATAAAAGCCACCTTACCAGCAAGAAAAGTCCTGCCCGCAAAAGAAGATTACGTAAATCAACATTAGTTAAGAGTGCAGATGTTAAAAGGGTTAAGCAATTTGTTAAATAAGACCAATAAGTTGCGTCTTAATATTGTTTGAATTGAAATGTAAGTATAACTGAAAGTAGAAATGGGAGGATGATTGATTATGCCTCGCACCAAGAGAGGTCCTATCGCCCGTAACAGGCGTAAAAAAGTATTAAAACTGGCCCGGGGTTATTACGGAGCGAAAAGCAAGTTATTCCGGATTGCCAATCAACAGGTCATTAAGTCGCTTACTTTTGCTTACCGGGATCGCAAACAAAAGAAGAGGGACTTTCGTAAGTTATGGATTGCCAGAATTAATGCTGCAGCAAGAAACGGTGGTTTGTCTTACAGCCGATTCATCAATGGCCTCAAAAAAGCAGATGTGCAAATTAACCGTAAAGTACTAGCTGAATTGGCGGTTAATGACAAGGATGCTTTTTCAAGGCTGGTTGAAGTAGCAAAAGAGAATAGTTAAGTGGAGCCAATTTACGTAAGCAGCCCCGATAATTCGCTGCTTAAAGAGTATATAAAACTGCATAGTAACAAGCGTTACAGGCAGAAAACCAAGCAAATAGCCCTGGAAGGCCCCAACCTGGTCACTGAAGCGCATCGTGCAGGATTGACCCCCCGGGCTGTTTTCTATACAGAGGAATACTATGATCGGGTAGGCAAAATATGGCTGGACAGCCTTCCGTCCGGAGTAAAAAAACTTATTTTGTCTCCGCGGCTTTTTAATAAAATCGCAAAGACAGAATCTCCCCAGCCTGTTGCCGCTATATTTCACTNCAGTGAGTGGGAAGAAGATCAAAAAGATTTGGCGGTAGGCACCCAGCTGGTCATAATCTTGGATCACTTGCAGGATCCGGGCAATATGGGGACAATCATCCGGACTGCTGCGGCAGCCGGGGCAGGTATTACTTATTACACATCAGGCAGTGTTGATCCTTATAGCCCCAAGGTATTGCGGGCCACTGCCGGGACAGTATTTAATCTACAATTGAAACAGGTCAGGGATTCATTAAAGCTTTGTGCGAATTTAAAGGATAGGGGTTTTCAGGTGGTCGCCAGCTGTGCTGACTCTTCAGTGCATTATTGGTCGGTGGACTACCGGAAACCGACGGCGCTGCTTGTCGGCAATGAAGCCGGAGGAATAGCTAAAGAGCTGAGCACAGAAGCTGATCAAAGGGTGTCAATACCACTTTCAGGGCCGGTTGAATCACTGAACGCTGCAGTGGCTTGCGGAATCATTATCTATGAAATAATTCGCCAGCGCAGTGTTTAAATGCCTTGAATGGTTAAGGCCTTAATGCTATAATGCTTATATATTTGAATAGATGTAGGCAATGAAGGAGCAAAGTAAGTTTGGGAATCAGGCATTGACCAGGGAGGATAAGCGTTAACTGAAAGCTATCCCGGTGCTGCCCGGCTGAATTTCACTCCTGAGCTTCCCTGCTGAAGGATGCAGAATTATATTTTTGGTAGGCAGGGTACGGTGATCCCGTTATTGATTTAGAGTGAGTAAGCGGTGTGCTAAGTTGGGTGGTACCGCGGAAGGTTACCTTTCGTCCCTCAGAAGAGGGATTTTTTATATTTGCGGAGGTGTCTATAATTGCTGAACAAGTTAAAGGAATTGGAAGATGACGCACGGCAAAGCATTGAGAATGTAGAGGACATGGAGCAGTTAAAGGCGGTTAAGGTCCGTTACCTGGGGAAAAAAGGTGAACTAACAGCACTATTACGAAGNCTGGGCAGTGCCCCTCCCGAGGAAAGACCTGTGATTGGCAAAAAAGCGAATGCTTTGCGAGAAGAACTCGAAAGGGCTATAGCGCTCAAAGAGCAAAATTTGCGTGACGCTGAGCAAAGCGGAAAGTGGGAGCGGGAACGCATTGATGTTACCCTGCCCGGCCGCCCGGTCACCCTGGGCCAGAAACACCCCCTGACCTTGATCAATGATGAAATCAAAGAAATATTTATGGGTCTTGGTTTCCAGGTGGCCCACGGTCCGGATATCGAAAGTGATTACTACAATTTTGAGGCCCTGAACATTCCAGCCGATCATCCGGCCCGGGATATGCAGGATTCCTATTACATCACACCACAGTTTTTGTTACGGACTCACACATCCCCGGTTCAAATCAGGGCGATGGAGAAAAAAGCCCCAAACCTACCACTACGAGTTATCGCTCCCGGAAAGGTTTATCGGCGTGATGACGATGCCACCCACTCACCGATGTTTCACCAGGTTGAGGGACTTGCTGTGGATACAGATATAACTTTTTCTGATTTAAAAGGAACGCTGCTTTCTTTCGCCCGCGAAATGTTTGGTCCGGACCAAAAAATTCGACTGCGGCCCAGTTACTTTCCCTTTACCGAGCCCAGTGCCGAAGTTGATATATCATGCATCATGTGCAGTGGAAAAGGTTGCCGGGTCTGCAGTTCAACCGGCTGGCTCGAAATACTGGGCTCCGGGATGGTCCATCCCCGTGTGCTTGAAATATCCGGCTATAATCCGCGGGAAGTGACCGGTTTTGCATTTGGAATGGGTGTGGAGCGGATTGCCATGCTAAAATATGGTATCGGTGATTTGAGGCTCTTTTTCTCGAATGATTTGCGTTTTCTTAAACAATTCGGATAGCTTAATAACAATGCGATTTAGTGATTGGTAATGATAAATGGGAGGGAAAATAATAGATGCGTGTTCCTTATAACTGGTTATTAGACTATATTGATCCGGGAATGACTCCCGAGGAGCTGGCTGATCGTTTAACTCTGAGCGGGGTAGAAGTAGAAGCGGTTGAACAATTTGGGCCTGCTTTACCGGGTGTTGTTGTCGGAGCAGTGAAGAATNTGGAGCCTCATCCGGGCAGAAGNAACCTGACCCTGGTTGATGTTGATCTGGGTGAGAAGNTTTTNAAAATAGTATGTGGAGCGAAAAATATGAAGGTGGGCGACAAAGTGGCTGTCGCCAAGCCCGGTTCTGAACTGCCCGGGGAGCGCAGGATTGAAGAGGCGTTAATTCATGGAACTTCTTCATCGGGAATGCTATGTTCAGCCCAGGAGCTGGATCTTGATTTAGGTAATGAGGATGAAATACTCATTTTGGACGACGATGCAGATCTCGGTGCCCCGATAGATAAAGTGCTTGGGTTTGAAGATAAAATTCTTCATCTTGAATTAACCCCGAATCGTCCAGATTGCTTGAGCATGATCGGTGTGGCCCATGAAGTTGCTGCTTTGACCGGGCATGCAGTTAAAATGCCGTGCATGACTCCACCGGAAATTGACCAGAAAGTCGATCAGGTTTTTAAAGTGAAGGTGGAGGACACCGATCTTTGTCCGCGCTATACTGCCCGGGCTGTCCGGGGAGTAAAAGTAAAAGAATCCCCTTTGTGGTTGCAGCTGCGGCTTCTGAAAGCAGGCATTCGGCCGATTAGCAATGTAGTAGATATCTCTAACTACGTAATGTGGGAGTTTGGTCAGCCTCTGCACACCTTTGATATGAAGCTGCTAAAAAATAATGAAATTGTGGTCAGACGGGCCAATAAAAATGAAACCCTGGTAACCCTGGATGGTATTAAGCGTGAGTTGAGCGGGGAAACTTTGGTCATAACCGATGGTAACGCACCAGTTGGACTGGCCGGTGTGATGGGTGGTGAAAACACCGAAATCTCGGATTTGACCAGTGAAGTTCTTATTGAAGCCGCTGCTTTTGATCCGACCAATATCAGGCGGACTGCCCGGCGCTATAATCTCCCCTCTGAGGCATCACAACGCTTTGAAAAGGGGGTTAATCCGGAAGCGGTAATCTGGTCGCAGGATCGGACTGCTTTTTTAATGAGTGAGATGGCTGAAGGTGAAGTGTTAAACGGGATTTTGGATAGCAACAGCGACACGGTTCAACCGACCAAGATCCGAGTGAGCCCGGAAAGGGTAAATAAAATACTGGGCCTGGCTATACCACACACTGAGGTGACCGATATTCTTACCCGCCTGGGTTTCACTATTCAGCATTCCGGGAATGATGTTTTGGATATATCTGTACCTTTAAGGCGGGGTGATGTAAGCCTGGAGGAAGATGTGGTTGAGGAAGTAGCCCGTCTTTATGGATACGATAAAATACCGATCACTTTACCTCGAGGGGAACTGCAGGAAAATAATTTATCAGTTGAAGAAAGAGCGCAGTCATTAATCAGAGAAGTGCTCACTGCCTCTGGGTTTTATGAATGTATCACCTATTCATTCTTTAACCCTGCAACCCTGAGCCGCCTCAGGCTGCCTGAAAATGATCCGAAAATGCAGACTATTCCGGTTCAAAATCCTTTTTCAGAGGAGCAAGCTGCAATGCGGACCACTATCCTGCCTGGATTACTGAAAGTGGTTCAGCACAACCTCAGCCATCGGGAATTGAATCAGATGTTCTTTGAAATTGGTTCAGTATTTGAAGCTGATGCCCTGCCCCTGGAAAAACTCCCTGCAGAAAAGGTTAAGTTGGTTCTGGCAGCAACCGGCCTGATTCCCGATCCGAACTGGATTGTTCCTTCCAGGGAAGCCGATTATTATGCGATAAAAGGCGCTTTGGAAGTTTTGTTTGACAGGCTGCAGATTGGAGCAGTAGAGTTTGTGCCAGGGAAAACACCATTTAGCCATCCGACGCGCTGTGCTTTGCTCAAAATTGACGGGCAGGAGCTTGGTTATCTTGGGCAGCTGCATCCCGAGGTGGCAGAAGAATGGGAGATTGATCAACCTGTGACGGTTTGTGAGCTTGATCTGACTTTGCTTGAAGAGAAGGCAAGCCTGTCCCCCAGGGTTGTTCCGCTGCCGCGTTACCCTGCAGCCAAGAGGGATTTGGCTATCGTAGTTCCAAAGGAAATTCCTGCCCGGCAGATAGAGGAAACCATCAATGAAGCGGGCGGGCATCTTATCAGTCAAGTGAAACTATTTGATCTTTATGAAGGCAAGCAGGTCCCGGAAGGGAAACGCAGCCTTGCTTACTCTATTGCTTTCAGGCGGGAAGAGGGGACGCTAACCGATGCTGAAGTAAATCAAGCTCAAAACGATATTGAAAAAGCTCTTTTTGACCTGGGAGCGGTTTTGAGAAGTTAGAGAGAAGGATTACTGCTGATCTATCACGAATACTAAATGAACAGGGATAAAAGACGAGATTTTTCTGATAAGCTGGAGGCAGGCGGAAGTATGGAGGAAAAAGAAAAAAACAGAATTTCTGTGTATATCATGGGGGAAGAGTATATCCTGAGAGGTTCTTCTTCAACTGATAAAATGCACGAAGTCGGACACTATGTGGATCAGCTTATGAAATCGTTAGCGGAAAACAATATTCAAATGAGCAAGCAAAAAATTGCCGTGCTGGCCGCCTTGAATCTTGCCGATGAGTTACTCAGGTTGAAGAAAGACAATAGCTTGAATACTGAGAACTTAAGGGATCGCAAAGAAAGAGGTGGCGACAATGAATTGGCTTGATATACTTCTGATTGCTGTTTTCATCCTGCATGTGATTAGCGGGCTATCCCGCGGGATGGTTAAACAATTATTTGATATATTTGGTTTTATTGTGGTGCTCCTTCTCTCTTTCTGGGGAAGCCGTATGTTCAGCAGCGTTCTGGCTGAATATATCAACCCGGAAGATATAATCACTCATCATGAATTAATTGAAAGCCTGGGACTTGAAGTTGCCATGGAGAACGTTCCGCAGCTTATTGCCGGGATTATTGCGTTTCTAGCCTTGTTTTTGATCTTAAGCATAGTATTCCGCTTGTTTTCAGGCGGGTTCAGGTGGATTAACCGTATTCCGGTGATTGGACTTTTTAACCGGTTGGGCGGGGGAATACTGGGAATATTGATCGGAGCATTATTTGTCTATATAATTATTGCTGCTATATCCTTGATTCCTATGGATTTATTTATGGAGGCCATAGCAGGTTCAGAGGTAGTTTTTTTTACTGAACACTACTTTACACCGCTGGCTGGAGAATTAAAAGATTTTGCAATTGATTTTTACCTAAGTCTGAATGGCTAATCAAAGCTGGTCTCGAACGGTTAACTGTCTCCTGCGCTTTTTCTTGTCGGAGGCACTTTCCGGGAGATGCCGGCTTTTTACCGTCAAATTGCCTGGTATTCTATGCTGAATACAAGTTAAAGGAGTAAAACAGGTTTGGCTTTAGATAATCATTTTTTCAGCTTTAAGACTGAAGAGATAGCCCGGAATCTACTGGGTCAGTATCTTTGCCGGGAAACAGAAGAAGGGCTTACTTCAGGTTTAATAGTCGAAACCGAAGCATATTTAAGCGAACATGATCCTGCCTGTCATGCTTCCAGTGGAAAGACAAAGCGAAACGCAACGATGTTTGGTCCGCCGGTGCGGGCCTATATCTACTTTATATACGGAAATTACTTCTGTTTTAATGTTGTGACCGCACCGGAAGGAAAAGGTGAAGCGGTTTTAATCCGGGCTGTTCAGCCGTTAGAGGGTTTGGATTTGATGCTGCAGCGCCGGGGTGCTCAATGTAGTATAAACAATTTAAACAGCGGTCCGGGGAAGCTATGTCAGGCTTTTGCTATTGATAAATCGCTTGACGGACATGATTTAAGGCAAAAGCCGCTATATCTGAAGGAAAACAAAACTGAATATGATCGATGGCAGGTAGAAGCAACACCGCGCATCGGCATATCTTCGGCTCAGGATAAACTGCTCCGTTTCATAATAAGCGGAAACAAATATTTATCGAGGTGAGATTGATTTGCCTGACGTAATTAAAGAACGGGAAATCAAGGTGCTAGAATTTGATCAGATTCGCCAAAAATTGGCAGCGATGACGGTTAGTCCAATGGCCCTGGAAAGGGTTAACGAGTTACTGCCTTCTTCCGACTGCGCCGAGGTAGAAAAGTGGCAGCAGGAAACCAGTGAAGGACGGCTGCTTTGTTCAAAAAATGCTTTTAATCCATCAGCGGTGGACGATATCAAACCGCATTTGATTCGCGCATCGAAAGGCGCTATGCTTTCCGGTTCAGAGCTCGCTGCAGTGATGTCTTTTGTTAAGGCAGCACACCGCTGGCCAAAATTTTTCAAGAATCGGGATCACTTTGAGCTTTATCCACTGCTTGCCGGCCTGACTTCGAAGCTAAAGATATGTGATCAACTGGACGCAGTTTTAGAGCAATCTATCGATCCGGAGGGCAATATCCTGGACACTGCTTCTGCGCAACTTTCATCGCTGCGCCGCAAGAAGCAGTCCCTGCAAAACAAGATCAGGGAAAAACTCGATGAATATATACGCAGTGCTCATTACCGGCGCTATCTGCAGGATGCCCTGGTCACCATTCGCGGCGGCCGTTATGTTTTGCCTTTTAAACAAGCTTATCGTCACAATGTGCAGGGAGTAGTTCATGATCAATCTTCAAGCGGAGCAACCGTGTTCATTGAACCGCTCCCGGTAGTGGAAATGCAAAACTCGGTGACTGCCTTACAAAGCCAGGAAGATGAAGAAACAGAGCGTATCCTCTTTCAGCTGAGCAGCAGGGTCTCTGCTGCTGAACTCGAGCTGATGCAGAACAGAAAGATTTATGCTGAGCTTGATTTGGTTCTTGCCCGCGGCCGGTTAAGCTTGCAAATCGGAGGGAAAGAACCGAGATTGCTTGATCGGAAAGAACTACCAGATGAACAATCAGATCAGGCATCAATTAAACTAGACAGTGCAGTTCACCCTCTTCTAAGCGGTGAAAAGGTCCCTCTTTCAGTGGAGATGGGTGGGGATGTGCAGACCCTGGTGGTTACCGGACCAAATACCGGTGGGAAAACAGTTTCTCTTAAAACTATCGGCCTTCTGGCAATTATGGCCCAGTGCGGACTGCATGTGCCGGCGGGTAAAGATACAAAGTTGATTGTATTTGAAAAAATCAGGGCAGATATAGGCGATGAACAGAGTATTGTCCAATCATTAAGTACTTTTTCGGGGCATATGAAAAATATTATCTCTATTGTTGAAGAATCCGGACCAGGATCGCTTGTTCTTTTTGATGAACTCGGAGCGGGAACAGACCCTTCAGAAGGTTCTGCCCTGGCTATGGCCATCCTTGAGGAGTTGACTCGCAATCAGGCCCTGACTGTAGCGACAACCCATATTAATGAGTTGAAGTTATTTGCCCAGATGCAGGAAAAGATGCAGAATGCAGCGATGGAGTTTGATTTGGATACGCTTGCTCCAACATATCGTCTTTTACAGGGGGTCCCCGGCCAGAGCAATGCATTTTATATTGCCAGTCAATTAGGGCTCTCTGAGCATGTTCTGGATAAGGCAAAAAGTTTAATGCACCGCTCTCATGATCAGGTTGAATCTATTATTGCCAGCCTGGTCGAAGATCAACAGCGTTTTTCCAGGGATAGCAGACAGGCCGAACTGGAAAAGAACAAGGCCGAATTGTTGATGTCTGAACTGCAAGAAGAACGTAATTTGCTGCGGGCCAGAAAAGAAGATATTTTAAAAGAGGCCCGGGAAGAAGCACGGCAGATTGTGAGAAAGGCAAAAAATACTACTGACGAGCTGATCAAAGAACTGCGTTCGATAAAAAGCGAAGGTGCTGAACAACCGGTCGCCAGGGCGGAGCAAATCCGCAGTCAATTAAATGAACTGCGTCGGGAAAGTGAGCCGGAAGAAAAGGTTGAAGCAGAAAGTTTGGATCAAGAGGAACTGGCAATTGGCCAGACCGTATATATTCGCAGTCTAAAACAAAAAGGGGAAGTTATTTCCTTTTCGAATGATGAAGTGCAGGTCCAGGCCGGTTCTATCAAGGTCAACCTGCCGGTTCATGAGTTAAGCAAAGTTCAACTTCAGGATCAGGGAAAAAGCAGCCGCGGTGAAAAGGGAAGCAGCAGTTATAGCATCCGTAATATGCCCTCGTTCAGTGGTTCCCTTGACTTGCGCGGCTTAAACCTGGAAGAAGCAATTCCCCTGGTGGATAAGCTGCTTGACAATGCGCTTTGGGCCGGATTGAACCAGGTTGATCTAATTCATGGAAAGGGCACCGGTAAATTGAAGAAAGGTCTGCGGGATTACTTAAAAGAACACAAACTTGTCAGCAGCTTTCGCAGCGCTGAAGCAAATGAAGGCGGTGAGGGAGTTACTGTCGTTGAGCTCAAATCGTAACTCATCTTCACCGCCTGTAAATGATCTATATAACTAAGCATATATAGAGTTTTGATATTTTTATGTTCTTTAATTTTCGGGTCCCTTGGAGACTGCGATATTGACGGTAGTGCCTTTGCTCACTGTTGTTCCCGGTTCAGGTCGAATAGCTATAACCCTGTTAATGCTTATTTCATCATGATGCTTCAGTTCTACATTTCC
>SL_8KL_010_SEDDRAFT_10003886_pt1 | contig 12210 bp, 8 predicted proteins | sample SodLakKL_010_SED_4_FD_11160 | JGI IMG/M metagenome (IMG submission 11160) | reverse complement strand
CTATCGATGAAGATGGCAATGGAGATGACATTGAATGGGATGGTACTACTGATGAATTTGACGAGTTCAGCATAGAAGAATTTGGAGTTGCAGAAGCCGAGATTTACTATGCCTACGTTAGCCAAGAAGGGATGCCGATGAATGAGATATATGAATTTGATGACAGTGCTACAGTGGATTCTGAAGAGTGGATGCCTGTAGATGAGGAATCGCATAGAACAGAAATAAATATGGATGACATACCTTTTGTTGGACAGTCTGGTGATGATGAAATCATGGACACTTTCGGTATTGATAGAGACGAATTGAGTGCTACTGACAGTGTGCTGAGGTACAATTCCACAGAGTCTATGCACTATTTGGCACAGACCCCAGAAGATGATGAAGGAGTGTTCAACGATAGAAGTTCCTATTGGCAAGGGTGGACTGACCTTCAACAAACGATAGAAGATAACGTCTTGAGTCATCTTGCAGAGAAACACAACGTGAATGAGAGACAGATAACCATAATCGATTACTACATTGAGGACTTGCAAGTGGTTACGCAGTATCAACAAGATATGAGAGAAGAAATCAGAAATGCCTATGCAGATGCTTTCCTACAGGTTGCTGAAGAAGAAGGTTGGGACGTGTACTTTGAATCGCTAGATGATGACGATGATGACGGGTGGAGAACTGTTGATGATTTGATGGCAAGGGATGACTTCACTCGTATGGAGATACAAGGCAATATCAGATATGGTGAACCAGAGACATTGGAGAGATGGTCAAATTCGTTTACACGGTATGAGTACAGTATAAATGGTGTTTCATTTGGTGATAATGAGTTAGACTGGTACAGACCGTGGGAAGACGATGAACGAAGTGATATGATAGAGGATATCATTGACGGTGATTTTGAAGTGGATATGGGAGAAACAGTTGATGATGTGACTGAACCATTCTCCGATGTTGCTGAAGAGATGAAGGAAATGACAGCTTCTATGTTCTCAGTTGTGCAGTCGTCTGTTGATGACGTTGCAGAGAGATTCGAAAGAACGTGGACAGATATTGAGGGTAGGTACGAAGATATGAATGTCTTTGATGCCCAACATTTACAAGCATCGAACTTGGGATTGGCAAGTGCTATTGAAGGTTCTATGATGACTGATTTGGTAGAATGGATAGAGGACGAGTTTGCAATGGCAATGAGCATAGATGAAGCCTTTGAGAATCTGCAAGTGGACGGTGAGAGAGTATTCGATTGGATGAGGACAAATGATGACGAAACCTTTGGAAAAGTTGCAAGTCAGCCTCTAACAGTTGGCACAGCTAATCCAACGATAACCATAACAACCATAGTGATAGTGGTCTTCGTTGCCATACTGGTAGTAGCTGGAGCAATTACATGGTCGATGAAGGATGATAGTAGGAGTCCCCCACAAAATGAAACCGTGAGGAGATAGAACAAAAACCCTTTCCCTTTTACTTTATTGATTTGAGGTGGAAAATATGAAGGATATGAGGATAAAAAGGAAGATAAGACGTATAGGGATATTCAGTGTTATATTCGCATGTGTGATACTCATTCTTGCAATGGTTGGAAATACAGGGGTGGTCAGAGCAGAAGATGAAAAAGTGGTAGAATATGGTGAAAGGAGCATACGTTTAATACCTGAATTTGAATCGGTGACTTATCTTGTTGATGAGTATGTGCTTCATGGGCAGAGATTTGATGAAGTTGGTGAATGGGATATACCAGACGGTGCTATGTTGCAGTCACATCTCAATCTGACAGAGAGTGGTCAAGTAGCTTCTGTTGAAGATAGTGATGATGTCTATCTGAATCATTCGGAGAGTGCTCGGTACGGTATTAGGTTTGATGGTAATTTGTCTGAGGGAGACCAAATCATAGAAATCAGTGCTGGTGCTGGAGATATCACTGTTGAGAAGGTGGTTGATGATTATGAAGTGAATGGAGTGAGTTTTGGATTTGATTTGGATGATTACGAGGATGACTACGTGAGATTGTTGATATCTGTAAGTGATGGTGAGTTTAGTGCAGGGATTTATGATGATTCATATAATGAGGAAGCCACTGTTGAAGATGAAGCTTTCGATGGTGATGTTGAGGATGTAGATGAGGTTCAACTAGGTGGACTGAATGGTGGTGAATATATCACATATTCACATTTCTATGCTTCTACTCTCTCACAGGACATTAGTGGTATGACAGACCCCAATGGTATGGATGAAGATATGTGGAGACCAGAGGATAGTTTTGATGAGAGGATGGAGATTGACTATGATGATGCTGATGTAGTTGCCGATTCATCCTCTGAGATTATGCATGAGTCCTACAGGATTAAAGAAGAGAACCTTACTGATTTTGAAGAGGTTTCTCCTGCAATGAGTGGGAGCAATGTTATAGACTATGCTGTGCAGACTGAGGATGGCACAGGTGAATTTGGTGAAAGAGGAGCTTATTTCCAAGGCTGGAACAATGTACGTAACACCGTAGAGTCCAATCTGCATGAACATATTGCTGAGGTGGAAGGTACATCTGCTGATAGGATTGTGATAGTTGATTATCTTCTTAGTGGGTTGAATCTAGCTTCACAGTTCGATGGCGATTTTAGAGAAGAAGTAAGAGAAGCCTATGCTGAGAGTGTTCTAAAGAATGCTGATGAACAGGATTTTTATTTGATATTCCCAGAATATTTAAAGGAGATGGACGAAGCTGATGATGATTTTTATCATCCTGCTGAGGACTATACTGGAGAATGGTGGGAATGGAGTGCCTACACTGTAGATGAATTGATAGAAGAGACAGACTTAGAGAGGATTAAAATTGATGGCAGGATGAGGTATGGAACTGAAGAGAAACTTATGGCTATCGAAGAAGGTCTAACACAACATCGAACCAATATTGCTGGGATTGGACAGTCATTAGATGTTAGTGGTAGTGTGGACATTGATGAAGATTGGAGTTACATAAGTGGAAATAGAGAATTCAATGTTATAACTGCTGGTGTTGCTCTTGGGGCAATAGCATTGGGTACTTATGGGGTTACACAAACAAGTAGTTCTGCCGAGAGAATAACTGATAGTATGCTGGATACAGTACCTGATGTGGATGATTGGACAGAGATGACCGAGGCTCAGGCTGAGATTTTCCAGGATATCATTGATGAAATGGCTATTGACCCTGCTGATGTTGATGAGATGTTGTCGGGGCAACAAGAGTTCATGGAAGGTGTTATGACTGATGTTACTGATTTGGCTTTTGGTTCTATGGAGATATTCGGTGAAAGCATAGAGGATATAAGTGATATGCATGAGACGACCCTTACTGAAGTCAGTTCTATGTTTGATATGACAACAAAACAGTTTACAGAGATGAATGCTCAGATGGCTAATATGTTCGATGGTACAGTTACTGAATTATCAGATAGGATGGAATTACAGCAAGAATATGCAAGAGAGATGCAGATGGATATGGTGTCAATGCATGAAGCTACACTTAATCAGTTCGGTGAGATTAGTGAGAATATCATCAATGCCATGGATTATGGAGACCTTGGTAATATAGAGGACTACGAAGACGAATTGGAACAGTTGGTCAACCCCAAACCTGGTGAAGGTGGATTGAGTGTACAGCATTCTAATCCAATCATAACCATAGCTGTCATTGTGATTGTCATCATAGTGGTTTTCATAGCTGTGGGTATGGTTATACTGTGGAACAAGGACGATAGTCAAGAAGGAGGAAGCAGGAAAAGTACACAGAGGCGTTGATAACGGTGCTTAGCGAGATAGGAAAGGGTAGAGGCATCAAACCCCTTACGATAGGTTTAGTCGTCTCTATCCTTATCCTTATGTCCTTCACAACGGTCTTAGTGTCAGAAGAAGCAGAGGCAACGGGAAATGATTGGGATGGTGGTGAACGCAGAGAGAGGGTTGTACAACAATTCGATGACCCATTGGATTATGAGGATAAAGAACCTCACGGTGTATGGGATTCTGGTACTGAAGTCCCTGAAGAGCAGAGTGAGACACTTATTGAGGATGAGGATGATTTTAGTCCTGAAGGTAGAGATGGTACTACATATAGAAGAGAAGATGGTTTGAGGTTAGGGCATTACTATGACCAACCCGATAATATGCCCCCAGATTCTTATTTCAGATTCGAAGATGACGTTGATGAAGAGGATATGGTTGTAGATGATTGGGTTTCGGATAGGCAATTGAACATGGTAGGGGATGAATTTTATGAGAAGTATTACTACGAATTCGATGATGAAGAGGGTACATGGGGGAATACAGATTATGATGATGAATTAGATGTTACACAAGATATCACTTTACAGGCAGTAGTTGACAATGAGCCTCCTTATCAGTATCCAGAGCAAGGGGACATTATAGGAAATTATGGGCAGTATGGTATAATGGAGAGTTATGACTATGGTGAAGGGACTACTTCGACTGACCACGATTCCGACTTTGCTGGTGGTGATGGTTCATCAGACAATCCTTATCAGATAGAAAATATCCATCAACTACAAAATATAAAAGATGAAGGTGATGTTAGTTCCCATTATGAATTGATTGATGATATCGATGCCTACGAAACTAGGTTCTGGAATGATGGCAAAGGTTTTGAACCAATTGAAGGACAGGGTTCACTTGGCTCTGAATTGGCTTTTTATGGTGACTTTGATGGTAATGGACATGTTATCAAAGACTTGTATATAAATAGACCAAACGAGAATTACGTTGGACTTTTCAATATTTTGGGTTATGATGAGGATTGGGAAAACAGAGGAATGGTAAGGGATGTAGGTTTTATCAGTCCTCATATAACAGGGGGATTACATGTTGGTACAATTGCAGGTATGATGAGGGATAGTACACATATCAGGGAAACTTATGTTGTTGATGGTCGTATTTTAAGCTCTGATGAAGAAGCTGATGAAAGTTGGGATGATGTTGATGAGCCATCGGTTGGGTCGTTTGTTGGACAAATGTCACATGGAACAGAAGATGCCATCATAAATATCAGTTATTCTAGTTCAACTGTTGAAATAGTTGAATCGTTTGATAGTGAAGCTGAGGAAACTTTTGCAGGTGGCATCATTGGTCGTATGCAGACAGAATGGAGTTCACTTTGGAGTCTGTATTCCACTACTCATGTTTCTGGTGCTGATAGCAATGGTGGTATTACTGGTTCATTTTATTTTGGTGCAACTCTTGAGGATTTATATTATAACGAAGAAACATCTGGAGATGCATCGGATATTGGTGCTGAGCCAAGGACTACTTCTGAGATGACTTATCCTTATGTTGATACCTTTGAAAATTTCGATTTTGATAATATGTGGCAGGGAGATGATGGAGAAACAGATGACTGGAGAACCGATTATGTTGATAACTATGGCTACCCAGCACTGAGTTTTGAACAAGAACCAGAATATAATATAGTCGCATTTACGGTTCAGGATGATGGTTGTGTAAATATAGTTTCGTTTGATAAGGATATTCTCAACGGTGTGTTCAGTTTTGTGGTCACGTATGACGGTGATGAGATAGTGACTTATGTAAATGGTGATGAAACAAATACTGAGTCTACAGGTGGTAGTTCGGATTTGAATTCAGAGGATGAAAATTTTAAGCTTGGTAGAAATATAAAATATCCATCTGATACTGAACTCTGGGAAGATTATGATGATAGATTTTGGGGTGGTGCAAATAATAAGTATTATAGTGCTAGGTTTTTGAGCAGTGTTTTATCTCAATCCGAAGTTGATGATATTGATGACAGGTTTCATGAACAGGGGGATGAGGAACTTTGGTTGAAATTTGTTGAAGGTGAACAGGATGTGGGAGACCATTGGTTGGAGGATTATAGTGGCAATGAGTTACATACTAGCCTGATGAACGGTGAATGGGATACACATGATGCATGGTATGTTGAAAAAGAACCAGATTTTGATTATGAGGCTGAAGGTTTGTACAATTCAGAGGGTGTTGAGTTAAATGATGGATTTTTATCACATGGTGAAGGGGCTACTCATGGTGAAGATTTGCCAATAACTGGAGATGAGTGGATAATTGATTTTAATATGCAGGAGTTTGATTGGGGTTATGACATCCACCCTTCTGCACAGCTTTTTAGATATGAAGGAAGTGATGGCTCTTTAATTTCTATATCTAGGTTTTGTACTGTACCTGATATGGCTGAGATAGTTGTACGTGATTCAGATGGTACACAACATTGGGGTACGTATGAAGAGATAGAAGATTCAAACCATTTTTTGATAGCGTATGATGGTACTACTCTATCCTATCAAGGTTCAAGAGGACAAGATATGGAGACAGTGGACAGAGATTTTAATTTTGACTGGAGTGGTGCAGAAATGCAAGTGGGATACCGTACAGATGGTATAATCGATGAATTGAGGATATGGGATGGATGCCAAGATGATATAGAACAGGATGGTAAGTTCCACGGTCAAGTTGGTGATGGTAGTTATCAGGACACATTTACATTTGCAAAGGGAGGCTACAATAAAGCTGAGTATGAGTTTGAGAGTGTATCTGGGTTGGATGTGGAAGTTACATTTGACTATTACGATGATGGTAGTGATGTCGGTACTGAGTCTTTCGTGTTGGATGCAACGGGAATAGAATATCTTGATGTGCCAAGTTTTGACGAAATAGAGTTAACAGTAGAACTAGAGGGAGGGGCAGACAATTTGAAGACATCATATTTCTATGGTATAAGTATAATGGAAGAGTTTGGTTCAACAGCTTATTCTTCAGTATATGATGACTATCAGGTTGATGGACTACATTCATATTCGATGTATATGTTTGATGACCATATCGGTTCTTCTGTTTCTGGATATATGAGTTGGACTAATGCCCCCGAAAATTTGGATGATTGGGATTCTGAACCTCTGAGTCCTTTTTCTATTCATTCAGTGGGTGGTTATTTAAGATATGAAGAATCGGGAACTCCTGAAGATAATGATAATCAGATTAATATCTACCAAGTCAATCGGTTTTATGAAGATGGTGAGGTATCTGATGTTGAAATCAGTTTGGAATACGAGATAGATAAATTTGATGAAGGTGTATGGAATGATTTCGGCTTCGGTACACCACATACTGGTTGGGATGCGACAGGATTCCTAATCGAGATTGAGACTGATGAAGACTGGGAAGGAGAGTTTGAAGTGTGGGTTGACCGTATATCTCACGTTTATCGAGTTACTGAAGTCTTTCCTAGGATGTACAACAAATTTACTGGGGAAGGAATTTCACAGGATAGGTTGATTGTACAATATGAAGATGAACAGGATGATTGGAGATTTATATCTGGTGATTCGTTTCATTGGGTACAGAGGAGTGAGGTAGATATTAGGGTCATGGATTTCTGGGGGCAGGTGGTGTGGGAGGATACGGTTGTACCTTATGAACATGAAAAGATAGTCAGGATACCCATACCGATTATTGTACTGCGTATAAGTCGTCCCGATGTTATTGAGGATGATAGTAGTAGGTGGTATTTGGAGACTCCATGGTTTACAATAGGGAGTCAAGAGACTGGTGAGACGAAACAGGTACAGGAGTGGGAAATGGAGGTCGTTGGTGGAAGAGAGTATAAATTTGTTTGGGATTCATTTGCCCATTTCTTGGGTGGTTCACAACTTGTAGATATGGGATTCCATATGGACACACCTGTTACACCGTTCCCAAGTGGAACTACGGAGACTATGGACAGTAATGATGATGAGGATGGGATAGAAACGAATGATACATATGTTTCCGATATAAGGGGTGGACAGGCTATATTAGATTTGACGTTAAACATTGACCCTGAAAAAAGGATTGGAAGACCACCGTTGCATCTTAATCCTATAGAGTGGGCAGGGGGCGATTCTGACCATTGGCAGTATTTCCCTGAGCATCAGCTAACTGCAATGGCTTATGACCTTTTCGGATTGCCATATGAGTCGTATGACCCATATAGAGACGATTTCCCTAAGGATTATGTAGTAGCTATTTTCAATGATTCGTACTTTTTCCATGTACTTGGTGGTGTTGTGGTCATACTCGGATTACTTTGGTATATAGAGGTATTCACTGGAGCTATCAAAATTACACGTAGGGCTAGGATGGAGGATAGTGAGGGTAATAAATCGTTATCTGAGTCTGCTGTTGAAAAGGATAGGATATCCGACTGGTTTGGTGGTGGATAGATATGGATTGGAGAAGCATAGGTATAGGACTATTGATTATTGGTGGTATAGCCTTCACTGCTTACGGGGTATGGGCTATGTATCGTGCTAGGTTCTCGAAAAGGACATTCTTTTACACTTTGATGACGTTGTTCTTGATGGGTGGGACGTTAGGCAGTTTATCCATGCTCTACTGGGAACTTTCATACTTCTGTTGGTTGAGTACATTCGTGGTGTTTATGATACTTCTCGCTGGGTCAAAGTTCTTGTTGTGGAGAAGGAAGAGAATGGTTGTAAAGGCAGGAAAAGAACATGTATAGGCTATCTAAGGCTGATAGAGTCCCCGTTATAGGGAAGAAAGGTTTAGTAAAGGGGTTTACCCTTACCTTAGTACTTTTGCTCTCTATGACCGTCTTAGTAGCATCTCTCAACTCCGTAGAGGGACACAAGGTTGATGTGCATGAGGAATTGGCTTACAAGACAATAGAGACGTTTTATGCAGATGATAAGGATTATATCCCACAATGGATGGATTCGTTGGGTATTCAGAGAGATTTTGTAGACGGTGCTTATCATGCTGACCAGTGGGATTTGAGTAGGAATCATTACTATAATCCACATACTGGTGAAGGTCTTTCTGGATTCCAAGATGCAAGGTCAAGGTTCGTTGAAAAGGTACGGGATGCTAGAAATGCTATTGAAGGTGGTGAGGTCAGGGACTCTATGAACGACTTGGGGTGGGCGTTACATCTATTGCAGGATATGACAGTTCCCCATCACACTCATCTAGAAGTTGGTGATGGTCATTCCGATTACGAAGATTGGATAAGAGATAATATGGATGTCGGTGATGAGATAGGTGATGGTAATTACAGTTACGATGAAGATATGAATCCAGGAGAATGGATTCATGATACAGCTATGTACACGTATGATTACTACGAATATGTTGCTGATTCTGAAAATGCATCTGAAGAGAATTATACACATGCTTGGGAGAATCTACAACCATTTACCATACAGCAAGGAGCAGGATTCGTACACTGGTTTTTTGAGAACTATGTGGATGGTGCTTATTTTGAAGTGACAAGCAGAGGTGCTAATTCCATCGATATAAGGTGGACTGAAGATTTTTCCGAAGATTTTCTACAGTATGAGATTTACATTGCAGAAAACGAGACTGCTTTGGAGGAACGGATGGAAGATGGGGATTATGAGAGGGTTGTATCTTCTAGACGTATGACCAGTTATACGTTTGCAGGTCTGGATTCTGGTACTGAGTATCATATCAACATTAGATATGTTAGGGAAGGCACACATGACATAGAGACTGGTTCAAGGAGTGTTAGTACTATAATCAGTCCGACTCTTGTGGCTATAATTCTTTTGGTCAGTGCAATCCTTATGTTCGTTGCGATTCATCAAGAAGATAAAATTAAGAGGGGATATAAGAAGGTGAGAGAATGATTTGTGGGAACAATTATAAATATTATCGTTTGAGTGAAAATATTAAAGAGGCTAGGAAGTGGTAGAAGATGGGATTTATGGATGATGAGGAAAGAGAGATAGAGAAAAAGGTAGAGAGGCAGAAGGAGTTGTCTGAGACGACTCTTAATGTAAATGCTCAAGTAGAGATGGTACAGTGTCCAGATATTGGAAATCAGTTCATCGAAGAATGTGATATCAAGACAATGGAAGAGGGTATAGGCAAGGAAAGTAAAGGGGATGATGAAGGCAAACAAAGTGGTACTATAGAGAGTCCACATACTGGGAAGGAATGTAACGTTAAGAAGGTACAGACGATAAATACAACAAATGAAGAGGATTTGAGTTTTGGTATACTCGGAGACCCTTCAGCACCTATAACAGCATATCTACAGGGTATTGGGTGGAAGAATAGTAGAAAAGGTATGAAGGAATTCAACAGACGTATGTTCATGTTACAATCTGCTGTTATTGCATTTCTCATAGGAATCATCATGATGGATATTCAACCTGAGAGGGCTATCATAGAAAGTCGTCTGTTCCTTGTGGCTACTACTGCTGTTAGTACAGGTGGCACTGTGATGTTCATTGTTGAGTGGTGGCATAGAAACTACGATAATTTTTACGATATGAGATTCCTCTGTCTAGACCATGCCATGGATGGTAGTCTGCATATCGGTGTCTCGTTAGATGACCCAGATTACCACAAACATCTTACTGATTGGTACGGGGAGATGAGTGAGGCTGTGGTCGGTGCATTAGAGTCTATGGAGCAGAATTTTGTTGAGACTATCAATGAGAAAGATGAACTGATATATGAATTGGATGCACAGAGAGAGGTGGACAAGCAGAAGAACTACAAGAAATTGGCTGATAGACTTTCAGACCAGAAATTGGATTATAAGGAGATAACTGGTGCTACTGCAAAATGGAAATTGCCTGTTGCTATCGCTATAACATGTGTGGCAAGTATTTTGGGGACTCTTGGTGTCCTCTATATGATGTGAGTATGTATGTCGGAAATAAATTCGTTAGATATGCACCCCGTTGCAGGGAAGCTCTCCTTTCAGTTAGTCGCATCTCTATTAATAGATTTTCTTCCAATTTTTCTTTTTGTTATGTTCCCGTTGATGTTGGCTCTAATATCAGTATGGGTTTATGCATTAGTACGGATATATTGGGTACATGTCCTGATGGAGGATTTACACGGACACAAGATGACGTTGATACTTACGATAGTAGTGAGTGTAATTCCTATCGTGAATCTTTTCCCTATTGCCACTATAGTTTGGATGTACAGGACTTTGAGGTGGTGGTAGAATGATGCAGAATATGGAAATACCTGAAAATATTCGGATGGATATTTCCGAAGGCATAGCTCGGATGCCTAGAGAAAAGATTAGAAGGCTTCAAGATATGGGATTCATTGATGATAGGGTTGACCCAAAGAAAGTGTACTTCAAGCTGGATGATGATGAAAGAGCATGGCTGTTATTCAGGATAATCTTGTTCAGTAAATTAGAAAAACTGATAGAGAGAGAATGGAGAAAATGGCACAATAGTCACATCATCAAGAAGAGAAAGATTGTCAGGGGAAACGGTGGAGAGGAATTAAAATGGGAGACTATCCCTGAAAAAGAACATTACAGAAAGAGCAACAACGGTGGTGACAGGACTAATAAGTTGAGACGTAATCTTAGACCTGGTGAGGAATGGTTCAAGGTCAAAGATGGTAAGATAACCGATGAAAAAGCAGATACATCTCCTCCACCAACGGATATCGAAGACGGATGGTCTGAGTTATATGAGGATGTTTTGGATACAGTTGATAGGAGTCTACAAGTTGTACAGAGTGAATTCTTCAGCAAAGCAACCAGCCCAGGTGGACGTGATAGGACGAGACAGATTATTGAGAGGATGTCTTCTAGTATGAGGTCACTAGATGAACCTGGAGGTGAATCGGATGCCCAAAGAAGATAATGAGCAGTACGGGTACAGACAGCATGTCAATGTCATAGAGCAGATGAAGAGTGCTCTGAGATATCTACAGGCACAAGGTGGGAGGAGAAGGAAGAAGGCTGAACCAATCCTTAATGCTATAGACCAGATATACGGTGCATTAGATGATGCTGGTTTAACATCAGAATTTGAGGGAGAATGGGAGGACTTGAAGGAAAAACATGGACATAGACAGTTGAATGATGGGGATAAGATAGAGGATGAATTTTACCATGAGTTTCAGAGACTCATTCAAAGGTATATCTACAAACCAGAGATGGGATTGGGTCTCAGTAAAAATGTAAACAACCAAGCTGATGTCTCTCCCCCACTAAGATGGGGAGATAGGGTAAGAAAAAGAAAATTGGGAGGTGAGTTTGTAAATGTCGATAGGGAAGAACAAGGTTAATCCACAACAGAGTCTTCGTGAAGCTTTAGGACAGAGAGAGCCACAGACCTACACGAATGCAAAGTTATTACTACCAGAAGTGTTCGATACAGAGGA
>SL_8KL_010_SEDDRAFT_10003884_pt1 | contig 12218 bp, 8 predicted proteins | sample SodLakKL_010_SED_4_FD_11160 | JGI IMG/M metagenome (IMG submission 11160) | reverse complement strand
CCCTCATGAACGCTGGATTCGGTAGTAATCGCGGGTCAACATCCCGCGGTGAATATGCCCCTGCTCCTTGCACACACCGCCCGTCAAACCATCCGAGTTGATTCTAGATGAGGACATCCCCACTGGGATGTTCGAATCTGGGGCCAGCAAGGAGGGTTAAGTCGTAACAAGGTATCTGTAGGGGAACCTGCAGATGGATCACCTCCTACGTAAATTACTCCCGCACAGGCTTGGTGGACAAACACCAATTTTCATTATACGTCTGAAAAAACAATCTTTTTCGTTTTTTATCAATCTTCATTCAAAAACAGGGTTCATATTATCTTCATAACTTTTGTTTCGAACCGTCATCACCGATCAGAACTACCCTGCTTCTCTCTTTTTCCTGAAGCATCTCACGACCGATCAATCTGCTCAATTTTTCAGCGAATCCCCTGACGGTTTGGTGAGAAGGCATATTGTCTATAGACATTCTTCTGCGCGAGTCTCCTACGAATACGTACCCCTTTGCCTCTACGAAATCTGGATCGGCTTTTTTCAAAAGTTCTGCGTACTCAGACTCCCATCCGATGTTCCAACCATCTACGAGTGTAAGTCTCACTACTGTCCGTGTATCCAAAGAACTCAACATCTCTAAACTTTGGTTCAGTTTATCCCACAAATCTTCGGATATTGGAACACATAATTTTTGGAAAATCTCTCTTTTAGGCGCTGCTAGCGTGATATATATTTGAGTTGGGAGGGGATCAAGGTCTTCCAGTATTTCTGGTCTTGTGCCATTAGTAACAAGGAAGGTAGTCATATCACGTTTTTCATATTCTTTTATCAATTCCCCGAGATGAGGATACATAGTGGGTTCTCCAGCCAAGCTTATAGCAACTTGGTTCGGCTCTCGTGCCTCTTCCCACATCTCTTTGGAACATCTTTCTTCACCTCCGAATCCACTGACGAGTCCCTTTTGAGCCTGTAAACTTTTTTCAACAATCTTACTTGGATCGTCAAATTCAATTTTATCCTTATCATAGTGATCCTGATATCGCCAGCAGAAAAGACAGGATTGATTACAGATATCTAAAGCAGGAGACATCTGCAAGCATCTGTGGCAATCTATACCATAAAAATCTTCCTTGTAACAAGAATCTCCGCTCATGAGCTTTTCTCTCACCCAATGACATAATTTGGCACCGCTCTCTTCACCAGTCAGAGCGTATCCGTGCTTCCTCAAAATATCTTTTTTTTCTTCTTTCATGCATCAAAACTCCAGTAAAGAACGCTGCTGCTTCTCCTCTTGCCTTTCTTCTTCCTCTTTTTGATCTTCATCCTTTTCACTTTTCGCCACTTCTTCCTTTTCCTCAAATAATGATCTTATCACTTCAGAGCCTTCTTCTTTCCCTAACATATAAGCAACTTCCCGCGGATTGAGATCCCACGCTTTGACGGCATGTTCTCTAAATCCTTTTTCTGCTTTCATTAGATACACTATATAATGAAAGATCTGCGATCGGAATTTGTCAGTAGTGGTATGTATCTTCGGAGCAATCTTTCTACTGATCTTTCTTTTCATGGATCGTTTTCCCTTCGACCCGCTCATCTTTCTTATCCACTGAGGGAAAGAATATCTTGTCCATCCGCTGTGTCTGTGATTCTTAGCCGAACAGACACCGGCTGTCATCAAAGAGGTGCTATATCTCCAAAGCTGGTAGGCCTGTCTTCTTCTAACTCTTCCGAGGTAAACATCGGATCTAGACAACCATCTGTAGCCTTCGTAAAGCTCTGAATCATCCTCATATTCACGTGGAAGATTTTCGTCTATCCAGGTTATCAGATCGGATGGTTCCTCATCAAGGTATCGAACACTTTTTTTAGCTTCTAATATATTTTTATTCTTCAGGATTTTCTTTATAGTTGGAAATATATCAGCTTCTCGGTTCCTACTGCCTAAAACCGTCAGATCATCCATTTCTATTCTTTCTTTTCCAGCGGCCACGCTTTCAAGGTCCCTCACTGCGGATCTTAGATCTCCCTCTGAATAATCCGCTATCCTATCTAAAACATTTCTTTCGTATTCTATACCCTCTCTTTTACAGATCTTTTTCAAATGGGTCTTGATCTTTTTTTTATCAACGACATCAAAATCTATTTTTTTGCATAAAGTCTTCAACTCGTTTGAACGTCTAGTCAGATCATAATAGTCATTGGCTATCAAGATCACTGGCTGTTCAGTTTTTCTGATCGTAGAAGTAATCTCGCTAATACCACCCCTATCTTCCTTTCCAAATATATTATCTGCTTCGTCTATGACCAGAAGCGTGCGTTTTCCGTCTTTATAAGGAGTGAACTCTCCAGATTCTGAAAATGTGTCATCGACCGCACTCCTTCCAACAAATTTCTTTATCGATTCTCGATTCCTTTGATCTGAGGCGTTCATCTCCAATACTTGCCAATTCATATGGTTAGCCAAGGCAAGAGCTGAAGAGGTTTTGCCTATGCCCGGTTTCCCTGCTAAGACCACTGCTTTTTTATCTGGTTTGCCGGAGACCCATTTTCCAGCCCAACTTTTTAACTCTCGGATGGCCTCTCTGTTTCCTACGACTCCGGATAGATCTCTAGGTCTGTACTTCTCAGTCCAATCTTTTTTCTTTTGGAGCGCTTCCCTAGATTTTGATTCCATCGTATATTTGAGATTGAATCCTATATTATTTTAACTTAATCCTTGACTGCCCGAGAGCGGAGATAATTCCCTACTCACAGTCCTATATACCAAAAGACTTTTTATTTTTGAATAGATAAATCATAAACATGGAAGAAGTTGATTATATCTGGATGGATGGTGATTTCGTCAAGTGGGAGGACGCAAAGATACATGTCTTGAGTCATGTGATCCATTATGGTACAGGTGTATTCGAAGGGATAAGAGCTTACGACAACCAAGGTGTTCCAGCCGTCTTCAGGTTGGACGCACACATGGAAAGATTCGTCAATTCATCTAAAATAATCAATATGGAATTAAAATACGATAAAGAAGAATTGATGTCAGTGACCAGTAAATTGATATCAAAAAATGAACTCAGATCATGCTATATCAGACCAGTTGCTTATCGAGGTTACGAAAGTATGGGCGTAAACCCTTTGGACAATCCAGTCAATACTTGTATAGCGGTCTGGCCATGGGGCGAATATCTTGGCGAAGGGGCTCTTGAAAACGGTGTGAAAGTCCAGACAACTTCTTGGACAAGACATCACCCCAATATCTTCCCAACGAAAGCGAAGTCTAGCGGTAACTACCTCAACTCTGTGATGGCCAAGATGGAAGCGGTGGAAAATGACTGTGTTGAATCCATAATGCTGACCCCTAATGGTTATGTGGCTGAAGGTACTGGAGAGAATCTCTTCTTGGTGAGAGACGGAGAACTCTATACTCCCCAAACCGCTGATGTACTAGAAGGCATAACTAGAGATTCCGTGATACAGATTGCAGAGGATCTGGGGTATACTGTAAACGTTGAAAAGATCACTAGAGATCAAATCTATATCTCAGACGAAGCATTTTTTGTTGGTACTGCGGCGGAAGTCACTCCTATCAGAGAGGTGGATAGAAGAAAGATATCAGATGGAAAGGGGCCCGTTACTGACGAGATACAACGGAGATACATGAAAGTCGTTAAGGGGCAAGTAAAAAAATACAAGAGATGGCTACACAGAGTGGAATAAGAGAGTGAATTTTTCTTAATTCTAGACCGTACAAGGTCTCAAAAAAGAATCGTCTTTTTTCCACATCAACGATCTCATATCTCTTATCGATGACTTCTTCAATACGGTCTTTAGGCGAGAGACTAGAATAACATGTGAACAACTTTCCCTCATTTTTCAAATGATCTTCAGCTTCCTCGAGAAATCTTACCACAATTTCGTCCCCTCTTCTTCCGCCATCCCATCTGTCGTCTTGAGGGAGAATCTCATCTTTAGGTAGATAAGGAGGATTGAAAATTATAATATCCCAATCATCAGTGATGTTTGAAAAAAGATTACTTTTTTTTACAGCGATATCGAGATCATTTTTCTCAGCATTCATTTTTGTGTTCTTTAGAGCTCTTTCATCATTATCCACTGAGAGTACGTCACAACCTTGAGCACTGCAGTGAAGGGAAATAGCTCCTGAACCACAACCGATTTCTAGGACCTGCTTGTCGCCGTCCACGTTTATCATGTTCAACAGCAAAAAAGTATCGTCCGAAGGCGCATATACACCTTCATGGATTTCGATATTAAGATCCTCGTCGAACTTCAATCTAATATCAACCCTATTCTATCGCTTTCATGTATTCTCTCATATGCCAAGAGGCTTTTTCTACATCACCTTCGTCTAAACTAGACTTCACATCTATAAGATTGCTGATGGCAGCGATGACTTTTTTCCTAGTTATTCCTTTTAATGAGTCGTCGAGCGTCTCGATCTCCTCCTCCATCTTATCTTTCAAGTGTCCCTCTATCTTCTCTTTTATCTCCTCTAGAGCTTTTTCGAATACTTCCTCTTTTTCTATATTTTCTTTTGCTTTACTCAAGAGTCCTTCGATCTCCTCTGTACTACCTCCGACTACAGAAATATCTTTAAGCAACTCCGAACTCAAAAAGATATGTTTATCCTTTTTTGTCTCCTCCTCCTGTATCTCCTGGATAAAATCTGAAGCATGGATCAGCGAATTAAGAGCTTCCTCGTACGCTTTTATATCCCATTTTCTTTTAACATTCTCCATTATAGCTTTTCCTCTACGCTGAACGGAGGGGATGTCTAGACCATCCAACATCTCATGAAGCATTTCAAGTCTATTTTCAAGCTCATAGTCCAATCTATCGATCAAACTTTCCTTCCAATCCATAAGTATCTTGTTAGCTTCTACGTACTCTAGGTCTTTTATCTTGATGATAGCTTCCTTCAAGGGTTTTCTGTTGACCTGTATCTCGATCTCAGCTTTTTCTACAAGATTGTTGAGCTCTTTTACATTTCTAACTTTTTCTTTTATTTGGGTGGGTATTTGAGTATCGGATTTATCCAATTTTTCTTCGGGTGTGGGGATCTTCTTTTCTTTATCGAGAGCTTCTTCAAGTTCTTCCACGGTCTGAGACAAAAACTCCTCAGCCAATTCGTACTTTTCGATGATGACTAATTTTTTGTACTGATCGAGCTCATATTCGATCGTTTCCTTATCTACTAGATTTTTACTCTCTAATTCTTCGATCTTCTTATCAGCTTTCTTGATCAGTTTAGATAATTCGATCATTTTATCCGCAGAATCGATGAATTTCTCCGTTAACGCTATGCTTTTCTGTAAATCGCCTCTCTTCCTGCATTCGTTTGAGTCTTTCAAAAGTCCTTTCGTGTGATCGATGTTGAAGTCGGTTTCTCTTAACTCAGAGAGTTTTTTTCTAGCTTCAGCGAGTTTCGCTTTTGCTTTATTCTCTAGCTCCTCTTTATCTCCTTCTTCCAGTTCTTTTACATCATTTCTAATATCTTTTTTCAATTCACTGGAGGAATCTATTGCTTTTTCAAAGTTCCCATCTTCGAACACGTCCTCTATATCTCCTATCCTTTCTTCGTACTCACTTATATTCAACTCTTCTTGGTACTCACTGAGCACCTCTTCGATCTCAGAGATATTTGACCTCAGTGACAATGTTTTTTCTGCTTTCTCTTTAACTGCCTCGAGCCGTTCTATCATATCTTTCCTATCTTCTTCTCCAGTCTTAAAATTCTCTTTCAGTTCGTCAAAGTCATCTTTCACCGTCTCTAAATCAAATCCTTTCTTTTCCCCTCGCTCGATGGTTTCTTCTATCTCATCCAAGTACTCCTTCCTTATCCTTTCTACATATCCCAAAGTTCCTTCTAGTCGTTGCATCAAATCTTCAAACATATCCTCCGCTTTCTGGTACTCTCCATTTCCGCAGAGATCCTTGACCTTTTCAAAATCTTCATCGATATCATCTAGAAAGCCTTCTTTTACATCTAGGTCTTTAATCTGGTCTTTTAAAGCATTCATTTCGTCTAAGTTTTCAGATATATTCCTCAGACTCGGTTCGTTTTCGAGAAAACCAGAGAGCAGATCTGTTATCTTACCGAGTTCTCTTTTTTTCAACGCCTCCTTCGCTTGAGAAACGGTATCATCTATACTAGTGATCTTCCTAATTTGTTCGGAAAGCCCTTCTGAAAGTTCATCCACTTTTTGAATTTTCTCTGAGAGTTCCTCCACCCTTTCATCTTCCTCACCTGACAGCGACCGGCCTCGTTTGATCGCATCTTTCACAGTCTCTAGAGCTCTCTCCTTATTTCCTTCTACTCTTTCCTCTGTCGCCTCATCTAGTATAGTGCTTATCTCCGAAACGTCTCTTCCTCCTTCATCTAATTCACCGAGGATTTCTCGAGCTTCAGATAACTTCCTATCTAACTCTTTATCCAACTCATCCTCTTCTTTGGACTTTGTGATCTCCTTGGCAGGTGATTTTTTCGCACTCTCGAGATGACCCATCAGATTGGCCTGTCCCTTTTGGGCATTGAAGGCTAGTTTGTAGGCTTTAGCGGCCTCCTCAGTTTCACCTATCTTTAAAGAAACCTGAGCTTTAGCATTCCAAACATAATCAAAAAGAGGGTCCAATTCTATAACCCTATCAAAGGATTTGAGAGCCTTCCGGTTCGCTCCCATGCATTCCATTATCGATCCTCTGATGAACCAGCTTTCAGCGTCTCCTCCGTTATCTAATATTTTCTCCTCCACCCTAGCCAATGTCTCTTTCGGATTTTCGATTATCCCTCTGTCTGGAAGGACAACACTAGAAAAAATCTCAACAGGTTCTTCACATTCCTGGCATTCATCATCCTTAAGCCCAGTGAACCTATCACAAACGGGGCATCTGAATTCCAACTCAGTATTTTTTTCTCCCTGCTTGTCCTCAAAATTTCCCTCTTCGATGTCTTCGATAATCTTTTTTGCTAGGTTTTCTCCAACATGTTCGATTGAAGTTAGGTCTTCAACATCCGCATCTTTCAATTTAGAGATAGAATCATAGTTTGCATCGATAAGAGCGAGTGCTGTTAGATTTCCGATCGAAGGTATGCCTGTCAAGTCTTTTTGGCTCTCTTCTTTAGAGGCGTTGTATTCCTGCATAAGTTTACCCCATCGCAATTTTTTTTATTGTTGATGAATCAGATTTAAGAAGTTGATTTTTATCTTTCATACATATCCACTCATTAATAACATTTTGTGAGAAAATACAAAGAATTTCCAAAAACTCAATCCCAAAACCTTTTCGTCCTAGCATACTCGATCTCAGCCTCAAGTATATCTCTCAGAAAATTCTCTTCGTCTTGATGTCTTTTCGAAAGTATTCTGCCGGCTTTTTGATGACCTACACCCCTAGCGGAGAGAGCCATAGCCGCTCTTTTTTTGTGTACCCTAGCCAATTCAGCAATTTTGTAATATCTTTTTAATTCCTTTTTCTCCTCTCCACTCAACTTTTCATTCTTTTTATCGATAAGATTTTCGTCATCGTAAGGCCTTAAAGGGGCTACCATCGAAGAATCACACTGAGGACAACTAGGTTTTTTGACGTCCCTCACTCTCTTTCTTCGCCTGTTGCCACATCTTATACATTTCATTATAATCTTTTCGGATTCTAATCTTTCCTTCAGAGAATCTAGGATCGCTTTACTCACTCTATCAGGTCGAAGAAATTCTTTATGCTTTTCTAACCCGGCTTCTCCCATGGGAGATATACCTTTTTCAGAGATGACTACTTCGATATCACCCTTATCTATCTCTTTTAAGATGTTTTTTGTCCTCCCGATATCCATATTGTCACGAAAGGTCTTTCTGACCGCTTCTTCATAGAGGATAGTCCCTTGGAACGTATCTATTATCTTATCCATATTTATCTTTCGCCAATCTGCGTCTTTTTCTATGGCCCCGAACTTTTTTCCTACGTGCAGAAATTTCCAGTTAAAAAAGTTTGAAGTTCTCAAGCTCTTCTTCATCAGTCCCTCTAAACTCTCAGGTTCAGTTTCGTATAGTATCTCCTTTATCTTCGCAGAGTCGATCCTTCTCGGAAGATTCATCATTATCCTGTAAGGATCGGTCTGGAGAGCCACGCTCTCACCCAATCTTGCCGATAAAAGAGAGGCGAGAACATGACCTAGGGTTTCATTGACCAATGTCCCGAAACAGGCATTGACAACGGCGGTTTCTTTTTCCACTTCAATCACGACTTTAGAATCAGTTGGGATCTCATATCTCTGTTGGCTTTTCAAATATTCTTCGTAGGCACTTCTAGCAGTCTCATCCATGGGATATTCATCCGTTTCAATCACGAGGCCGTCCTTCCTTAACCTACCCACCTCTTGAGTGACCTGGAAAGGTACTGGTATATCTTCACCGGTCCAATCCGGTATCTTTCCGATATTCCCCACCTTGTCAACCAGTACCTCTTCCTCCTTCATATCGACGACACGCCAGGCTTTTCCCTGAAGCGTTATGACTTCACCTTCTTCGATATTGCTGGCTACGAAACTCTCGTCGAGAGTGCCTATGACGGAATCGCTCGAGATATCCCGCAGTAGGTAAGTTCTTTCGTCGGGTATCATCGAGATATTATCGTAAAAGTAATTCAGAGAAGCCCTTCTTTTCCCTATCTTTTCGTCTTCCTTCCATATGACCCTGATCTCAGCGAGTTGTTCGACCAACTTATCGAACGTTCCTTTCTTCAGATATTGGAAGGGATAGGACCTTTTAGCTAATGTAAAAAAATCAGTAGAGTCGATCTCTTTTTCTGTGTGAACGGTGCTTATAAGTTGATTAGCTAAGACGCTCAAAGGCTGGTCCGGGATATCTGTTTTTTCGAGTTCTCTCGTCTTTCCTCTTCTCGATATCACTGCACCCTCCAATATATCGTCTTTTGTTGTAGAGATTATCCTACCTTTAGATATCTCATCGATCCTGTGGCCGGATCTTCCCACCCGTTGGATCAACCGAGTGACTTGTCGGGGTGACTGATACTGCAGCACTAGGTCTGTTTTCCCCACGTCTATGCCCAATTCCATCGAGGACGTACATATGAGCCCTTTCAATTGACCCTTTTTGAATCGATCTTCCGTATCTATCCTCGAGTCTTTAGAGAGCGAGCCGTGATGGACTCCGATCGGGAAATCATCCTCATTTTCAGTGTCTTCTTCTTTCCAAAGAGTATAAGAAGAAGAGATCGATTCAGCAGCATCTCTAGTATTCACAAAGAATAATGTGGATGTGTGTGATTCTATCAGTTCTCTGCATAACCTAAGAGAAGCAGCCATCTCTATATCACACCTCATCATCTCGGAAAGTTCCTCGTCTTCATCTTTATTTTGAACCGCTTTCTTCACCTTTATATCTAAATCTCTTTTACCGGACGTCTTTATTATTACACCGTCTCTGTCTACTCCAACTAAAAAATCTTTAACCTTTTCAGGAGACCCAACAGTTGCCGAAAGCCCTACTCTTTGGAAGTCTCTTCCGCAAAGTTCGGCTAAACGTTCCAAAGCTAGTGATAACTGACTGCCTCTTTCATCTTCGGCTAGTTCGTTCAGTTCATCCACAACCACGTGCCTTACGTTCTCTAGTCCTTTTCTCAGTTTATGACCTGTGAACATTATTTGAAGAGTCTCGGGGGTCGTTATCAAAACTTCTGGCGGATCCTCCGCCTGTTTTCTTCTCTCTTTGCGGCCCGTATCACCGTGTCTCACCCCCACACTGAAATCCAATCTATCCGAGAACTCCTGGATCCTCCTGATCATATCTCGGTTCAGTGCCTTCAGCGGTGTTATGTAAAGAAGTGAAAATCCATCTCTATCTTCAGACAATATATTATCGAGGATAGGCAGCAATGCGGCTTCGGTTTTACCTATGCCGGTAGGGGCGATCACAAGTGTGTTCTTTCCTTTCAGAATCGGTGGGATGGCATCTTCTTGAGGCCTAGTTTCCTCCTCAATATCAAGTTCCGATAACACATTTTTTATATCATCGGAGAGAAGATCAAAAGCACCCAATTTATCTGTCACCTTCTTTCACGAATTGTTGGATGTCTTAGGCGTGGGTTCACTGGTGGGAAATGGTATCGTCTTTATCTCCAAAAGCGAGGCCAATTTGTCAAGTAGTTTTTCTTTTTTCTCACCCACTAACGCGTGCTTTAATACCTCGCCCAAATTCTCTACAGTTATTATCTCGATCTGGTCCTCGTATTTCTCCTCGATCACTATATCCTTTTCGTTCATCTTTGGTATCAACACTTTATCCATCCCGACCTCGGCGGCGGCCTCGATCTTCGAAGTTATTCCACCCACTGGTAAGACCTGCCCCCTCACGCTGAGAGAACCAGTCATAGCGATGTTCTGATCTATCGGGATATTTTCCAATGCTGAAATCACTGCAGTAGCAATAGAGATCGATGCGGAATCTCCCTCTACGCCCTGTTGAGTTCCTATGAACTGTATATGTACGTCGTACTGGGAGATGTTTTCTCCTGTGTATTTTTTGATCAAAGCTGATACGTTCTGAACAGCTTCTTTTGCGATATCTCCGAGTCTACCTGTAGCGATCACCTCTCCACCTTCACTTGAATGAGCGGGAGTCACTTCCGCTGCGATAGGTAGAACGATACCAGAATATTCGGACATCCCTTCTTGCTCATCTCCCATAGCAGCGAGACCGTTGACTATACCCACCATATCGCCTTCTGTTCTGTACATGCTGTATTCCTTACGCTTTCTGATATATTTATCAGTGACCTGCTGCTCGAGTGATCTCGCTGTGGATTTTGCGTTCACCACGTCCTCGGCGGTGGTCATCTTGTGTCCACGCTCTACTGCGAGGTCTCCAGCCACTCTCACCAATCCCCCTAATTCTCTCAATCTTAACGTTAACTCTCCACGCTTGTTGGCTCTCCGCTGTGCTTCCCTCAACATCTCCTTGATAGCACCTTTGGTGAAGTGGGGTATTTTTTTGTCGTCTTTTTCGATCTCCTGGGCTATGAATCGTATCAGTTTTTTTCTGTTTTTATCAGTGTCATCCATCGTATCATTGACATAAACCTCGTAACCGTAACCTCTGATCCTTGATCTTAAAGCTGGATGCATACCTCCGTGCTGCATTCCCCTTTCGTCCGTTTGTCCATAGACAGAATCAAGGTTTCCTGCAGCAACAAGGATAAAATTCGTCGGGACCGGTTCCGTTTGTACCATAGCTCCGCTGCTCCTTTCACTTTGACCTGTTATAGAGAACTGCCTTTCCTGCATCGCCGTCAGTAAACTATGTTGAGAGTCCATACCGAGCATGTTCATCTCGTCTATGAACAGGACGCCGTTATGGGCTTCGTGTATAGCACCTACTTCGACTCTCTGATGAGCAGGGGTCTCAAGACCACCGCTCTGGAAAGGATCGTGTTTAACGTCGCCTAAAAGCGCGCCTGATTGGGCACCGGTGGCGTCAACAAAAGGCGGCTTCTCGCTGGGATTACTGCTCTTCAATAATTTAGGAGTCTGAGACGCGCTGTCCTGACCGAACCCTCTTGGGTTCGCTCTCATCGCTATCATCAGCATGGCGGCTGCTAAGATCGAAAAGAACATGATCATCCACTGACCGGTCACATATGATAGTACTATACCCGCACCCACTATCAGAGCCAATATCATCAACATGCCTCTGTTTTTCTGTTTTTCTTTTTTCCTTGCTTCTCGCTTGTGTGCCTCGACTATCTCTTCGCCTTTACCCGCGGGAAGTGTTCTTATCTTAGGTTCGTTTTCATCCTTTTCATTTGGAAAACACAGTATGTCCTCGAGTTCCTGTTTGGGTAGAAAATCGGTCATCGCCTTGGCTATCATAGACTTTCCAGTGCCCGGAGGACCTATCAACATCACGTGGCGGTGCTGTTTAGCCGCCTTTTTAGCCACACTCACCGCTTCATCCTGCCCGATCACTTGGTCAGCCAAAAGTTCCGGTACCTGGACATCCTCTGTGCTGTTGATATCTACGTCTTCTATCCACTCGCTTATAGGAGGTACGTCCGTTTTTTGAGTATCTTTTGAGGAAGTGTTTTCCTCATTCGACTTTTCTTCTTCGGTATCACTCATCGATCACACCAACAATGGATTTCAATTCATCTCATCTATCACCGTTATAATTAAAGTTTTCCTTTATTTATAG
>SL_8KL_010_SEDDRAFT_10003883_pt1 | contig 12223 bp, 10 predicted proteins | sample SodLakKL_010_SED_4_FD_11160 | JGI IMG/M metagenome (IMG submission 11160) | reverse complement strand
GAAGAGGAAGAGGAAATCGACGATTTCCTTGAAGATGAAGAAGACGAGGAAAACGAATACTAAGCCATGCCTTCCTAAGTTTACATCCCCCCAGTTAAACTTAGGGGCACTTTGCGGCCCGGGTTGCAAATCCCGGGCCGCCTTAATAATAAAACCGGGGTTGTGCCGGTATTTCTAAACCCTTATCTTAAAGCTGTCCCCATGGACAAATTCAGCGATTCAGTGTTGTTTAAAAAACCGTTCAAAGATCGTACTGCGGTTTTGGGGCTAATAGAAGCAGGATTTGCCTGCTTCTTTGTTTAATTAATAAACTTTAACAAGAGCAAAATTTGAAGCAAGCTTCATGGTCCAGGGAGGATTAGGAAAATATGAAGATCTACTTTCACCATGATTTTCTCAAACAGTACGCCTATGATCCGGCTGCCGAACCCGGCAGGCTGGAACCTGCCCTTTCGGTTTTAGAAAAAAGATACCCCCTATTTGAACCAAGCCCGGCAGCGGAAGAGGACATATTGCTTGTCCACACCCCCAGACACTGGCGCAGCATCGCCGAAGATACCCTGCTTCACCATACCGCTCTTTTGGCCGCCGGTGCGACTGTAGAAGCATCAGAAACCGCCCTTGAAGGTGAACCTGCTTTTGCCCTGTGCCGGCCGCCGGGTCATCATGCTTCATCTGATTCCTGCTGGGGATTTTGCTATTTCAACAATATTGCTGTGGCCGTAAGCCGCCTCCTCGATCAAAAGCAAATTAGTTCCGCTTTGATTATTGATTTCGACCTTCATTATGGCGATGGCACGGCTAATATCTTTCGGAGAAACAAGGCTGTATCTTTCTGGCACAGCCGGGAAAGCAACCCCGCGCTGTTCCTCGAAAACCTGGAAAACGACCTGGAAATATATGCTGCCGAAATAGTAGCTGTTTCAGCAGGCTTTGACCGGGGCGTTAATGACTGGGGCGGTATGCTGGAAGTTGAAGATTACCACCGGATTGGTTCCCTCCTGGCCGGTTTTGCCAGGGACAAATGCGGCGGTCGTTTATTTGCCGCTTTGGAAGGTGGTTACAACCCCCAGGCCCTGGCCTTAAACATCGAGGCCTTCCTGCAGGGATTGGAAGAGTAGTATGCCGATCTGACCCGTTTAATAAAAAATTGCGCTCCTGTTATTGAAGCGGTTTGAACCGGGTTTTTTCTTCCCATTGCAGGTCCGATTCACAGGGGATTTGAATCCGGTAATACTTCCCTTCCAACCAGGCTTCGAGCTGATCGCTATAATGGGGACTCAAGGGATGGCCTGATTGACCGCCCGCTAACACCGCTTCGGACTCTATTCTACCTTTATCCAACACCGTTATGAAGCGCAGGCCCGCCCCATTAATCACATTAAAAGGATCTTCAAAAGCATAGCGGGCCCGGCCGACGGTCATAAAGTCTCCTCCATAGGGGAAGGGCCCCCGGTTGAAAAGGTAGTTTCCGATCAAAGGGGCTGCGCCGAGGTCATGTTTAAATGTGATCGTCTGCAGTTCATCCCAGCGCCATTCAGCCGGATCATCACCCAGTTTGCCGGTTAAATCATCTACAGCCCGTCCGAAAGAAGCGATCAGGGGGGCTTCGATCCCATCCGGGTACCAGCCTGACTCTTCCCTTTCCAGCAGAGCTTCCAGAGCATTGGAAGCAATGTAACCCTGTTTCTGGAATTCCAGGTAAAGCTCATCTCCCAGTTCAGGTTTGAATAGCTCTTCCATCAGATTGAGGTACCAGGTCTGGAAAATGGCTGCCCCGGCAGCGTCCCCGCTGTTAACCGGCTCTTCGCTCCAATCAATAAGCACATCCACCGCTTCCTGGTCAACCATGCGCAGACCGCAACTGTTCTGTTTCAGGACCTGCAGGAAGAAAGGAAGCCTCTCAGCGGCATGGCGGTTATACCAGTCGGTTTGCAGCTCTTTTGAGTCTTCCACACTTATTGTTTCAAGTCCGCTGAGCACTTCGTCAATCCGCAGCTTCCTGTAACCGGGTGCATTGTCAAGGCTGATCAAGTAAGGGTAATCATCCGGTTCAACCCGGTTATTGGCGGAAGCAATGAACCCTTCAGGGGGATTATATAGCTCTGGCAGCTCATCAAAAGGTATAAACCCTTCCCACCCGTGGCCTTCTTCCCAGCCCGGGGAAGGCATTACACCCTGGCCGCTCTTCCTGATCGGCAGCTTGCCGGCTACCCTGAAACCGATATTGCCCTCCACATCGGCATAAACGAAAGCCTGTACCGGCACAGCAAAATGGGCCAGGGCCGCCCTGAAATCTTCCCATCCCTCAGCTTCGTTAATTTTCAGGACGGCATCTAGGGTGCTCGCTCCTGCCTCGTAGGCGGTCCAGCGCAGGCTCATGGGGGGATCATCAGAGATCAGGGGGCCGTGGCGGGTATGGATGATTTCCACCACCTCCGGATCTGTTCTCCCGTCAACCTTGATTTCCGCTATCTCCACATCAGCTTCATAAAATTCGCCTTCGTATTTGAAACTGTAAGGATCTTCAGGGTGGCGTTCCTCGAGAAACAGGTCCTGGGTATCGCCAATATTGGTCAGGCCCCAGGAAATATTGCGGTTATGGCCGATAATGATCCCGGGAGCCCCCGGGATAGACCAGCCGTAAAGATCCATGTCGCATTCAGCTTCGCGAAGGGTGAGAGCATTTTCGTACCATATTGAAGGCAGACCCAGGTTTAAATGGGGATCATTAGCTAAAACTGCCGTCCCGGTCACAGATCGCTCCGGGCTGATCACCCAGCTGTTGCTGCCCAGGCGCGGCAGGGCATAAAGGTGATCCAGGCTGGATTTCTCCAGCAGGGATAGGATTTTGTCGGCTGCGGTTGCTCCATCTTCACTTTTACCATCCGGATCCGGGGAAGCTAAAACCCGCGGGGTTTCCCAACCTTCATAAGGAGGAACAATTTCTTTGAAGAGAAGGGGGTCTATCTCCTCCGCCAGGGCCTGGCGGAAAGCTTCTGCCTGCCAGTTGGAACCGAGGTCAAAAGCCATCAAACTGATTATACCCGTGCTATCCAGGGGCTCCCAGGGCTCGGGTTCAAAGCCAAGCAACCTGAATTCAAGCGATGGCGGATGGCTGTTCAGGTAAGCGTTAACCCCTCTGGCATAACTTTCCAGCACAGCCCTGCCTTTTGGAGAGCTGTTGAGATGCATCCGCCTGGCAATATTATCGAGGCCCAACTTTTTTAGAAACATGTCAGCCTGGAGTTGATCTTCTCCCAGAACTTCGCTGAGCCGTCCTTGAACCACCCGCCGCTGCAATTCCATCTGCCACATCCGCTCCTTGGCGTGAAGATAGCCCTGCATAAAATATAGATCATCTTCATGAACCGCAGCTATATAGGGCACTCCCCTCATGTCGTGATGCACGCCTACTTCACCCACCAGACCCTCGAGTTCCACTTCGGCTTTATATTCCGGCAGGCCGCTGCGCAAAAAATTAGAACCGAAAATACCGACTCCGGCCAGCAAAACAAAGACCACCACTACAGCAATAAGGATGATTTTTTTGCCTCTACCCACTCGCAACTCCCCCCAGGTTATATATTTTCTTAGTACCAGGCTACCGATCTCGCTCTAGATCATATATTATTTTTTCCAGGTACCATTCCTCTGAACGGTCCGGGTAACGTTCTTTAAGGCGCTCTATCTGCCTGTCGATGGTTTGATCCGCCTGATCAGGAGGAAGCTTAAGTTGACGGCGGGCCTCCTGGCGCAGGGACCCGGCTTTGCCCACTCCATGAATACTAGCACCCTTGTTCCTCAAATAAATTATTACGGCCGCGATGACTAAAACAAGCACAATCACCAAAACCAGATCCATTGACGGACCTCCTCTCTTTCTTCTATTCATTATATCACCCTGGATTTACCATGTGTAGCCGAAGGTCTCAGCGGCATAAAAATACCGACCCCTGCAGACCACCCGGTTACTCTTTCAAGCTTTCCCGGAAGGAAAAACCTTTTATCAAGGTGGCATCAATCTGCATCAGCATCTCTTTTACCCGGGCAGCGATCCCCTCCACCATAACAAACCCCGGAGCTTTACAACCATCGCCAACTAGGTAAAGCCCCTCTATTTGCAAAGTGGCAGGGTAATCACGGCCCTGGGCGGACCGATTGACCGGCCAGGCGTTTTTAAACACTCCCGTGTTGATGACCCGGCAGTAGTTATTAAATTTTTCGCCAAACACTGTTCTTAAATCATTAAGTCCCAGCGCCAGTTCCCGGTCAGGATCTTCACTTTCCAATCTTTGGTAGGCAGTTAATAAATATTTTCCTTCCGGAGCCAGTCCTGGATCAAGCCCCGAAGGCTGAGTTATGCCGGCTACCCTTTTTGTATCAAGACAGTACATGATGGGGGCGTGTGAAAGCATGGGTGCATCACAAATCATATTAATGCACAGCCCGCTGGTTCCGCTCTCCCAGTAATGGTCTTTTTTTATACAGGGTTCTCCAGCCGCAGCAGGAATCGCCTCACTTTTAATTTCTTCAGCACCTAGATGCCTCTTTTCGACAACAGGATCAGCCCGCCATAAATCAGGCAGGAGGTTGAATGTATTGCCCGGACCGATATCGGAAATAACCAGTTTCGAAGCCAGGATTTTTTCGTTCCCACTTCTCCTGTTTTTTACATTTACCCCTATGACCTGCTCCCTTTGAGCCAATACTTCCACCGCTTCTGTTTCCATCAGGATCGTGCCGCCGGACAAACGCAACATTTCAAGCAACTTTTCTACCAGGTAACCGCACCCCCCCTCGATAAGAGCAGGTGCTTTTACACGGTATATATTGTTGATAATTTTAAGCGCCTCAATATAATCTATTTCCTCAATACCAATACTGCACCCAAAGGTAAACATCCGGTCAAAAAAAGCACGGATCATCTCAGAAGAGGTCTGAGTGCCCAGCCACCGGCCAAAAGAAAGATCCGGCGAGTCCGGTTTTCCGGAGCCCAGTATTTTGGGAATGATTTTTAGCAGTTCAAACCTGTCCTGCATAGAAAAGGGGACCATAAAATCCATGATTTCTCTCCAGCGATATTGCCTGCCTGAAACATATAAACTACCCATCCCCCCGGCGCTGATAATCTTCACCGGCACCTCCAGGCTTTCCACCAGTTCAGCAAACGGCCCTTTTTCGCCAAATGGCAAAGCGTGACAGGCTCCGGTATTAATGGCGGCGCCTTCATAGTCGAAATGGGTAAACCGGCCCCCGGCAAAGTTAAGCCGCTCTACCAGGGCTGTTCTTATCCCTTTAGCGGAAAGGGCCGCGGCGCTTAGAAGGCCGCCGATTCCCGCGCCGATAACTACGACATCATATTCTTCTTCCTTGTGCCAGGATCGGGCAAACTCCTTGTCCTGTTTCAATTTCGGGCAGGGAATCGGTTTGCCGGCCACGGCATTAACCGGGCAGGCATAAACGCATTTGTCGCAGCCATTGCACAGGTCTTTGTTTATCCTGTAAACAGCCCCCTTACAAGACTGGACAGCCCCTTGCGGACAGAGCAGGAAACAATAACCACAACCCGTGCATGAATCAAGAATATGTGGTTTTTCCCCTTTTACTAATCTATTCATAACCATAATCCCCCTTGTTTATCAGGCCCAAAACACATTCCCGGGTAGCTTGTTTTGCTCAAGAATAACTGTAAATCCACTTGTGGGTAAGGAAAAACAAGGGCTGCTTTTTATCAGGTGACTGCGCCCCTCCGCCCTAATTTGCTTCGACATTGGCCACCTGGATCCTGCTGTTCTAATAGAATTATTGGAAAATTGCAATGTATCGGAGGAAATAACCCCGGGGATTATTCGAATGAGGAATAATTGGCTGTATCGAAATCAGAGAGAGCAAGAGGCCAAAGCAAATAAAACCTGGGACTTAAAGATCCCACCGCTAGAAAAGCCGGCGTTAATAGGACGCGGTAAACTGTTCGATCAGTTTCAGCATCCTTTTATAGTGCGTACCCTTCCAGTAAATTCGGCCGCAGCCCCGACAGAGGCTATATTCAGAACAATACTGCCGCACTTTTTCAGGAACCTGGTCCCGCACTTCTTCAGGGCCAGCCCTTTCGAGCAATTCATTACACTGCATGCAGCGGCTGAAAGGACGGGTGGAATCAAAAAGATCGAAGCGGGACAACACTTCCATAACCTGTTCTCTAGATTCATCGGAACGCACCAGGTAACCGTGTGTCACCAGTGAACGTTTAAGCAAGCCGCGGTCCCTGGTCAGCAAAATACGCCTTTGAGAGGCTGAGATCTCGGCCAGTTCTTTGTCATCATAACTGTTTCGGTAAAGGGTATCAAAGCCAAGCATGCGTAGATAGGAAGCCAGCCGACCCAGGTGGGTATCAAGAACAAACTTCGGCTCGCGCAGTGGTTCGGGCCGCACCTTTAAAAGAGGGGTAATATCAAGAGCTTCAAACACAGGGTAGACACTTATCCGGTCTCCATTGTCAGGCCGATAGGAAAAATCAACCGAATTGCCATTAACCAGGATCAAGTCCACCTCGGTATGAGGAACACCGAGCGCTTCAATCAGATCTTTTACCGTTTGATGCCCGGAGAAATTATGACAAAACAATACCTGTCTCTGTTTAGATGGAAGGAAATCATTTAGTTCAGCATAAAAGCGCAGGTAGCCCACAGAATCCATACAGCGGCACCCCGACAATCAGATCCTGAAAAAACAGGACGGATGCGATTATTTATTAATATTTTGAGGTCCCGTTCAATCTCTCAGTACATCAGTTGACACTGAAAAAGGAAATTCTTCAGCACTTCTTTCTTATCTTCTTCTATATCACAGATCTCTAAACCCAGGCTAATCTTATCGGTTTCACCATTGGATATAACTCTTGCCGCTCGACCTTTAAACTCAAGTTCGGGCTGATCCTGAATATCAATCACAGTATGTAAGTACAAACCTGGTTTAAAGAAATGAACTGGTTCCAGAGTGCCCGTTTCATGATCATTGGAAACATAATCAATATCCAACCGGCATCCGCCAAGAGAAATATCGGTCACCCGGCCGGAAGCGGTGATGCCGTTTGAGATACAAACACAGCCCAGCTCAACTTCATAACGTGAATGACGGCGAGAAGAACTCCTTTTAAAAAGTTTTGGCTTACAGCAAACAAGGAGAGGAACCTTGCCCGGCTGGTATTCAATCACAAATACGCTGGTCACATAAGCCTTCTGCCCCTCATCCTTCTTCCGCCTGATCGTCAGCTCCCAACCTTCCCCGATTTGGATATATTCTCCCTGATCAGAAGGAGATTGCAAAACCAGGTATTCCTTTTCTAGATCTATTACCCTGGTTTCATAATTTCTGGCCAAATTGTCAGCAGTCACAAGCTCGAGGTTTACTTCGTCACCGGGATAAAACAGGGACTCCAATAAAAAATCGCAGTCCTCGGTCATCAACTACACCCCCACTCCTGACATGATAATATAAATTTAACAGTTCTATACTGAGTCAGAAAATCCTGCATATTCTGGATAAAAGATCAGTTATTATTACTTCTCGATGCTGATCAGGTCAATTTACCTGCCAAAGGCAGAAAAATTCGATCCACGCAGTGGTATGCCCAGACGCTTCAATTCACGGCTAATCAAGATGAATGTTACCAGAAAAGCAAGCAGGTCACTTAAAGGCCTTGAAACCCAGACCCCATCCAGTCCAAACAAACCCGACATGATCAGCATCAGTGGTATAAACAACAGCACTTCCCGTAAAATAGACAGCAACAGTGACGGCATCCCCTTACCCACGGCCTGGTAATATACAGTAAAAACAACCTGGGCCCCGATTACCGGAAACATGATCACCATGATTCGCAGGGCCTGACTGCCCAGGTCTATCAGCTCCTGATCTCGGCTAAAAATGCTGATGAACAAACCCGGCCAGGCAAAGTAAACCACCCCAAAGAAAGCCGCTATAGTGGTGCTGATGGCCACCCCTTTAACCAGGGACTCGTGGATGCGGGCCATTTTACCAGCCCCAAAGTTGTAACCGATAACAGGCAGCAAGCCCTGTGAAATACCGATAACGGGCATCAGAGCAAACATGAACAGTCGAAAAATAAGGCCCAGAGCGGCTATAGGCAGGTAACCGTAAACACCCAGAATATTGTTGGCAATGACCAGGGACAGGTTCGTCGAGATCTGCAGAAACATAGCCGGGAACCCGATCACGTAAATTTTCCGGATCGTCTTGAGCCGCAGGGAAAGGCAGGAAAAACCAATCTTGATTTCGCTGTTGCCCAGGGTGAAATGGTAAAGCATGATCGCCACCCCGGCCACCTTGGCCAGGACTGTAGCCACGGCGGCGCCCTGTACTCCCAAACCAAGGAGAAAGATAAATATGGGATCGATGGCTATGTTGATCAGGGCTGATATAATCATGACGTACATGGAAAGCCTGGGGCTACCTTCCCCCCTGACCACGTTATTAAGGCCCATGATCAGGAAAAACATGACTGAGCCGCTGGTGATGATTATGACATAGTCACCGGTCAGCTCCATAATCTCAGGTGTCGCCCCGAACAGGACCAGAAGGGGCTCTAAATAAAGGTACCCGATTGCGGCCACTACAATCCCATAAACAATCGAGAGACTGATTACCTGGCCTACTACATTGCGGGCCAACTTCTCATCCCCCGCCCCGAGGGATCGCGAAATCAAAGATGCCGCTCCCACCCCGGTTCCGATACCGAGAGCGCCCAGGAGCATCTGGAAAGGGAAGGCAACAGACAGGGCTGCGATAGCCTCGCTGCCTAGCATTCCCACAAAAATGGTATCGACAATATTATAGGTAGCCATGACCAGCATGCCCACGGTAGCCGGCAGGGAAAACTGAACCAGCAACCTGCCTATACTTTCCTCGCCCATCCGGGCCGCATTGTTCTGCATTAAAGAGCCTTCTTCCGGGTTAGCCCGCTCAAACCGGGACATTTAGCATACAAGCTCATTTTACGCGTAAAAATATTTATAGGCAAGATTCACACACTAGGGTAAAGGCCCGGTTCAAATTTTTAACGACTTTTAAATTAAGGTTTATTCGCCAGAAAAATTGTATTATAATTCAAAGGACAACCCGGAACCCGGTTCCTCCTTATATATCCCGGACTGGCAAGTTACAAGCCAAACCAAAACAGGAACCATACAGTAAAGGAAATAAACAATGCCAGAAACGGAAGCAAGTAAAAACTGTTATCAAAACATCATTTTTGACCTCGACGGCACCCTGACCGACTCGGCTGACGGTGTGATAAGATCCGTCCAGTACGCCCTGCAAAGAATTGGCATCAAAGCCGATAGCACCGAACTGAAAAACTTCATCGGACCACCCCTGCAGCGTTCTTTTCGGGAAAAATACGGGTTTGATGAACAAAAAGTTTGGGAGGCAATCAAGTTTTTCCGGGAATACTACCGCGAAAAAGGAATCTATGAAAACAGGCTTTATCCCGGAGTGGTAGATATGCTCGACAAACTGACCGAAAAAGGCAAAGCGATTTACCTGGCCACTTCAAAAGCCACCCCCTTTGCTGAAACCATCCTGCGCCACTTTCAAATAGACCATTATTTCGAAGCCGTTTCGGGGGCTACCCTTGACGGATCGAGGGTTGAAAAAATTGATGTCCTGGCCTACCTTGTGGAACTAAGCGGCAATCTCCAGCCCCGGGATTCAATCATGGTCGGCGATCGTAAGCATGATATCATTGGAGCCAACAAACACGGCTTCGACTCGGCAGCCGTTACCTATGGTTACGGCTCGGTAGAAGAATTATCCAAAGAAAACCCTACTTACCTCGTCCATTCAGTTAAGGAATTGACTGAACTGCTCCTGAACCTTTAACTTTTAGACCTAACCATTAGTTCTATTCCAACTTTCAAAATGCTAATTAGATAGGGCTTATAAAGGCCTAAAATAATGACGATTCCATTTAAATAGTGTATAATGGGGTAAAAATTTTACTAAGTAGAATAATGTATTTATTTTGCAAAATGAAGGGATGATAATCATGAGCAAAAACATTCTCAACCAGAAACAGGAAGAGTTGTGTGAAAACAGCGAATGGGATTTTTCCGAGCTGAAGGCGCTTTTTATCAACTGCACCCTGAAAAAAAGCCCTGAGCTCTCACACACAGAGGGTTTGATCCGAGTTTCGCAGGCCATTATGGAAAAAAACAAGGTAGCGGTGGAAGTAATCCGGGCTGTCGATTATGATATAGCCTCCGGCGTTTACGCCGACATGACCGAACATGGCTGGGATAAAGATGACTGGCCTCAAATATACAAAAAAGTGCTGGACTCAGACATTTTGGTTTTAGGCACGGCCATCTGGCTCGGCGAAAAAACCTCGGTTTGCCAGAAAATCATTGAACGGCTGTATGGACATTCCGGCGATATTAACGACCAGGGGCAATATATTTTTTACGGGCGGGTCGGCGGATGCCTCGTAACTGGAAACGAAGACGGGGTTAAGCACTGTGGGATGGGTATTCTCTATTCTCTGCAGCATGTCGGGTTTGTAATTCCTCCCCAGTCCGACGCCGGCTGGCTGGGCCCCATCGGACCGGGGCCATCTTATCTTGATCCTGATTCAGGCGGTCCTGAAAATGATTTCACCAATCGCAACACCACTTTTATGACCTGGAATTTACTGCACATGTCCCGAATGCTAAAAGAGCAGGGCGGTATTCCGGCCCACGGCAACCAGAGAAACAAATGGGCTGCCGGTTGCCGTTTCGATCATCCCAACCCCGAATACCGCTGATCAAAACATCATAAAGGTGCAGGAATTTTATATATCGTGATGAAGCATTATATTAGTGGCAGAAACAGGCGGAACTGAGCAGATAACTGGAGCACATCGCAAAGTGCCACAGGCTTTAAAAAGTGGTTTCTGGTCCACTTCGTGGTTTTTTAATCTGCCAGAAAAGCAGGTCAACCTGACAAACAATATCGTCCAGTTTATCAATCTCAGCAACCCTCAGGTTGGCANGTTCGACAACTTCTATCATTTACCGATAAGCAAGATCACCGCTCCATTTATGCCTTAGCAATAACTATAACAATTATCTAGAGGAGACGCTACCGGGATGTGTAATCAAAACAAGCATGACTATACAAAATTATCTAGCCTGATTGATGATCTCAGGCCTCATGATCATCTCTGTCTCATCTACGAAAGCAAGGAAGAATGGCTGGAAACAGTAGTACCNTTTATTGCATCAGGTCTGAAGCGGGGTGAAAAATGTATTTATGTTGTTGATGCCAATACCGCCCAGGAAGTGAAAACAATCTTCGAAGAAACAGGGATGGCGGTTGATGAATATGAAACAAAAGGTCAACTTAGCATTATCCACGAAAGAGACACCTACACCCGGGAAGGATTTTTTGACCCGGACCTAATGATTAAGCTGTTGGTCGAAGAAACCGAACAAGCTCTCCGGGAGGGTTACCCCGCCCTGCGGGTTACAGGCGAAATGAGCTGGGCTCTGCGCAACTATAGTGGCGCTGAAAGGGTTTTAGAATACGAAGCCAAGCTCAATAAAGAGCTCTTTCCCAAATACCCATGTGTGGCCATATGCCAGTATGACCGCTGGAAATTTGATCCCGAAACCATCAAGGGAGTTGTTCTTACCCACCCTTTATTGATCAGGGGCGGTCATATTTACCGCAACTTCTATTATATTGAGCCTGATGAATACCTCAACCACAAAAAGGGAGAAATTGAAGTCCAGCACTGGCTAAACAACCTCGAAAGAGAAAGAAAAACCCAGGAAAGCTTGCGCGAAAGCGAAGAAAAACACCGCCGCCTCTTTGAAACAATGACCCAGGGTGTTATCTACCAGGCTGCAGATGGTAAAATCATTTCGGCCAACCCGGCAGCAGAAAGAATTCTTGGCCTTACTTTAGATCAGATGCAGGCCAAAACTTCAATGGATCCACACTGGCAAATGATCAGCGAAGACGGCACACCGGTACCCGGTGAAGAGCACCCGGCAATGATTGCTCTAAAAACAGGCCAGACTATAGGACCGGTAACCAGGGGAGTCTTTCACCCGGATAAGAACAGCCATATCTGGCTAAACATCACCGCCATCCCCCTTTTCCAACCGGCTGAAGAGGAGCCTTACCAGGCATATGCAACTTTTGAAGATATTACCGA
>SL_8KL_010_SEDDRAFT_10003882_pt1 | contig 12224 bp, 8 predicted proteins | sample SodLakKL_010_SED_4_FD_11160 | JGI IMG/M metagenome (IMG submission 11160) | reverse complement strand
GTATGGGATACATAGAACAAGATAATAATCTAAAGGGAAAACAAGAGGAGAATCCCCAGCAGATATCAGGAAAACCCAAGTTGATTATAATTAGCTGTGGACAGATTTTGGAATACTTCCCTGAGAAAAGATGAAAGAAGATATTATGATAATTGTCTTTATTTCTTTTCCCTGCTGGCTTTAGCGGGAAAATACAGAATTTATAAATAAATTGCTAATACTGGTCTCATGAACACCGAAATTTTCACCAACTTTGGATGAGATCAAAAAATTATAAAAAATGATGTCACAAATACTTAAAAAAGGACACTAATATAGTGAAGGATTATTATAAGAACATAGCATACTTCTAAATATTTTATATGAATGAGGAGGAATTGAAGATGAAAAAATTTATAGTTATCACTTTTATTGTTCTGGGGGCTTTTCTTTTTACTACAGGTTTAAGTTTGGCTCAGGGGAACTTTGCCGGAGGTTCGGGAACTGAAGGGGATCCTTTTTTGATTGAAACGGCAGAACAGCTGGATATGGTTAGAAATAATCTGGATGGACATTTTAAGCTCATAAATGATATTAATCTGTCAGCTTATAGTGATGGTCAGGGCTGGGAGGTTATTGGTGGTGAAGAAGACCAATTTACAGGTGTTTTTGATGGCCAGGGGTATGAAATAACGGGACTGACAATTAATAATCCTGAGTCAGGAATAATAGGATTGTTTGCTTCTCTGGCAGAAGATTCACTTGTTAAAAATATAAATTTAACAGAGGTTAATGTTACCGGTGGAGAAAGGTATTGCGGTGGTCTGGCCGGGATAAACAGAGGAGAAATCAGGGATAGTTATATCCAGGGAACTGTAACCGGAGTAGAAGCTGTTGGTGGAATGATTGGTGGAAATATAGGTATAATTGAAAACAGTAATTCTGAAGTTGAAGTAACGGGAACTGGTTCGGTAATTGGTGGACTGGTGGGACGAAATGAAAATAAAATTATAGCTAGTTCAGCCCGGGGAGAAGTAAAAGGAGGTACTCATGCCGGGGGACTGGTAGGAGCTCAGGGTCTCCCCGGGGGAGCTCAGGATCTCCAGGAAGAGGCTGAAATAATTGAGAGTAATGCTAAAGTAGATGTTGAAGGGATTAACTATGTGGGAGGATTAATTGGTTTCAGCATGGATGATTCATTAATTAAAAATAGTCATGCAACGGGTGATGTAAGAGGAGAAAAGGAAAATATTGATAATTTGATAGGAATGAATCATTATGAAACAACTGAAATAATAGATAGTTATGGTGAAGGGGAAGTACTTAGAACGGATTTAAAACAGACCAGGGTCATAACAACCTTTTCCGAACATAATGGCGCAGTTAGAGCAGTAGATATTTCTTCTGATGATAGTATAATCGTCTCGGGAGCAGAAAATCAATTAGATACTGGAGAAAGTGCTGTTATTGTGAGTGAAGAGCAAAAAACTCTTAAAATGTGGGATCTGGAAAGTGGAGAAGTTATACATCATTTTGAAGAAGGTGATTCGATTAATACTGCAGCCTTTTCAAATGATGACAGTTTGATAGCTTCCGGAAGTCAGGAAAGAAGTAGTATTAGATTCTGGGACCCCGATACTGGTGAACGTGATAGTTCTAAGTCAATCAGTCATTCCCTGGGAAGCCAAATTCAGTCTTTACAATTTTCTGATGATGACAGCCTGATTGTTTCCAGCTGTTCGATGGGTGAAGTATTTGTACATGAGGTAGATTCTGAAAGCCGGGTGACCAGGTTTTCCCCTCGTGATGACGATGACAGAGTGACAGCAGTGGATATTTCACCTGATAAAAGTATGATTGCAAGTGCTTCATATTTTGCGCGTAATGACAGGATACACATTAATTATCTGGATCCTGATGATATTGGATCAGATGGAACAGTCAGGTCACTTAGAGGCCATTATTCAGGTGTTAATTCTGTAGAATTTTCTTCAGATAACGAAATGCTTTTGTCAGCCTCAAGAGATGAGTCGGTTAGAATCTGGGATATAGAAAGTGGTGAAGTTCTGGAAAATCTCTGGGGACACAATGGCAATGTTTCTGTGGCCACTTTTTCTCCTGATGATAGTATGATCGCTTCTGGTGGATCAGAGGGAACAGTTTTAATATGGGATACAGAGACAGGAGAAATAATTGCTGAATTTACTGAGCATGAGGACGGAGTGACTGATATAGTGTTTTCTTCTGATGGCAGTACAGTAGTATCTGCTTCAAGTGATGAAACTGTGAAAGTCTGGACCCTGGAATAACTACACCCGCCGTTCAAAAACCTACAAAAGAAAAAAGCATAACAAAAACCGGCAGTTCATACTGCCGGTTAATTCATGTATATAGTTGATGGTGTTGGGGAGGGGATAAAAAAAGGAGGTATTCATTGATTTTAGGAGGAATATGTTATAAAATTTAAACAAATAACTAATTGAATGATGTTAGTTGTATTAATTTTTAAAAGTTATAAAAATTTTTCTGAATTTAGAACATGGTAGTTTTTGGAGGAGTAATTTATGAACATAAACGGTATTCAACAATTAATTGAAAAGGAGCGAATCAAATGGAGTCAGCATATACTAAAAAGAATGCAACAGAGAGGTATAAAAATTGAAGATATATTGCATTCTATAAAAAATGGTGAAATAATTGAAAAGTATCAAGAGGATCATCCATATCCAAGTGTATTAATATTTGGTTTTAGTAAAGATGAGGAAATAATTCATACAGTTTGTGGAATTGGAGAAGATTATATATGGATGATAACTACTTATTATCCTGATATTGAAGAGTGGCAGGACGACTTTAAAACCCGGAGGTGAATAAATATGTCTCAGTGTTCATTATGTAAAGGTAAGTTAAAAGAAGACAAAATTAATCATGTTGTAGATATTGATGATTTAATTATTATAATAAAGAAAGTACCGGCAGAAGTATGTAAGCAATGTGGAGAGTATTATCTTGATCATAAAATAGCTCAAAAAGTTGAGGAAATAGTTGATAATGTAAAAAATAACAAAGCTGAGGTTATAATTATTAATTTTTATGATAGGGTGGCTTAAAGTGAAGTTTTTCTCAGCAGAATAAACAAGCATAGACAAAACCGGCAGTGCATACTGCCGGTTAATTATTGTATTTTATAAACGTGGTTCCGGGTTTTTGTTGTAAAGGGACATATGATACAGCAATTTTTTTGGTTGTCTGCTTCGTAGTGTTTGCGCAAGGTGGAATCTGACGAGTCTGAGACCTGATTTAATGTTATTTTGACCAGTTTTCAATAGATAATTTACTAATTCTTTTAAATTCATTTTCGTTGTTTGTTATTAATGTAAGATTTTCTGCTAAAGCATGTGCTCCAATCATTAAATCATATGCTCCGATAATTTTACCCTGTTTTTCCAGGTTAGCTCTAATTTTTCCGTATTTGAGTGCTGCTTTTTGATTAAAGGAGAGTATTTCTATAGGTGAGAGAAAACTAGTTAATGCAATTTTGTTTTTTTCGATATATTTACTTTTTTGTACACCATATTCTAATTCGGAAAAAGTAATGGCTGAAATACATATATCACCAATATTTAAAGAATGAAATTTGTTAAGGACCTTTTGTGGTTTTTCTTTAATTATATAAATACATATATTTGTATCGAGCATATATTTCATTGTATATCCTCTCTTTTTTGAATTTCTGGTTGTTTTCTTTCTAACATAAAATCATCTGAAAAATTATTTAAACTTTGCTCTAAATTATCCCATTGATGATCTTTGGGAATTAATATAACAGAATTGCCAATTTTATTGACAAATACTTCAGATTCTTCGGATTCATCAAAACGGTATTTTTTAGGTAACCTAACTGCTTGACTTCTTCCGTTTTTAAATAATTTAGCAATATCCATATATGATCACCTCTTTTAAATAGTATATATTATAGTATATATCATGTTCAATCAAAAAGTCAATTAAAAAAGAAGTATAGAGAGGATTACCGGTTATGATTGTTTGTTTTCATGTATCCTCCCTTGATTCCCGAAGTAGCCAGACTGGTATAAAGCCCCAGAACTCCCTCTTTTTTTTGAAGTTCCGGTTTTTGCCAATTTTCTTTCCTGCTGTTGAGTATTTCATTAATTTTCTCCGGATTTTCCTTTTTTCCTTCAACCCCTGTAATGTTGAGTGAACGCCGGCTTAGATCAATTTCAATTAAATCATTTTCTTTTACCAGGGCTATTGGTCCTCCGGTTGCTGCTTCAGGGGAAACATGTCCAATAGCCGGTCCCCTGGTTGCTCCCGAAAAACGTCCATCTGTAATTAAGGCTATAGAAGAAGCAAGTTCAGGATCAGATGCAATCGCTTCAGTTGTATAGTACATTTCAGGCATTCCCGAACCACGGGGGCCCTCATAACGAATTATAATAATTTCCCCGGGATTTATATTATTGTTCAAAACTGCCTTCAGGGCTTCTTCTTCCCGGTTAAATACCCGGGCTTTTCCTGCAAAAGCTCTCAATTTTTTTGGTAGGGCAGAATGTTTAATTACCGCTCCGTCGGGAGCCAGATTACCTTTCAGAATAGCAATAGCACCACTGTTATTAATGGGATTATCGGAGGAGAAAATAACTTTTTCTCTGGCCGGCATCTCGTTTGGGCTTTGTTTCATTCCCTGTAGGTAAGAATAATTATCCAGTGACTGAAGATTTTCCCGCAATGTTTTACCAGTGATTGTCGGTACATCAAGATGAAGATATTTTTTAATTTGTTGCATGACTTGAGGTACGCCACCAGCATGCCAGAAATACTGTGTGGGATATTCTCCACTGGGAATTGTATTTGTTAGGAAAGGAACCTTCCTGTTTATTTCATCAAATGTTTCTGCCTTTAGTTCTATACCCAGTTCCATTGCCAGAGCGGGTAAATGGAGCAGGGTATTGGTGGAACCTCCAATCGCTGCATGGACGGCTACTGCATTTATTAGAGATTTTTTGTTTAAAATATCCCGGGCGGTAATATTTTTATCTATTAGTTTTTTAACCTGGCGTGAAGCCAGAGCGGTCATTTCATTTAAATATTTAGTTTGTGCGGGAATCAGAGCGGCTCCGGGCAGAGTTAATCCCAGTGTTTCGGCCATGACCTGCATAGTAGAGGCGGTACCCATGAACTGGCAGGCACCACAGGAGGGGCAGGCGTTTTTCTGTATTTTTTGATACTGTTTTTTGTTAATGTCCCCTTTTTTATAGCGGGAATAAGCCCGGGCGGTTGAATCCACCGTAGTTTTTTCGGGACCGATTTTCATTGCCCCACCGGGAATGAAAACAGTAGGCATTTTTAGTCTGGCTGCGGCTATAAGATGGGCGGGGACGGCTTTATCACAGGAAGAGATTAAAACTAGGCCATCATGAGGAGCGGCCCGTCCCTGGACTTCTACCATGTTGGCAATCATTTCTCTTGAGACAAGAGAATAGTTCATTCCATCATGTCCCTGAGCAATCCCATCACACATATCACTGACAATAAAGGAAGATCCCTTTGCTCCCGTTTGGGCAAGATTTTCCATACAGATATCGGTTAATTTGTTTAGATGAAAGCTGCCGGGATGTCCATAACCATAAGTGCTACCCACCATAACCTGTGGTTTATTTAGGTCATCTTCTGTCCAATCCATTCCCATTTTTAGAGCATCAAGTTCTGGAGCAATTTTTCTAATTTTCTGGCTGAATAGCATTTTATCTCTCTTGTTCTTAAAATTTGTTTGCTGTCTAATATAATTATTTCTGGAATTAATGATATTGACCTTTAAATATGGGTCATTTTTGATTAATATTTGACAAAATCGTGTTAAAGCAATACAATCTAAGTAAGATATTCTATTCTTACGATGGAGGTAAGAAAATCATGTATGAAATTAAAGTAACTTCTAAAGGGCAGGTAACTATACCAAAAAAATTAAGAGAAGAAATGGGTTTAAAACCGGGAGATTATCTTGAAATTAAAGAGGAGGCAGAAGGTTATTTAATAAACAAAAAAATTGATAAAGAAAAAATAGAAAAATATGTGGGGATTTTAAATAAAGAAAAAAGTAGTGATGAGGTAGTTAAGGAGTTGAGAGGTCATGACGGTGGCAGTTGATACTAATATTTTATTTGATATACTCCTGTCGGACCAAATGTATAAAGATTCTTCTTTAGAATTAATATTTTATTATTCCAGGACAGACCGTTTAATTATATCAGAAATAGTTTATAGTGAACTTGCCTCTCAATTTAATGATGTTAAATTATTAGATTCGTTTTTAAATGATTCTAATATAAATTTAGAACAGACTACTTCTACAGGTCTCTGGATAGCTTCCAAAGCATGGGAAAAATATACGAAAAATAGAGATAATAAACTTCAATGTAGTCAATGTGGATATAAGCAACAAATTAAATGTGAAGAATGTGAGGAGATAATATCCAGTCGACAACATATTATATCTGATTTTTTAATTGGTGGTCATGCAAGTGAAAAATCAGATATACTACTCACTCGAGATTTGGGATTTTATCGTAATTATTTTGAAGATTTGAATATAATAAATGAACTGAAAAGTAAGGATTAAATATTATACACCGCCTCCATTCACCGCCCCAAACATACAAAAGAATAAAATAGCATAACAAAACCGGCAGTTCGCACTGCCGGTTAATCTATGCAATTTACTGCTATGTAATACAATTCACTATGATCCAACACCCTGCATAAAAAAATGGTGCCGAGGGCGGGATTCGAACCCGCACAGGTAAAAACCCACAGCGCCCTCAACGCTGCGTGTCTGCCAGTTCCACCACCTCGGCACAGCATAGATAATTATAACATATTTTTTTTAGATGTCAATTTATTTCCCGGAAAAAAATAAAAATTTGCAGGAGTTTTCCGGTATATAAAGAATTAATAAGAAAAGCAGGAATTGTTCTCACTCAAATTGGTAAAGGGGGGATTGCAGTATGGGATACATAGAACAAGATAATAATCTAAAGGGAAAACAAGAGGAGAATCCCCAGCAGATATCAGGAAAACCCAAGTTGATTATAATTAGCTGTGGACAGATTTTGGAATACTTCCCTGAGAAAAGATGAAAGAAGATATTATGATAATTGTCTTTATTTCTTTTCCCTGCTGGCTTTAGCGGGAAAATACAGAATTTATAAATAAATTGCTAATACTGGTCTCATGAACACCGAAATTTTCACCAACTTTGGATGAGATCAAAAAATTATAAAAAATGATGTCACAAATACTTAAAAAAGGACACTAATATAGTGAAGGATTATTATAAGAACATAGCATACTTCTAAATATTTTATATGAATGAGGAGGAATTGAAGATGAAAAAATTTATAGTTATCACTTTTATTGTTCTGGGGGCTTTTCTTTTTACTACAGGTTTAAGTTTGGCTCAGGGGAACTTTGCCGGAGGTTCGGGAACTGAAGGGGATCCTTTTTTGATTGAAACGGCAGAACAGCTGGATATGGTTAGAAATAATCTGGATGGACATTTTAAGCTCATAAATGATATTAATCTGTCAGCTTATAGTGATGGTCAGGGCTGGGAGGTTATTGGTGGTGAAGAAGACCAATTTACAGGTGTTTTTGATGGCCAGGGGTATGAAATAACGGGACTGACAATTAATAATCCTGAGTCAGGAATAATAGGATTGTTTGCTTCTCTGGCAGAAGATTCACTTGTTAAAAATATAAATTTAACAGAGGTTAATGTTACCGGTGGAGAAAGGTATTGCGGTGGTCTGGCCGGGATAAACAGAGGAGAAATCAGGGATAGTTATATCCAGGGAACTGTAACCGGAGTAGAAGCTGTTGGTGGAATGATTGGTGGAAATATAGGTATAATTGAAAACAGTAATTCTGAAGTTGAAGTAACGGGAACTGGTTCGGTAATTGGTGGACTGGTGGGACGAAATGAAAATAAAATTATAGCTAGTTCAGCCCGGGGAGAAGTAAAAGGAGGTACTCATGCCGGGGGACTGGTAGGAGCTCAGGGTCTCCCCGGGGGAGCTCAGGATCTCCAGGAAGAGGCTGAAATAATTGAGAGTAATGCTAAAGTAGATGTTGAAGGGATTAACTATGTGGGAGGATTAATTGGTTTCAGCATGGATGATTCATTAATTAAAAATAGTCATGCAACGGGTGATGTAAGAGGAGAAAAGGAAAATATTGATAATTTGATAGGAATGAATCATTATGAAACAACTGAAATAATAGATAGTTATGGTGAAGGGGAAGTACTTAGAACGGATTTAAAACAGACCAGGGTCATAACAACCTTTTCCGAACATAATGGCGCAGTTAGAGCAGTAGATATTTCTTCTGATGATAGTATAATCGTCTCGGGAGCAGAAAATCAATTAGATACTGGAGAAAGTGCTGTTATTGTGAGTGAAGAGCAAAAAACTCTTAAAATGTGGGATCTGGAAAGTGGAGAAGTTATACATCATTTTGAAGAAGGTGATTCGATTAATACTGCAGCCTTTTCAAATGATGACAGTTTGATAGCTTCCGGAAGTCAGGAAAGAAGTAGTATTAGATTCTGGGACCCCGATACTGGTGAACGTGATAGTTCTAAGTCAATCAGTCATTCCCTGGGAAGCCAAATTCAGTCTTTACAATTTTCTGATGATGACAGCCTGATTGTTTCCAGCTGTTCGATGGGTGAAGTATTTGTACATGAGGTAGATTCTGAAAGCCGGGTGACCAGGTTTTCCCCTCGTGATGACGATGACAGAGTGACAGCAGTGGATATTTCACCTGATAAAAGTATGATTGCAAGTGCTTCATATTTTGCGCGTAATGACAGGATACACATTAATTATCTGGATCCTGATGATATTGGATCAGATGGAACAGTCAGGTCACTTAGAGGCCATTATTCAGGTGTTAATTCTGTAGAATTTTCTTCAGATAACGAAATGCTTTTGTCAGCCTCAAGAGATGAGTCGGTTAGAATCTGGGATATAGAAAGTGGTGAAGTTCTGGAAAATCTCTGGGGACACAATGGCAATGTTTCTGTGGCCACTTTTTCTCCTGATGATAGTATGATCGCTTCTGGTGGATCAGAGGGAACAGTTTTAATATGGGATACAGAGACAGGAGAAATAATTGCTGAATTTACTGAGCATGAGGACGGAGTGACTGATATAGTGTTTTCTTCTGATGGCAGTACAGTAGTATCTGCTTCAAGTGATGAAACTGTGAAAGTCTGGACCCTGGAATAACTACACCCGCCGTTCAAAAACCTACAAAAGAAAAAAGCATAACAAAAACCGGCAGTTCATACTGCCGGTTAATTCATGTATATAGTTGATGGTGTTGGGGAGGGGATAAAAAAAGGAGGTATTCATTGATTTTAGGAGGAATATGTTATAAAATTTAAACAAATAACTAATTGAATGATGTTAGTTGTATTAATTTTTAAAAGTTATAAAAATTTTTCTGAATTTAGAACATGGTAGTTTTTGGAGGAGTAATTTATGAACATAAACGGTATTCAACAATTAATTGAAAAGGAGCGAATCAAATGGAGTCAGCATATACTAAAAAGAATGCAACAGAGAGGTATAAAAATTGAAGATATATTGCATTCTATAAAAAATGGTGAAATAATTGAAAAGTATCAAGAGGATCATCCATATCCAAGTGTATTAATATTTGGTTTTAGTAAAGATGAGGAAATAATTCATACAGTTTGTGGAATTGGAGAAGATTATATATGGATGATAACTACTTATTATCCTGATATTGAAGAGTGGCAGGACGACTTTAAAACCCGGAGGTGAATAAATATGTCTCAGTGTTCATTATGTAAAGGTAAGTTAAAAGAAGACAAAATTAATCATGTTGTAGATATTGATGATTTAATTATTATAATAAAGAAAGTACCGGCAGAAGTATGTAAGCAATGTGGAGAGTATTATCTTGATCATAAAATAGCTCAAAAAGTTGAGGAAATAGTTGATAATGTAAAAAATAACAAAGCTGAGGTTATAATTATTAATTTTTATGATAGGGTGGCTTAAAGTGAAGTTTTTCTCAGCAGAATAAACAAGCATAGACAAAACCGGCAGTGCATACTGCCGGTTAATTATTGTATTTTATAAACGTGGTTCCGGGTTTTTGTTGTAAAGGGACATATGATACAGCAATTTTTTTGGTTGTCTGCTTCGTAGTGTTTGCGCAAGGTGGAATCTGACGAGTCTGAGACCTGATTTAATGTTATTTTGACCAGTTTTCAATAGATAATTTACTAATTCTTTTAAATTCATTTTCGTTGTTTGTTATTAATGTAAGATTTTCTGCTAAAGCATGTGCTCCAATCATTAAATCATATGCTCCGATAATTTTACCCTGTTTTTCCAGGTTAGCTCTAATTTTTCCGTATTTGAGTGCTGCTTTTTGATTAAAGGAGAGTATTTCTATAGGTGAGAGAAAACTAGTTAATGCAATTTTGTTTTTTTCGATATATTTACTTTTTTGTACACCATATTCTAATTCGGAAAAAGTAATGGCTGAAATACATATATCACCAATATTTAAAGAATGAAATTTGTTAAGGACCTTTTGTGGTTTTTCTTTAATTATATAAATACATATATTTGTATCGAGCATATATTTCATTGTATATCCTCTCTTTTTTGAATTTCTGGTTGTTTTCTTTCTAACATAAAATCATCTGAAAAATTATTTAAACTTTGCTCTAAATTATCCCATTGATGATCTTTGGGAATTAATATAACAGAATTGCCAATTTTATTGACAAATACTTCAGATTCTTCGGATTCATCAAAACGGTATTTTTTAGGTAACCTAACTGCTTGACTTCTTCCGTTTTTAAATAATTTAGCAATATCCATATATGATCACCTCTTTTAAATAGTATATATTATAGTATATATCATGTTCAATCAAAAAGTCAATTAAAAAAGAAGTATAGAGAGGATTACCGGTTATGATTGTTTGTTTTCATGTATCCTCCCTTGATTCCCGAAGTAGCCAGACTGGTATAAAGCCCCAGAACTCCCTCTTTTTTTTGAAGTTCCGGTTTTTGCCAATTTTCTTTCCTGCTGTTGAGTATTTCATTAATTTTCTCCGGATTTTCCTTTTTTCCTTCAACCCCTGTAATGTTGAGTGAACGCCGGCTTAGATCAATTTCAATTAAATCATTTTCTTTTACCAGGGCTATTGGTCCTCCGGTTGCTGCTTCAGGGGAAACATGTCCAATAGCCGGTCCCCTGGTTGCTCCCGAAAAACGTCCATCTGTAATTAAGGCTATAGAAGAAGCAAGTTCAGGATCAGATGCAATCGCTTCAGTTGTATAGTACATTTCAGGCATTCCCGAACCACGGGGGCCCTCATAACGAATTATAATAATTTCCCCGGGATTTATATTATTGTTCAAAACTGCCTTCAGGGCTTCTTCTTCCCGGTTAAATACCCGGGCTTTTCCTGCAAAAGCTCTCAATTTTTTTGGTAGGGCAGAATGTTTAATTACCGCTCCGTCGGGAGCCAGATTACCTTTCAGAATAGCAATAGCACCACTGTTATTAATGGGATTATCGGAGGAGAAAATAACTTTTTCTCTGGCCGGCATCTCGTTTGGGCTTTGTTTCATTCCCTGTAGGTAAGAATAATTATCCAGTGACTGAAGATTTTCCCGCAATGTTTTACCAGTGATTGTCGGTACATCAAGATGAAGATATTTTTTAATTTGTTGCATGACTTGAGGTACGCCACCAGCATGCCAGAAATACTGTGTGGGATATTCTCCACTGGGAATTGTATTTGTTAGGAAAGGAACCTTCCTGTTTATTTCATCAAATGTTTCTGCCTTTAGTTCTATACCCAGTTCCATTGCCAGAGCGGGTAAATGGAGCAGGGTATTGGTGGAACCTCCAATCGCTGCATGGACGGCTACTGCATTTATTAGAGATTTTTTGTTTAAAATATCCCGGGCGGTAATATTTTTATCTATTAGTTTTTTAACCTGGCGTGAAGCCAGAGCGGTCATTTCATTTAAATATTTAGTTTGTGCGGGAATCAGAGCGGCTCCGGGCAGAGTTAATCCCAGTGTTTCGGCCATGACCTGCATAGTAGAGGCGGTACCCATGAACTGGCAGGCACCACAGGAGGGGCAGGCGTTTTTCTGTATTTTT
>SL_8KL_010_SEDDRAFT_10003881_pt1 | contig 12225 bp, 9 predicted proteins | sample SodLakKL_010_SED_4_FD_11160 | JGI IMG/M metagenome (IMG submission 11160) | reverse complement strand
CCATGCAGGCCGACCGGCTACAACCTTTGCTTCGTCGGCCATTGCAACCGCTCTATCGCAATGTCTTCAGTCCAAAGGCAGCACGGCTGAGCAGTTGAATTTATTTTAACAAATATTTATTTCGACGGCAGCCTCGGCACCAGGTATTCCAAAAGCAGCACCCGTTTAGTTTTTCCCGTCACCCGGTAAGGTTCGGCAATCCTGACCCCTGTTACCCAGATAATCTCATTACCGGCCGCGACCAGGGGCAGGGTATCGCGTTTCTCCCGGGGCACTTTTTGATCGATAAGAAAGCTTTTAAGTTTTTTGCTCCCCCCGGCGCCCTGGGGGTAAAACCGGGCTCCTGGCCACCGGGGACATACCTTGAGAGGACCGGGCGGAAGCGAATCATAATCGAGACAGGCCCGGTTGGCAGAGGGTTGAAAGTTTATTTCATCCGCATCAATTATGCTTGCCCTGATCGCCGCTCCTCCCGGCAAAAAAACTTTCCCAGGAAGATTAAGCTCTTTAACAGCCGGTTTTTTCTCCCGGTAACCCGGACCATAAATGACCAGGTTGTAGTATTCCAAAGAAGCAAGCACTCCACCGGGGAGGGTGGCCTGCCGGCCTGTTATCCCGGTTTCGAGAAGCCTGAGCACCTGGCCGATGTGCTGCCGCCCGATTTGTCCCGGAGAAAGAAACTTCTTCAAAGCCACGTGGATCACCCTGCTCTGCAAAGCAGAGGGGAGGGCCACCAGTTCTTTCTTGCGGAAAATAATTTTATTTTGTGCCAGCCGGGCGATCTCTAAGTATTTTTTCCTGGCCCGGGCCTGGAGGTAAAAACGATCCGCGGCTGCAAGCGAAGCCAGCCCGGACAATGCCTCCCTGATCCGGGGGTTATATTCCCTTTCCAACTGCGGAATCAGCTCAAGACGCATTTTATTCCGGGTATAGTTGGTTTCAAGGTTGCTGCTGTCGGTAAATGGGCGCAGGTTATTTTCATGGCAGTATTCTTCAATTTCGGAGCGCCGCAGGCACATTAGAGGCCGAATCAAAAAGAATCCGCCTCTCTTCGACCTGGGCAATATCCCGGCCAGCCCGTCAACACCGGTGCCCCTGAGCACATTTAAAAGGACAGTTTCCGCCTGATCATCAAGATGGTGTCCCAGGGCAATCTTGGAAGCGCCGTATTTTTCCGCCATTTCCACCAAAAAATTGTAACGGGCCAGGCGGCCGGCTTCTTCTTCCGAAATACCCTTTTCTTTTTTTAAGCTCCGGATATCGACCGTTTTGGATTCAAAAGGAAGCGACCATGAGGAAGCAATATCGTTCACCGCAGCTTCTTCAATTCCCGCTTCATTCCTCAGGCAGTGATTTAAGTGTGCTACAACCAGTTTTAAGTTAAACTGCGGAGAAATTTGCTTGAGCATATGCAGGAGGGAAAAAGAATCAGGCCCCCCGGAAACAGCGACAATCACGGTGTCGCCTTTTTCTATAAGGTTCTCCCGGGAAATATATTCTTTAACCTTATTGATCAATGCCAGAAGCAATCACGACCTGTCAACCTGCCGCCTTTAGATTGCAGGCAAGATAAAAAAACACCCTGTAGCAGAGTGCCTTTAAGCTGGTCATCTTGCTGTGGTAAATTAATAATTACGCTTCACGGCATGAACCGCCGCGGCTACCCCTCTTGGATTCAGTATTGCGCTTCAGGTCAAGCAATCGCTCATCGCTTTCTTTAAAAAAGCGGCTCATCTTATCTTCAAATGAAGCCTTGTTTGCTCCACCCGACTTTCCCTTGTTTTTATTTACCTTGCCGGACGGGGCGGAATCTTTTTGGGCCTGCTTGATCGAAAGGCCGACTTTACCGTTGTTTTCCACTGTCAGCACTTTAACTTTGACCTTGTCATCTTTTTTATAGAAATCATTAATGTCTTTGACGTATTCGTCAGCTATTTCCGATATATGAACCAGACCTGTGGTGCCTCCGGGCAAGTCTACAAAAGCACCGAACTTTGTAATCCCGGTGATCACCCCTTCCACAATACTGCCCACAACAATCTCTTTCTTAATGAAAAACTCCTCCTTGAAAGTTTAGTAAAAAAAATAAATTAACCGCGAGCACCTGGCTTGTACGATCAGGTACACACTGTAAACTAATGTTATTATAACTTTTTTGATTTTATTGTCAATCCTCTAATTGGAAAATTGTTTCATCAGGCTTAATCAGGCCCAACCTTTCCCGGGCCAGGACCTCTAGATAATGGTAATCTTCCAGGCGCTCTATTTCCAATTCGGCCATTTCTTTGCGCATTTCGTATTTCTTGATTCTTCTTTCGTATTCTTCGAGTTCCTGCCTGGCCTGTTCCTGCCTGAAATGCTGCGCAGCAATAATCACCAGCAGGACAATAATCAAAAAAATGCCCACCGTAGTGATTAACCTGTACATATTGTAACTTTTACCCCGGTAATTTCGGGGAAAACTGGAAACCGCTTTTTTCTTTTTGTTACCCTTTGGTTCCATTTTTATCACGCTCGCAATGTGGAAAAAATCCCCCCAAAGCGGGGGGATCGGACTCAAAAAAACATTTGGAACCTATAATGACGGCAAATTACTTACTTAACTTTTTCTTTTAAAGCTTTGCCAGGCTTAAAGGCAGGCACTTTCAAGGACGGAATTTGAATTTTCTCACCTGTTGCCGGATTCCGGCCTTCCCGCGCTTTGCGATTTCTTACCTCGAATGTGCCAAAGCCGACCAATTGAACCTTATCTCCCTTAGACAACCCTTCAGTAATGCCGTCCAATACCGCTTTTACCGCTTTCTCACTATCTTTTTTTGACATCCCTGCTTTTTCTGCAACCACATCTACAAGCTCAGTCTTATTCACAGCTTAAAACCCTCCTTGTTCAATAATGAAATTCCCTTTATTCTCATGTTTATTCGACCTTGTTTTGAAGATTCCTGCTTTATTTACGCATTTTCCTTAACTTTTTAGCTTCTTCCCACCATTTATCCAGGGCTTCAAGGGAAAAACTGGTAATTGGGCGCCCCGTTTTTTCAACTTGCTCCAAAACGTAATGAAACCTGTCCATAAATTTACCGACTGTTTTGCCCAGGGCAAGTTCCGGATTGACCCCGATAAAGCGTGACAGGTTAACCACGGTAAATAGATAATCACCCAGCTCTTCTTCAATGGCCGCCCGGTCCATATCACCGTAAGCTTCTTCAAGCTCGTCCAGCTCTTCCCTGGCCTTATCAAGCGGCCCCTGCACACAGGGCCAGTCAAAACCCGCTTCGGCTGCTTTTTTTTGAAGTTTATATGCTTTGAGAAGAGCAGGGAGGGAATGGTCTACAGAATACCTGTCCTTGAGATCCTCTTTGCCTTTTGCTTTCTTTTGCCCGTTTTTTGTTTCTTTTTTCCGGTTTCTTTCATCAGATTTGATCTCTTCCCACAAGACTTTTACTTCCGCCGAATCGGCTGCATTGCCGCTTCCGAATACATGAGGATGGCGCCTGAGCAATTTTTCCGTAATCCCGCGGACTACTTCATAAAAGTCAAAGCGGCCTTCTTCCCGGGCAATCTGGCTGTGAAAAACCACCTGTAAAAGAAGATCGCCCAGTTCTTCTTTGAGCATGCTGTCATCTTCCTGATCGATAGCGGCAATTACTTCGTAGGCTTCTTCAACTAAGTACTGCCGCAAGCTATGGTGGTTTTGCTGTTTATCCCAGGGACATCCGTTTTCAGCACGCAAGCCGGCCATAACTTCAAGCAGCTCTTCCATGACGCGTTCCGGGGAAGGCGGCAAAAGAGCCGGTAAAACCTGCAATTTTAGATCATGTTTGCCGCAAAGTTTTCGAAGATAAGCCACAGATGCTTCACCGAAGAGCGGGTGGCCGGAAACTGCGTAGCAGATTGTGCCGTGTTTTTTGGCATAATTGATCAGGTTAAAAGCAATGGCCCGGTTAATTTTGTCGTTATCGCTTGAGTGTTGATCCAGCCAATCAAAGCTCCGGATCCTTTTGCCGCCTGCAAGACGGCGGACCGCCGGATGCCTTAAGGTGCGATAGTATACAGGGATCCCGCTTTTTAAGTATTTGCGAGATTCCCGGGAAATATAATCCGGCCGGCCCGGTCCCAACCCTATTATTACGATTTTACTCATAATTTCACCCTTCGATCAATTGTTCTTCAGCAGCCGGAAGCGCTCGGTCAGTTTAACCAACTTTGGCCCCGCAAAGGGGATCATCTGCATTTCTTCCCTGGTCAGTCCCCCGGTTACAAGGATAAAGGCCCCGTAGGTTATAATGCCTACAGCGATAGCTCCGAGGGTTGCCACCCCGTTAAGTGTCCCGGGTGAAAGCAAAGGCTCCGCTCCCCTGATAATAACATGATAAGCCCCCGGTACCAATACAGACATGGCAAGAACAGCGGCACCCGGCAGCAAAAGCAGTTCCCGCCAGCGCGGTTGCCACCCGGCAAACCGGTGGACATGGTAAAGATTAAAGAGGGCGGCCACCCCGAGGCCGATCACAGTGGCCAGTGCCGCCCCACCAACATTAAGGGCCGGTTGGGCGGTCAAAATCCAGGATAGAATCGTCTTAACCACGCCGCCGTAGAACATATTCAATGCCGGCAGGATGGGCCGGCCAAGTCCCTGGAGGATGCCGGTCGTGGAAACATAAAGGCAGAGGGGGATCACCGACCAGGACATGTAAGCCAAAGAATACCCTGCCTCCCTGTTGTCAAACAAAAGCAGCGTAACCGGTTCTGCCAGCAGGTAAAGGCCCGCTGCTGCAGGAAAGGAAAATAACGTGGTCAACTTGATCGCGGTGGCGGAACGGGTGCTGATCAAGAGTTTATTTCCAAGGGCAAAAGCTTCAGAAATTGCCGGCACCAGGCTGATACTTAAGGCCAGGGCTACCACGTTGGGGAAATAAACTACCGGCCCGGCCATACCGGTAAGCTGCCCGTAGAGAGCGCGCCCGGTTTCCAAATCAAAGCCGGCTGCCTGCAGCTGCCGGGGAACCACCGCTAAATCAATCAAGGAGATCAGGGGGATAACCAGGCCTCCCACGGTCACCGGCACCGCCAGGCGCAGGATCCGGCTAATTACCGCAAAGACAGGCACCGGCAGATGTTTTGTTTGCCTTTCAGCCTGCTTTAAAAGAACCCCGCGTTTGCGCAGGTAAAATAACGCAAGCAGCAAAAACCCGCCCAGGCCGCCGGCAGCAGCCCCGGAGGCAGCCCCGGCGGCGGCATAATCAAGGCCTACCGGCATTAACATGACCACCATGGCGATCGAAAAACCAACCCGCACCAGCTGTTCAACCATCTGCGAAGCAGCGGTGGGAATCATGTTTTGCTGGCCCTGGAAAAACCCGCGCAGGGCAGCCATTATTGTTACAAAGAAGATGGCAGGGGAGATGGCCATTAATGGATAAACAGCATCCATGTCCCTGACCACCGCCCCGGCAAAAAACTCAGCGCCCAGGTATAAAACCAGGAAAATGGCAAAACCGGTCAGGGTGAGGATCAAAAAAGCAATGCGAAAGGCCCTTAATGCTTCCCGGTAATCATTAAGGGTCATTTTTTCTGCCATTATTTTCGATAAAGCGACCGGGATTCCCGCGGTTGAAACTACAAGCAAAGTGGAATAAACGGGGTATGCGTACATAAAAAGGCCAATCCCCTCATCTCCGAGGATAGCGGCCAAAACAATCCTAAAAAGGGCCCCGATTACCCGGGCGGCAATGCCGGTTATTGCCAGGATTGCCGCTCCTTTGACAAATGAAGTGCTGCCGCTGGTCAAATGTTTAACCTTCTTCACAGTTTACTGATAGTTGCATATTATTATAACAGTTACGCTTCCTTACTGCTACCGCCAGAGGTTTTCTGCAGCTCAAGCAGTTCTTCAAAAAAAGCTGTCAGTTCGAACAAGCGGTCCCCCCGGTCGGCAGCTCCCTTGATTTTCACCCTTAGAGGATTAGCAGATTTTACCATGACCCTGTCTTCTTCGATGGCAGCCGTTTTTTTCATAACCGAACCTTGCAATGCCGCCCCGGGAGTAAACTGGATCATCACTTCCTTCTGCTGGCGGATTGATTCCACTCCTAATTCCATGGCCATAACCCGCAGTTCGCCGACTGTGAGTAAATTTTGCGCCGGTTCCGGCGGAGAGCCGAAACGGTCGGTTAGTTCCTCTTCGATTTCCCGCAGTTCTTCTCTCGCTTTAACATTGTAAATTCGCTGGTAAAAATCTACTTTCTGCCCCTGGTCGGCGATATAAGAGGAGGGCAGATAGGCACTGATTTGCAGTTCAAGCCGGGGATCGACCGGCTGAGCCGGTTTTTCTTCTTTTAGCTCCGCTACCGCCCGGTCCAGCATTTTACAGTAGAGGTCGAAGCCGACTGCGGCTATGAAACCGTGCTGCTCTGCGCCCAGGATATTCCCCGCGCCGCGGATTTCCAGGTCCCGGAGGGCGATTTTAAACCCGGAACCGAGTTCGGTAAATTCTTTTACCGCTTTTAACCGCTTTTGGGCGGTTTCTGAAATCACCTTATCTTTCCGGTAGGTCAAGTAAGCATAGGCAAGCCGGTTAGAGCGCCCCACCCGCCCCCTGATCTGGTAAAGCTGGGCCAGGCCGAACTTATCTGCTTCATGAACAATCAGGGTATTGACGTTGGGGATGTCCAGGCCGGATTCAATGATGGTCGTGCATACCAGGATCTGGTACTTGCCGTCCTGAAAGTCGGCCATGATTTTTTCCAGGGTAGCCTCGGGCATCCGGCCGTGCCCGACCACAACCGAAGCATAAGGAAACATTTTTTGAATCCTGGCGGCAAAGGAGTCGATATACTCAACCCGGTTGAAAACAATAAATACCTGACCGCCCCGGCTAAGTTCGCGCTGCACCGCTTCACGCACCAGCTCTTCGCTGTACTCAAGCACATAAGTCTGGACCGGGTAACGATCTTCCGGCGGTGAATCAATCACACTTAAATCGCGGGCCCCGGCAAGGGACAGGTGAAGCGTCCTTGGAATAGGAGTAGCAGTCATTGCCAGGGTATCGACTTCAAGGCGCAGTTTTTTTAGTTTTTCTTTCTGGCGAACTCCGAAACGCTGTTCTTCGTCAAGAACCAGCAGACCCAGGTCATTAAAGCTGATATCATCAGATAAAAGGCGATGAGTTCCGATAAGGATATCTACCTTGCCTGCTCTAACATCCTTAATAATTTTTTGTTGTTCCGTTTTGGAAACAAAGCGGCTCAGCTGGGCCACCCTGACCGGAAACCCTTCAAACCGTTCACTGAAAGTGCGGTAATGCTGCTGGGCAAGCACGGTGGTAGGCACTAAAACGGCCACTTGTTTCCCTTCCATAACCACTTTGAAGGCGGCGCGCATTGCTACTTCGGTTTTGCCATAGCCGACATCGCCGCAAACCAGCCGGTCCATGGGGTAATTTTTCTCCAGGTCTGATTTTACATCTTGGATAGCCTGCAGCTGATCCGGGGTTTCTTCGTAAGGAAAATGAGTTTCAAATTCCTGCTGCCAGGGATGATCGGGCCCGAAACTGTAACCCTCGGAAGCCTGCCTGGCGGCATAAAGGGATAGGAGTTCCCGGGCCAGTTCCTCTACCGACTGGCTCACTCTTTTTTTCAGGCGGGGCCACTCCCCGCCGCCAAGTTTATGCAAGTTTGGCGCAGGCCCCTCACCTCCGGTGTATTTCTGGATCAGGCTGATCTGTTCTACCGGAATATAGAGTTTATCAGCACCCTTGTACTGCAGCAGTAAATAGTCGCGCTTCACACCGCCTATTTCCATGGTGCTGATGCCCTGGTATTTCCCGATTCCGTGCTGTTCATGGACTACATAATCCCCGGTAGAAAGGTCCCGGTAATCGCTTAAACGAATGCCTTCCCGCGGCTTAATCTTTCTTTGCTTCTGCCGGCCGGGCAGGATATTTTGTTCCGTTACCACGGCCAGCTGCAGGTTGGGGATAACCAAACCCTCTTCCAGACCACCTTCAATCACCGCCGGGCGGGGATAATTTTTTTTACCCGGGGTGATGCGCCCATCGTCCTCCCGGGCTTCTTCTTTTTCAAAAACCCCCTGCTCTGAAAGCTGGTCAAGCAGCCTTTGCCCCCGCCTGCTAGCAGGAGACATCAGGTAAACCCGGTAACCGCCTTTTAGCCATTCCCGGTAATCGCTCTTAAATAAATCCCATTGCCCATGATAATGGGGAGTTGCCTTGGTTTCCAGGCTGAAAGCTTCTTTCGGTTTAAACAACCCCCCGCTCCCCTGGAAAAGAGAACAGCTAACCAGGGAAGAGGATAGCCCGGAAAAAAGTTCATCTACGGGCCATAACAGTTTGGCCGCAGAACCGATCATTTCCCTTTCTACGGGGGCGCTGTTGAACTGATTTTCAATTTCACGCCGGAAATTGTCCCCTGCTTCGGCAACAGCTGCAGGATCCTCCACAAGGACCAAATAGTTCGAGGTTAAATAATCCAGCAGGGAGGCACCTTCCCCGTAGAAAAATGGGAAGTAGCTGCTCAAATAGTCGAGCCCTTCCGGGTGAGCCAGCCTTGCCAAATGGCGCTCCACTTCCTGCTGCAATTTTGCTGCCGTCTCTTTTTCACCGCGCCGGTTTAGCCTGGAAACAGCCTGGTTCTTGTTCTTTTGAACCAGTTCTTCTCCGCGCCGGTAGATCTTGGGCGGCAGGATCAGTTCACGCGCAGGGGTGATCGTAACTTCTCCGGCATCGCCGGTAGAGCGCTGGGTAGCGGGATCAAAAAACCGCAATGACTGGATTATATCGTCGAATAAATCCAGCCGGATTGGAACCTCACCGGTAGGAGGATAGATATCAATTATTTCTCCCCGGGCGCTGAATTGCCCCCTGGTTTCGGTGAGAGGCACCCGCTCATAACCAAGATCGGTCAACCGGGCAATCAGTTCCTGCCGGTCCACTTTCCCGACCGGCTTTAAGTTTATTATTAGTTCATCCCAGGTTTCAGGTGGCACTACTTTTGAAAGCAGGGAAGCGGCCGCGGCCACATAGATACCCTTTCGTCCGCTTCTGGCCTCTTCCATGAATTGCAGGCGCATTTGCTGGTACTCTTCACTGCGCGAAAGCACCTCTGTGTTCATGAAAAATTCTCGGGCCGGGAGCATATGCACTGAATCCGGGTAAAAAGCAGCCAGTTCAGTACTGAGCTTCTCCGCACGGCCGGCGTCACGGGTAATAACCAGGGCCGGACGGCGGCAGTTGGCAGCAAGAGCGGCCATAAAATACGCCCTGGCTCCCCCGTCAAGGCCGTAAACCATGGCCTTATACCCGGACTGTTTGGAAATTTTGCCGGTTATGTGAGAAAAGGATTCCTCGTTTTTCCAAAGCTCAAGCAGTTTTTCCGTCAACAGCAGTCCTCCTGCTAAACAAGATCAAATATTCTGTACACCAAAATGATAGGGGAAATAATAACATCCCCCGTATCTGCTAAAACCCGTGGCTAAAGCCCGTCCTGCATTTTGACTGGTGCCGGTTCATCTAAGGGCAATGGCCCTTCTCCAAAATGCAGCAAGGCTATGTGTAGCAACCATCGCCCTATCCGCTTTTCTGCCGGGCAACCACCCGGCCGGATGCAGCGCGTTCAATGAAAAGTATAATTGCCTTTTTAGGCCCCGTCAATCACGATCTGCTTTCGGGTAAGAGCCGAGAAGCTTAAAAAAGGGCGCTGTTTCCCTGATCTCTTCCCACAATTCAGCCTTTTCCGGTTCACTGCGGTGCCCTTCGCAGTCGATGAAAAAGAGCCAGTCGCCAATCATCTGCTTGGAGGGCCGGGATTCAATCCTGGTCAGGTTAATGTTTCGGTGAGCAAAATAACCAAGGACTTCATAAAGACTCCCCGGACGATCGGCCAGGGTCAGGACCAGGGAAGTCCTGTCGTTACCGGTGGGCGGATGATCTTCCCTGGCCAGGATTACAAAGCGGGTAAAGTTTTCATCATTGTCCTGGATTCCTTCGGCCATAAGTTTAAGGCCGAACAACTCTGCAGAACGCCTGGGAGCAATTGCCGCCCACCCGGCCTTGCCGATTACCTTTTTTGCCGCTGCTGCCGTGCTCTCCAAAGGAACACTTTCAGCATTCGGCAGGGAGCGGTTTAAGTATTCGGCGCATTGTCCAAGGGCATGGGGATGGGAGAAAACCCCGGTGATTTGTTCCGGGGGCACAGCCCCATCGGCCATCAGGCACTGGCGGACCTGGTAAAATAGTTCATGGTAGACATAGATCCCTTCCTGCCTGGCCAGCTGGTCTAAAGTAGCCGCTACGCCCCCTTCCAGGCTGTTTTCAAGGGGAACCAGTCCTTCGTCTAATGTCCCGGTTTGCACTGCATTGATCACTTCACCAATAGCAGGGTATTCAATTAATTCCTTGCCGCTACCCCGGCTGTATAAAAGGGCCGCTTCTTCTGAAAAAGTGCCCTGCGGGCCGAGATATCCCAGTTTTCCGCCAGGCATTTAAAGCCCTCCTCCTGCTGCCAGGTGTTCGCCGGTATAGACCGAACGCCCTACTGCCTCGGCTACCGGAGCGAGTGATGTAAGCAGGCGGGAAAATTTTTCCGGGGTCAAAGACTGCGGTCCGTCACATAAGGCTTCCGCCGGGTTGTGGTGCACTTCGATCAGTAAGCCGTCGGCTCCTGCCGCCACCGCTGCCTGCGATAGGGGGGCAGCCAGGCGCCAGGTGCCACTCGAATGGGAGGGGTCGGCAATTACCGGCAGGTGGCTCAATTCCTTGGCCTGCGGAATGGCACTAATATCAAGGGTGCTGCGAGTAGAGGTTTCGAAGGTGCGAATACCCCGCTCACAAAGCATTACCTGGAAATTATCTTCAGCCAGGATATACTCGGCTGCCATCAGCCATTCTTCTAAGGTAGCGGCCAGGCCCCTTTTCAACATAACCGGTTTTTTACTGCGTCCCACCTCGCGCAAGAGAGGGAAGTTCTGCATGTTGCGCGCTCCAACCTGGATGATATCGGTATAACGGGCCACCATATCTACTTCCTGCGGGTTGAGGACCTCGGTTACTACTTTTAACCCGGTTTCCTCCCTGGCCCGCTCCAGCATTTTCAACCCTTCCTGTTCCAACCCCTGGAAGCTGTACGGAGAAGAACGCGGTTTGAAAGCACCGCCGCGAAGGACCTGGGCTCCGGCCGCTTTAACCTTGCGGGCGATATTTAAAAGCTGCTCTTCGTTTTCCACTGCGCAGGGACCGGCCATCACTACCACCTGGGATCCGCCTATTTCAACCTCGCCGACTATAACCTTACTGCTGGTTTCCTTGGCCTCCCGGCTGACCAGTTTGTACGGTGCACTGATCGGCACTATTTTTTCGACCCCCGGCAGGACTTCCAGCCCGGTAGGAAAGACCACCTTTTGTTCACCAACCGCGCCGATAACCACCCTGCCTACACCCTGAATACGGTGCGGTGAAAACCCCATATTCTCCAGGCTTTTTTCAACCCCTTCAACCTGTTCTTTTTCCGCTGTCGGCTGCATTACAACAATCATCTTAAAAACCCCTTTCTTAATAGAATAATAATAGAATAATAATGAAAATAAAAAAACCGTCCCTGTAGGGACGGAATTTATATCCGCGGTACCACCCAAATTGATGATTGCATCCACTTAAAGCAGGTACGGGCGTGCTTTGAAGCCGCCGATACCCTCTTCCTGTAACGGGGAAGAACCGTTAACACCTACTTGGCCCGTATGCGGGCTTTCAGGTTACAGCTTCGAAGGGAACTTCAATCAGGGACCTGCCCGGCCCGGCTTTCAGCCTTTGGCCCGGCCTCTCTGGTCGGGTGGTGCACCGGATTTACTTTCCTTCTGCATTGCCTTTCTGGTTGCGCTTTTGATTAGCGCCAATTAATTAAAACGTAGTTTACCACATCACTCCGAAGAAGGCAACCCCTGATTAAAATTATTCATTGCATTTTCCAGGCCACTTTCCACAAAAGCAAGAATCGCTTCCACCGCCTGCTCTTTTGCCCCGGCAAGCAGTTCACTGTCCGGTGGTTCAACCGGTTGTAATACATAATCGGCGGTACTCATCCAGGGTGGCGGCTTCCCGATACCCACGCGCAGGCGGGGAAAAGCTGAAGTTCCCAGGGCGTCGATAATGGACTGCACCCCGCGGTGGCCTGCTCCGCTCCCCTTTTTTCGCAGGCGAATTACTCCCGGCGG
>SL_8KL_010_SEDDRAFT_10003880_pt1 | contig 12228 bp, 12 predicted proteins | sample SodLakKL_010_SED_4_FD_11160 | JGI IMG/M metagenome (IMG submission 11160) | reverse complement strand
TCACCTCGAGTAATCATTACAAATGCATTGATGGTGGGTATGTATGATAACCCTGAGGAATGGAACGTGGCTGAACAACTTGGGGTGGCAAATTATGGACAGATGACCGCCGGCGGATGGATGTATATCGGGCCACAGGGTATTGTCCATGGGACTTTTAATACNATTATGAATGCCGGGCGCCAGCAATTAGGCATGCAAGGCGACCAGGATTTAAGCGGTTATCTGTTTGTATCGTCCGGTCTTGGTGGTATGAGCGGAGCACAACCTAAAGCTGTTGAAATTGCCGGTGGTGTGGGGATAATTGCTGAAGTTGATTATTCAAGAATAAAAACGAGGCATGAACAGGGCTGGGTTGGAAAAGCATCCGCTGACCTGGCAGAGGTTTTCCGGTGGGCTAAAGAAGCGAAGGCTGAGAAAAACCCCCTTTCTATAGCTTATTATGGGAACATAGTTGACTTGCTGGATTATGCTGTTGAAAACAGTATTGATATCGATTTGCTTTCTGACCAAACTTCCTGCCACGCCCCTTATGATGGTGGCTATTGTCCCCAGGGGCTTACTTTTGAAGAAAGGACCAAGTTGTTACAAAAAGATAGGGCCGAGTTTAAAAAACGGGTTGACCAGTCTTTGCGGAAACACTTTGATTTGATTAGTAAACTTAACCAACAAGGCACTTACTTTTTTGACTATGGCAACTCTTTTTTGAAAGCGGTTTTTGATGCCGGAGTCAAAGAGGTCTCCAAGAATGGTATTGATGAGAAAGCCGGGTTTGTTTTTCCTTCTTACGTGGAGGATATCATGGGTCCGGAACTATTTGACTATGGTTATGGACCTTTCCGGTGGGTTTGTTTGAGCGGTAATCCCGAAGATTTAAAAAAAACCGACCGGGCGGCTATGGAGTGCATAGACCCGACACGCCGGGGTCAGGATCGGGATAATCACATGTGGATCAGGGATGCTGAAAAGAATAACCTTGTGGTCGGCACCCAGGCCAGGATTCTATACCAGGACTGTGCCGGGCGGACCAGGATTGCCCTTAAATTCAATGAAATGGTGCGTAATGGTGAAGTCGGGCCGATTATGCTGGGAAGGGATCACCATGATGTTAGCGGTACCGATTCGCCTTTCAGGGAAACTGCAAATATTAAAGATGGTAGTAATGTGATGGCCGAGATGGCCGTACAGTGTTTTGCAGGCAATGCAGCCCGGGGAATGTCACTGGTTGCTTTGCATAACGGAGGCGGGGTAGGCATTGGCAAAGCCATTAATGGTGGTTTTGGAATGGTGCTCGATGGTAGCGAAAGGGCTGATCAAATATTAAGCAGGGCTATGCCCTGGGATGTAATGGGCGGTGTCGCCAGGCGTGCCTGGGCCCGCAATGAGAACTCTATCACAACCGGTATTGAATATAACTATGATCACCGGGATACCGATCAGGTTACCCTGCCTTACACCGCTGATGATGATCTTGTAAAAAATTTGGTGGAAGAAAAGTTTCAGGAGTAAAACAGAAAAAAAGCGGTTAATACATTTGATCTTAGCCAGGCATTGAAAAAAGTTTATTGGGGGGAAATAATGGATCAACTAGATATTATAGAACAGCAAGCTAAACCGGGACTTAAGTCGGCGATGCGCTTGTATGTAGTGGTTTTTTTGCTTTTAGTCGTTTTAGGTTCCCTGGTGCAGGGGTTGAATTTTGAACTCGGGATGCTTATAACCCAGTGGGTTCTAATTTTGCTCCCTGCTGTGTGGATTTTATATCGCTACCGGGTGGATAAGGTCTCTTTTATCAGGCTAACCCCGTTTAAAGCCAGGTTTATTCCGGTTATAATAGCATTATCGGCCTCTTTTTGGGTTCTCAATATGGTTTTGGCTGCCGGTATAGTGACCGGGTTGACGGAAATAGGGTTTGAGCCCGTGGTAGTTTTAGAACCACCGCAAACATTTCAACATTACCTTATCTTCCTGTTTGTCGTATCTATTTCTGCCGGCATATGTGAAGAAGTCCTGTTCAGGGGTACGATTATGCCGGCGCTTGAAGAACATGGAGCCATCCCGGCCATTGTCCTTAGCTCTCTTTTATTTGCTCTTTTTCACGGTTCATTTTTAAACCTGGTCAGCACTTTTATGCTCGGTGCAGTCATCGCAGTGGTGGTAATTAAAACCGGTTCGCTGTGGGGAGGCATTCTCTACCACATGCTCAATAATTTTTACGCGATTACCTACCTTTATTTAGCTGGGCAACAGGAGACCGCAACCGAAATTGATCCCGGGGCATTATATGGCTTATTACCCCTTTTGGTTATAGCTGCAATAGCTGCATATTTCAGCTTGCGTGTGTTGCACAGCAGGACGGGCGCAGAATCCCTGTTTAAAAAAGGGAGGGACAGCTGGCTTCCCCGGGGCTGGTTCAGCGGGTTACTGGTAGTTGGCCTGGTTTTGTTCCTGCTTTTGGCTGTCCTTGAACTGGCTGTCGGTTTTGGGTGGTTTGGGATCAATCAATTTTAAACAGGAGGTTGGATTATTATGGGACTGGAAAACAAGCATATCGCAGTTTTGTTGGAGGAAAAATATGAGGATCCAGAGTTTTGGTATCCTTATTACCGTTTCCAGGAGGCCGGAGCCAGGGTTACCGCAATTGCGCCAAAAATTAAAGAGTATAAGAGCAAGCATGGATTCCCGGCTACTGCAGACATGGAAGCCGGAGATGCCGATGGCAGCACCTTTGATGCTGTGATTATCCCCGGAGGCTACTCCCCGGATTATATGCGCCGCTCGCGTGAGCTGATCAATTTTGTGAAAGAAGCTTATGAAAGTGAAAAGGTGATTGCTGCCATCTGTCACGGCCCCTGGATCCTTGCCTCGGTAGGGGCAGTTAAGGGGCGCCGGGTAACGGCATTTTTTTCAATTAAGGATGATTTGGTCAATGCCGGAGCAGAATTTATCGACCAGGAAGTAGTCTGCGACGGCAATGTTATTACTTCCCGCACTCCCAAAGATCTACCTGCTTTCTGCCGGGAAATAATCAATGCCCTAAACAGCTGACAGCTGTTCAGGGTAAATTTGGGGGATCTTAAGAATCACGGAAAGTTCAATGCGACTCTTCGTGATTCTTTTTTATCTTTAAGAAAATGCCTCGCTTTTGTTTATCCATCTCAATCTTATCCCTGGCGAGTAAATGGTTAATATACTTTTGTATTTCCGCCGGTCTTAAATTCAAAGACTCTCGCAAGTCTTTAACAGTGCAGGGCCTCCTGCTTAGAAGTTGCAGAATTTGTTGGCCTCGAGACTCGTCATATGAAGGCATTTTTTGACCCGGTTTAAATTTACCGATCAGCTCCGCCTGGTTAAGGTAACTTGAAATTTCCTGCATTTTGCTGCTATCTGCCGGTTCCAACCAATCTTCTGTCCCGGGACGGTCAAGTGTTCCCAGTTGGATGCTGTCGGGTTGAATTATTTCGACAGCTTCTTTTAAGGCAGCCAATTCTTCTTCTGTATCGTTAAAACCCGGGGCAATAAATATTTCCAGCCTGATCTCGCCGCTGTATTCATTACGCAAGTTTGCCAGTCCCTCGATTATTTCTGCGCATTTCAGGTTTGAGTGGGGACGGTTGATTTCTTGAAAACAATTTTCGGTAGCGGCGTCAAGAGATGGGATGATCAGATCGGCATTCAGCACCTGCTTGCGTACTGCCTTCTCTTTAAAAAGGGTGCCATTGGTTAGAAGGCAGATTTTATAGTGCGGATGATTTTTTTTAAGGTGGTTGATGATTTTCCCAATACCGGTATGAAGAGTGGGTTCGCCTGATCCGGAAAAGGTAATGTAATCGAGGTAAGGATTATTATCCAGGTATTGATCCAGCTCCTCCAGGACTTCTTCCAGCGGCACATACTTTTTTCTTGTTACGGTTAAATCGGTGGTAGCCCCGCATTCGCAATAAATGCAGTTAAGGGTGCAAGTTTTCAAGGGAACCAGGTCTATCCCCAGCGAAGCCCCCAGGCGCCTTGAAGGCACCGGACCGAACAAATGACGATATCTCATAAAGACCTCCTGAAAGTGATCATCTAACAAAAATAATATATCAAAAATTGATAGTTGATGTATACCCATAAATACGTTACAATATAAAATAGATATATACCCATTAAAAGTACACGGAGGTGACTGGAATGAAACTGGCAGTATCTGCCCGGGAAAAAGGGCTGAATGCCGAAACCGATCAACGGTTTGGACGTTGTCCTTACTATGTGGTTGTAGATCCGGACAGCGGGGAAGAAATTGCATCGATTGTCAATCCTAATGCTAATTCAGCGGGAGGAGCCGGTCCGCAAAGCGCCCAATTGCTTTCAGAGCATGGTATTGGTGCGGTGGCTACAGGCAATGTTGGACCTAACGCTGTAGAAGCGCTTAATGCGGCAAAAATCATGATTTTTACCGGCATTGAAAGTACCGTTGGTAAGACAGTCGATAAGTTTAAAGAGGAAAAGCTAACCCGTGTTTCTGAGCCAACAGCCGGGCCTCACTCCGGTTTGAGAAGAGAACAGTGAACCCTTTGAAAGTATTTCTCAAATGTCTGGTAGAATTGGAGTCTTTCTGAAAGGAAGGAGAAATATATGTTTATTGCAGTGGCGACAGATAATGGCATGGTAGCAAAGCATTTCGGACGCTGTGCAGAATATACTATCTTTGAAACCAAAAGTGGTAGTATCAATGATGAAAAAGTGATTCCCAATCCGGGGCATGAGCCAGGTTTTCTCCCTAACTACCTGGCAGACCTGGGCGTTGGGCTGGTGATAGCGGGAGGCATGGGCCGAAGGGCTGTGAACCTTTTTGCCGAAAAAAATATTAAAACCTGCACCGGGGTTGCGGGGCCGGTTCGCAATGCAGTTGAAGCTTACCTGTCGGGAACCCTTAAGCCTGGAATAAGCAGGTGTGAGCACGATCAAAGTGGTTATAATTGCAGTTAAAAACTTAAGTTAGTGGAGTTTTGATTGCACCTTTTTTCGGAAACTACATGGAATATTGAAAAGCGAGGTGATCAATATGCCCAGAGGAAGATTTTGGTGTGGGCCCGGTTTCTGGAAGGGTCCGGACTGGCATCCAGGTGCCGGTGGTTTTAGGGCCGGTTGGCGCGGCCGTGGGCCCGGGTGGGGTCCCGGTCGAGGGCCATGCCACTGGTGGGCCCCTTATCCTGCACCTAATTACAGCCCGGGATTTTCTGGACCGGAAGAAGAAAAGGAATACCTGAAAGAAGAGGCAGAAATGTTAAAAGAAGAACTAAGGGCAATGGAAAAACGCATCAGCAAACTTGAAGAATCTCGTGAAGAAGCTTAAGAGTTGCTCCTGCCGGAATTGAACCGGCCCGGCAATACAAGGTAAAACCTGCCGGGCCGGTGTCAATCCGGAAATACAAGTGAATATGTTTTAGGGTTGCTGTGGTTTTCTATATGTTTAAGTTTAATTATTAAAATTGTGACTGCCTTTCATGAAAATCCGAATTGTTATTTAATAATTTATTTTTATATGATTGAAGTGGAAAGTGGTGATTGAGAATGCTCAACATTACTGTAGCCAGCGGTAAAGGCGGAACCGGGAAAACCACTGTAGCAGTAAATTTGGCCCTGGCGATGGCTTCTAAGCAAAGTGTTCAGCTGCTTGACTGTGACGTGGAAGAACCTAATGACCATTTATTCATTAAACCGGTAATTGAAAGATCCTGGAAAACAGGGATTCCGGTTCCGCAAGTAGATTATCAAAAGTGCGATTTTTGCGGACGTTGTGCTGAGGTTTGTGCTTTTAATGCCCTGGCAGTACTTAAAGATTATGTGATGCTGCTTAATGAGCTATGCCATGGGTGTGGCAGTTGTGCCTATTTTTGTCCGCAAAAAGCGATTACTGAAACTGAGCGGACCATTGGCACTGTCGAAAGCGGCAGGGCTGCCAATATAGAATTTGCTCATGGCTGCTTGAACCCGGGAGAAGCGATGTCTCCACCTTTGATTAACGAGGTAAAAAAATTGGCCAACAGGAAAATGTTTACTATATTTGATGCACCTCCGGGAACTTCATGCCCCGTGATAAGTGCTTTAAGCGGTAGTGATTATTGTCTGCTTATCACAGAACCCACTCCATTTGGCCTGAATGATTTAGACCTTGCCCACCAGGTGGCTAAATTAATGGAAATTCCTGCAGGGGTTGTGATCAACCGAAGTGATGTTGGGAACGGCAGGGTTGAGCAATACTGCCGTGAACACAATATTCCGGTTTTATTAAAAATCCCCTTCGATCGCAGGCTGGCAGAATTATATGCCCGTGGTGAACCCGTGGTTTTGCATTCGCCTGGATGGGAAAGTACTTTTAAGCAGTTGTATGAGCAGATTGTTGCTTTTGCCGAGGGAGGCGTTCGACGATGAAAAAGCTAACGGTTATTAGCGGTAAAGGTGGGACCGGCAAAACAACGCTGGTAGGAGCATTTGCTTCGCTTTCTGCCGGGCAGACTGTTTTGGTTGATGGAGATGTGGATGCTGCCAACCTTAGTTTAATAACCGGGGCTGAGCAAGTTGAAAAGCATGAATTTTATGCTTCAAAAAAAGCGGTCATCGATCAGGAACTATGCAGCGAATGCGGCCTTTGCTTTGAATTATGCCGGTTTGATGCAATAACTGAAAATATACGGGTTGATATGATAAAGTGTGAGGGATGCGCGTTTTGCGCCTATGCCTGTCCCGAGCAAGCTATCGACATGCAACAGAAGCTTTCCGGACACTGGTATGTTTCAGATACCGATTATGGGCCCCTGGTTCATGCCAGGTTGGGGATAGCCGAGGAAAATTCGGGGAAACTGGTGACCGCTGTCCGCAACCGGGGGGAAACACTGGCTAATAATGCTGACAAGAAATACCTGCTTATTGATGGTCCGCCCGGTATTGGATGTCCGGTAATTGCCTCTCTTGCAGGCGTGGACTCGGCCCTAATTGTTGCTGAGCCCTCTGTGTCAGGCATACATGACCTGGAAAGAGTAGTGGCGGTTTGTCGGCATTTCGGGGTTCCTGCTATGGTTTGCATCAACCGGTTTGATTTGGGGGAAAGCCAATCAAGGCAAATTGAAAAATATTGTGCCGAAGAAAACATTCCCCTGGTAGGGAAAATACCTTTTGATCGGAATTTTGTGAAGGCGATGGTTGAAGGAAAACCGGCACCTGAAACTTTAAAGGGCTCTTCTTTAAGGGGAATTACTAGTCTTTGGGAAAATTTTGCCGAGGGTAAAAAAAGGGTTGTCTAGAAAGTTGCATATAAATAAAATGGTTGTATAACGATTGAGTATTTGCTAAAATAAATGAAACCATTACAATAAACTTGGAGGAGTTTTTTTATGCCGCGCCCATTCAAGCCACGCCGGGTCAGCTCAATGCCCCAATTTACATATTTTAAGCCTACAGGAATACCTATGCCCCTGCTTGACGAGGTTGTGCTTACCGTGGATGAAGTGGAAGCGTTGCGGTTAAAAGACCTGGAGAAACTGGAACAGCATGAATGTGCAGCAAGAATGAATATTGCCCAGAGTACGCTTCAGAGAATTCTTGTATCTGCGAGAGAAAAAGTTTCTCGAGCCCTGATTGAAGGTAAAGCCCTGCGTATCCACGGCGGGCCGTTCGCTCTTGAAGGTGAACCTGTTTGCCCAAGAAGATATAGAAGGGGCAGGGGCCATCAAGTAGCTGATCCGGCCGGTGAAGAAAGTTCGGAAAGTAGTAGCGATGAGCAATCAGATTAACATGAAGTTGAGATTATCTTTACCTTGGATAGTGCTGGCGAGTTTGTTTTTTGGCCTCTGGCAAGGGTAAAGTTTAATGCAAGTAATTTTAGAAAATCATTAAAGAATGTACAGACTGTTTAGGGGGCAAGCTTTAAGGGGAGCTTACCCCCTTGTCATTTGGACGGTTTAGTTATAAGCTATAAATCGTTCGGTTTTTTATGCTTTTATAGAGGTGTTTGTATAAATGAAGGTTTCAACAGAAAACTTATCTACTAATACCGTCGGCACATTAAATGGAATTGCCGCTTATTCCCTCTGGGGATTGCTGCCTTTATACTGGAACCTGCTGGAAAAGGTTCCGGCCATTGAAATTTTGGCTCACCGGATTTTCTGGTCTTTCGTAGTGATGAGCCTGGTTATCATTGTTACAGGTGGATGGTCTGCGCTAAATGCTTCCCTGGCTGACAAGAAAAAACTGAGTTTGATTTTTCTTTGCGGTTTTATCATCAGCCTGAACTGGTTTACCTATATTTATGCCGTGAACAGCGGCTTTGTCATTGAAGCAAGCATGGGTTATTACATTAACCCACTAATGGTGGTTTTACTCGGGGTTACCGTGTTTAAAGAAAAACTCGGTCGCTGGCAGCTGGTTGCATTGATTATCGCTGCTACCGGGGTGATGATTATAACGGTCCAATATGGCCGTGTGCCCTGGATAGCCTTGATTCTGGCCTTTACTTTCGCCGCTTACGGAATGGTTAAAAAAATTATTCGCCTGGATCCGGTAAGCGGCCTGGTCTTGGAAACTTTTATCGTTATGCCGATTGCTTTGCTCTATATTATAAGCCTTGAAAATGCCGGAACCGGTGCCCTCGGTTCTGTAGCCTGGCCGGTTAAGTTCATCCTTGCCGGAACCGGGATCGCTACGGCTACCCCCCTGTTTCTTTTTGCCCGGGGTATTGAAAAAACCACTTTTTCTATGATGGGTTTCCTGCAGTATATTGCCCCAACAATTAACCTGGTCCTGGGAATCTTTGTTTTCAGGGAGTACTTTTCAGTGGTTCACCTGGTCAGTTTTTGTTTTATCTGGACAGCGCTGGTATTATTCACCCTTTCTAATATCGGGGTACTTAAAGAGCCAGTGACTGTTCAAACCGGCACCACCGGTTCAAATGAAAGAAACTGATTTCCCGGGCATATTTTTATTCATGGACAATTAAATGGTGTAATGCTATAATTACATCCGGTAATTAAATATGCTAGTCAGGTGTTAATGGACTTAATAAGGGAAGCCGGTGTAAATCCGGCGCGGTCCCGCCACTGTGAGTGGGAGTGCTCTCAACAGCCACTGGGACAAATCATCCCGGGAAGGCAGGGGGCGCGATGAACACGAGCCAGGAGACCTGCCTGACAGCGCGCTTAACCCCTTCGGGTGAAAGGGTAAAGCGGGGTAAAAACCACGTTTTACCGTGGTTTTTTTGTTTCCAAACATTAAACTCCGGCTTTCCCTGCAAAAAAAAATCTTTCTGCGAAAGAGGAGTGAGCACAGTTGAAAAAAGTTATGTTGTTGTTAGCAGCGCTGGGTATAATATTTGCTTTTGCCGCAGCAGGCTGCGAGGAACCGGAAGAAGCTGTTGAGACAGAAGAGGTGGAAGAAGAAGCAACTGAAGATGAAGAAGCTGTAGATGAGGAGCCGGAAGAGCCTGAGGAAGCAGAAGAAGGACTCGTTGTTACTGACCAAATGGGGCGAGAAGTAAACATTGAAAGTACGCCTGAAAGGATTATCTCCCTTTCTCCCAGTAATACCGAGGTCAGTTTTGCCTTAGGGTTAGAAGATCGCATTGTCGGTGTGACTGAATTCTGTGATTATCCACCCGAAGCTACAGAAAAAGATTTGGTGGGCGGTTTTGATTCCCCCAGTATTGAAAAGATAGTTGAACTTGAACCGGAGTTGGTCCTGGCTTCTACTATACATGAAGAAGAGGTGGGACGCCTTGAAGAAATGGACATTCCGGTGTTGGTAGTGGAATCATCGGAATTAACCGAACTCTATGATAGTATTGCCCTGGTTGCCGATATGACCGGAGTTAGTGAGGCCGGTGAAGAGCTGATTTCATCGATGCAGGAACGTATTGGCGCAGTTGAGGAAAAAGTTGCCGACATTGATGAAGCAGAAAGGACGCTTGTTTTTTATGAGGTTTATTCGGATCCGTTAATGACTGCCGGCAAAGGGGCCTTTATAAATGAAATCATCACCCTGGCAGGCGGGAACAACATCTTTGGTGATGTGGAAGAAAACTACCCGCAGATCAGTGCTGAAAAAGTAGCTGAAAGACAGCCTGAAGTAATTCTCTACCCGGATTATCACGGTTCAGCCGATTTTGTCCTGGAAGAAATGGCGGCCCGGCCGGGTTGGGAAAATGTTCCCGCTGTAGTTAATGAAAGGCTTTATTCTGTTGATGACAATACTTTTGCCCGTCCCGGGCCCCGGGTAGTGGAGGCTGTTGAAGAAGCAGCGGAGATATTCTACCCGGATAAATTTTAAACCGGGCTGTGATTTTAATTATGCTTGGTAAAGCAGTGAGCGGTGCTGAGTCGTATCTATTGTCCGTGATGAGCAGGCACCAAACCAGTATGCAATATGCAGCACGGCCCGAGCAGGTACAATTCATCTATAACAAGGGGTAGGTAGTTACGTTTAGAAGTAAGGAAGATAGCAACAAGGAAGACAAACTGCAAAAGAAAAACGGCAGGGACCTAACCAGGCCGCTATTCATGGGCGGCCTGTTAGTCCTGCTTTTTTTCGCTGCCGTAAGTGCGATGGTTTTCGGGGCAGTGTCAATCGGTTTTTTTAATGTATTTGTGATTCTTTTAGAAGCGCTGCCTTTTTCGATAAGCCTCTCAAGCGGAGATATAGCGGCAGTGCACGAAGACATAATTTTGCAGATCCGCCTTCCCCGGGTATTGCTGGCTGCCGCGGTGGGTAGTTCATTAGCCGTGGCCGGAGCTTCTTTCCAGGGGCTTTTTCGCAACCCGATGGCCGACCCGTATGTGATTGGTATTTCCTCGGGTGCAGCTTTGGGTGCTGTTTTTGCCATGTTAAGCGGTTTCAGCCTGGCTGTCGGTGGGTTTGGCGCGGTGCCGCTTTTCGCCTTTGCGGGTGGAATTGCCACTATCATTGTCGTTTACAGTATGGCCCGGGTCGGCCAGGCTGTGCCTGTAATGACCTTGCTGCTTGCCGGTATTGCAATCAGCGCATTTTTATCTGCCCTGGTTTCCCTGTTAACCTATTTTGCCGGTGAGAAATTACACATGGTGGTATTTTGGATGATGGGCGGATTGGGCGGAGCTACCTGGCAACAGGTCCAGGTTATGCTTCCCTATGCCCTGGTAGGCTATATTGTCGTCAGCGTTTTTTCCCGGGAGCTTAACGCCATGCTCCTTGGTGAAGAGACGGCCAGCCACCTGGGTGTAAATACCGAACGGGTCAAGAAAATTATCCTAGTGGGCGCTTCCATGCTGGTAGCGGCTGCAGTTTCAACCAGTGGAATAATCGGTTTTGTGGGACTGGTTGTACCCCATTTTGTCCGCCTGGTAGCCGGTCCTGATCATCGCTTTTTACTGCCTGCATCGGCGCTGCTTGGCGGGGCTTTGTTGATTGCCACCGACACGCTAGCCAGGGTGATAATTGCCCCTTCCGAATTGCCGGTAGGGATAATTACCGCGCTCATTGGTGCGCCGATGTTTGTATATTTGTTAAAGAAGCGAAAGAAATTGCGTTATTTCGGCGGAGGGGGGTAATTTAAATGGGAATCGATATTGCAGTCCATGGCCTAAACCTGACTTATGATGCCCAACCTGTGCTGGATGATACGAATTTTACGGTTGACCGGGGAGATTTGGTTGCCCTCCTCGGGGCAAACGGGGCCGGTAAATCAACCCTGCTGCGCTGCATCAGTCGCATCTTGCAGCCCAGTGCGGGCCAGATTTTACTTGATGGAGAGCAGCTTTCCCGCTTAGATAGCAAAGAGGCAGCCCGGAAAATGGCGGTAGTACCCCAGGAAACTGCAGCCGATTTTGATTTTACCGTTGAAGATATAGTGATGATGGGGCGGTTTCCCTATCTGGGACGCTTCCAAAAAGAGGCTCGCGAAGACCGGGAAATTGTGCAGCGAGCCATGGAAATGACCGGAGTGTCCCACCTCGCGAAACGCTCGATTGCCAACTTAAGCGGCGGAGAAAAACAGCGGGTGATAATGGCCCGCGCTGTCAGTCAGCAACCCGAAATACTGCTACTTGATGAACCTACAGCCAACCTCGATATCGGTTATCAGTCGATGCTGCTTGAGCTGGCTTCCCGTCTAAACCGGGAACAGAAAGTCACGGTTATTGCCGCTATTCACGATATTAACCTGGCCGTACATCATTTCAACCGTTTTATTCTCCTCGCCGGTGGAAGAGTAATGGCCGC
>SL_8KL_010_SEDDRAFT_10003878_pt1 | contig 12233 bp, 13 predicted proteins | sample SodLakKL_010_SED_4_FD_11160 | JGI IMG/M metagenome (IMG submission 11160) | reverse complement strand
TTATAGACCGCGTTCGCAAGAGCGGCGGGCGGGGTGTCGATACCGATCTCACCGACCGATTTCGCACCGTAGGGTCCGCTTTGTTCATAGCTTTCGGCAAATTCGGTGGTGAGCTTTCTTATTTCCTTTGTCGAAGGAATCTTGTAGCTCATCATCGAATTGGTAATCAGCCGGCCGGTCTTTGTTCTTAGTTCGTCTTCGTAGGCCGCCATGCCGATGCCCTGGACGACACCGCCTTCGATCTGACCTTGTGCGAGTTTCGGGTTGATGGTCACCCCGCAGTCGACGACACTGGTGTAGTCGAGAATCTCGAATTCACCGGTTTCCTTGTCGAGTTCGATTTCGATGAAGCCCGCCATGAAGGGCGGTGGCGATTTGTGACCGACGTAGGAATCTGTGGCGGTGAGCTGTTTTTGCTGGTCGTTGTAATAAAGCTGGTTCGAAAGGTCGATCAGGGAGAGACGGGTTTCTTTTGCGGTGAAGGTCGTCCCGTCGAAACCGATGTCGTTGGGATCGGCATGCATCACCCGGGCCGCCTCGTTCATCATCATGTTTTTCAGATTCTTGGCGGCCTTCAGGACGGCGTTGCCGGAAACATAGGTGGTCGATGAGGCGTAGGCGCCTGCGTCGAACGGTGTCAGGTCGGTGTCCGATGAATAGACTGCGATCTTGTCGACGGTGGTCATCAGCTGTTCGGCGGCGATCTGAGCGAGGATGGTGTCGCTGCCCTGTCCGATGTCGGTCGCACCGATCATCAGGTTGTAAAAACCGTCGTCATTGAGCTTGATGGTGGCCGCGCCCATGTCGATATAGGGGATGCCGCTTCCCTGCATGGCGATGGCCATGCCGACGCTTCTTATCTTGTTCGCATCGGTGCGACGCGGATATTTGTTTTTCCAGTCGGTCAGTTCGAGACCGCGTTTGACGCAGTAGTCGAGCTTGCAGCTTTCCATGTTCATCGCCGTACCGGCGGTGCCCTCGCCCATGATCTCGAAAATCGGTGAGGTTTCGTTTTCCAAAATCATGTTCTTCTGTCTGAGTTCGATCGGATCCATCGAGAGTTTCTCGGCGAGCATGTCGATGGCGCTTTCTAACGCGAAGTTGCCCTGGATGGCACCATAGCCCCTGAAGGCCCCCGCGGGGGTCCGGTTCGTGTAGACGACATCGCCCTTGAAACGGACGGCATCGACTTTGTTGTAAAGCGGCAGGACTTTGGAGCCGGTCACCATGAAGACGGTGAGGGCGTGTTCGCCGTAGGCGCCGGTGTCGGAAAGACCGTAACAGTCGATACCGGTGATGCGGCCGTCCTTGGTCGCACCGATTTTCATGTCTAGACGCATACGATGACGGGTGTAGGTGGCTTCGAAGACTTCTTTGCGAGTATAGGTAAGTTTGGCGGGCTTGCCGGTTCGATACGTGATCGCGGCCACAAGCATCTCGCCGTGAAGTGCCTGTTTTCCACCGAAGCCGCCGCCGACACGGGGTTTGATCACCCGGATTTTGCTGAGGGGGATCTCAAGGGTCTGTGACAGGATGCGACGGACATGGAAGGGTGTTTGGGTCGCACTATAGAGCACGAGTCTGTCATGGTAGTCGATTCGCGCATTGACGGTGTGGGGTTCAAGCATGACATGCGCCTGCGACTGTGTGCGGAAAGACGACTCGACCACAACATCGCTTTCAGAAAGGGTTTTGTCGATATCGCCGACTTCCATGCCATAGGCAGCGGCGCGGTTCTTCTTCGGATTGAAACCGATGGGAAACATCTCGTGGATGTCCTCTTCGGGATGGATGATGGTCTGGTTGTCAAGAGCCTTTTCAAAATCAAGAACCGGTTCCAACACTTCGTAGTCGGTCTCGATCAAAGCAAGGGCTTTTAATGCGGTTTCCTCATCGGTGGCTGCGACGACCGCGACCTCATCGCCGATATAGCGGACGTAATGATCGAGCGGGAATTTGTCATGCGGTGAGGGTTCAGGGTAGCCCTGGCCGGCTCTGGTGTGGGCGTTCCGTTTGAAATCATTGTGGGTCAGGATGATTTCGACACCGGGAACTGCGGCGGCTTTTTCGGTATCGATGCGCCTGATCCGGGCAAAAGCGTGCGGGCTTCTGAGCACCTTGACAATCAGTGAGCCTTCCTGGGCCAGATCGTCGGTGTAGGCGGGACGCCCCATCATGATGCCCTTGCCGTCGATCGACGGCATCTCGTGGTTGACCTGTCTGGTTTTTTTCATGATTTTTCCTCCAGGTATGCCTTGACAGCCTTGATCTGAGATACGTATCCCGAGCAGCGACAAAGATGACCGACGAGATAATGTCTGATGGTCGCCGCATCGGGTGTTGCGCCTAGTTTTTCAAGCGCATGGACACTGAGAGCCAGACCGGGGTTGCAAAAACCGCACTGGTCGGCGCCTTCATTGCCGAATAGGCCGGCCAGACGGGCGGCTGTATTCGGAATGCCTTCGACCGTCGTGATGTGTCGTTTATCCGCACGGGCGCTCAAATAGGTACAGGATGGGACCGGTTTGTCATCGACCAAAATGGTGCAGACACCACAACTCGAGGTGTCGCATCCCCGTCTCACACTGACCAGATGATGATTTCTAAGTGTGTCGATGAGAAATTCATCCGGTTTAATCGTGAATGTCCGCTCTAGTCCGTTCAACCTCACGCGTATGTTCATGATTGTCCCGCCTTTCTGGAAGTTTCCCCGTCGTTCAGATCGAAAAGAGCACGTCGTATGTAGGTTTTCGCGAGGGACTGCCGATAAGACGCACTGCCACGGTGATTCGAGTTGAATCTGATCTCGCCCAGCGCGGTATCGATGACCTTTTCGATAAGCGCATCATCGATGGTTTTCGCTTTGTTGAGCAATTTTTCAGTCTTTTCCGCCCTGATGGCGATGCTGGGTCGCGCACCGACGGCGAGTTTGTAGCCGTCTTGATCTTTGCTCATGGCGATATTCAGTACGGGAAAATCAAGCGCGGTCTTGCTTACTTTTTTGAAGTAGGCGCTGGCCTTCCTTTTTCTGACGACGATTTTTTCGAGGATGTCGTTGAACGCGCCCTTTTGAGCGAGGAAGGTTTTCAGTGGCGTCTCACCCTGTTCATGGAAACAAAGGGTGACATCCATCACCTGTAAGGCGGTGATGATATCAGAAAAACCGTGTCTCGCGACGATGTTTCCACCGATGGTGACCACATTGCGAAGACCGACGCCCATGACACTACCGATCGCCTGGACCAGGATGCCATCATAAAGCCTGTTGATTTCAGGGTGTGTTTCAATGGTGTGCAGGGTGGTCATCGCTCCGATTGTGATGGTTTCTTCGGTGACGCTGATTGCATCGAGGCCGAGGCCCGCCAGATCGATGCCGGTTTCGATGACGCGCCCCGACAAGCGGAGCCAGGCTCCGCCCGCCACAATGGCGCTTCCTTCTTTCTTGAGTTGTTCATAGGCGTCCGCCATGGACGTCGCCTTGTGGTAATGTTTGATTTTCACGATTCGTTCTCCTCTCCTGAGACACTGAGCAACCATTTGTAATCCTTGATGCTGTCTATGTCAATCAAGATTCCTTCGTCGCCGCATGCGATGTCTTTGACATCATAGCGGTCTCTGAAAACCTTAAGATTGGATGAATCGGGTTCTGAAAGCAGTGCGTTTTTCAGGGTTTTTGAGAACCATACGGGATGCCCGCGGCGGTTGTTGTAAGTGGCGACGCGCACCCTACCTTCGGCTTTCAACAAGGTTTCGAATGTCGATGCTTTAACCAATGGCATGTCTCCCGGAAGGATGAAAAAATCCCCCTTTGTCATGGCGACCCCTATTTTGACCGATGTGAACATGCCCTCGTCATAACGTGGATTGTGGATGACCGTCACATCGGACACATCCTTGAGATGACAATCGATCTGCGTATGGTAAAAACCCGTGACAACGATAATATTTTCGACATGGGGGCGCATGGCGGCGACCACATGATCCAATATCGTCTTGTCACGGAAGCTGAAAAGCACCTTGTTGCCTTTGGCGCGGCGTCCGTAGCCGCCCGCAAGAATGATTCCATCAGTCATCGTTATCACCGTAAGCGTTTTCGTGATGTTTTATAAAAAAGAAATCATTTTGATTGTAACGGGTCTATTTCAAGGGCTCTATTCTTTTATTTATTTGAAGTAAACGTTTGTATCCTGTTAACTGTATATTGTACCATACTATTTGATTTTTGACTATGGGTCATATGATCTAAATCATAATCCGAAATCACAATCGAATCAGAGACAGTAATAAAAAAAGCGCTCACTAGCGCTTTTTCTGGTTTATTCAGACACAATAGACATCGTAGGCAAAAGCCAGTTCATAACCGAGACGCTCGGCCAGCCGGCGGCTTTGTTCGTGGGCGGCATCCCAATGCGGAATCATCCCCTGTTCCAGACACGCCTTCACATAATGCGCCCCCATAATCAAGGCGAGGCCGCGCCGGCGATAGTCGGGATGGGTGATGATTTCAATCTCATAGCCGCCAGGAAAACGGATGTAGCTCGAGATGCCACCGGCGATGCGGTCGCCGCATTTCACCACAAAGCCGAAACCATTTGATTCGAAGTCGCTGTAGTCTTTAAAGTTACAGACGAAGTCGGCGCCCCATTCTTCCGTCAAGAGCCTATGATATTTCGGCGCGTCGATTGGGACGATACTGTATTCGGAGCTGATGGAGGCCGCGATTTCACAGACGTGGGCATAGTCGATGGTCTCATGCGTGAACTTGTAGCGTTTTTTCACACGGAAGGTGTCTTTGAATGTGGTCTCAAGCAGCGTAAGCCACCGCTTTGAAGCATGGATTTCTCCACGGATTTCAAAAGCGTTGAGCAGTTTTCGCGCATGCTCATGGTCGGGGTCGCCACCGAGATAGTAGTTCCAGCCGATCCGTGATATGACAACGTTCGGGCGCATCGCTGAATCGGCGTAGGTCTCGCCGTGGAAACCGTGATAGATAGCGTCGAGGAGGTTGTCATAGCGGATGTCGTCAAAGACGTTGAAGATGGCTCGTGTTTCATCTGAATTGAGTTTTTTGAATGTCATGGCAGCCTCCGAAATATTGGTCTGGGGTTGATTTTGAAAACATGGGCGTCGCCTTGATTTACCTTTTGTCCGGTCTTTTAAGATGGATGATCTTGCCGAGTGTCGCATAAGAGGCGCCGCCGAGGCGGCCGACGACCTTCAGTTTCTCGATGTTGATCGCACCATCTTCATAAATACCCTCATCGACATGCATGGTGCGTACTCGGCCGATGAAAAGATCATTCGTTTTGACGGTCAGGGTTGTCTCCAACACACATTCGAGTCTGATTTTCGCTTCTTTGATGCCGGGGACACCGACAGTTGCGCTTGGGACAGGCGTCAACCCGGTACGCTCGACTTCGCTCACATGCGGGGCGAAGCGCGCCGAGGTATCGTTGACGGTCTTTAGCAGGTCCTCGCTCACGATATGAACGACGAACTCCTTCTTATCGAGAATGTTCCTTGCGGTATCCTTTTTCTTGTCCTTGTCCATGGAGACCGACAGAATCACAAGCGGCGGGTCGGATGCGATGGCGTTGAAAAAGCTGAAAGGGGCCGCGTTGAGGACGCCTTCTTCTGACAGGGTGGTCACGAAAGCGATCGGTCTTGGTAAGATGCTCCCAGTAAGGAGCCTATAACTTTCGCGGTTAGCGAGGGTGTCCATGTGGATGGTTTTCATGATTGCCTCCTCGTTATAGCAGAATGTTTTCATTTTAACAAGGGATGTAACACAAATCAAGTCACTTTTCACACGAAAGCTTTGGTTCAGGGCTTTAAGAGGATAGGATACTCGGTGTATCATTGACCAATGTTTCTTTGTGATATATAATTGGGCCAGAGGTAAAATATGATTGATAAGGAGCAATGCCATGTTACGCAGAGAAATGAAAGAAAACGCGAAACAACGTTTCAAGTCCCAGCACGGTCTTTCAGTACTCGTCATCGTCCTGGCCATGTTGATCATGAGCGCAGGTTCGGGAGTCTCTTTCGGTATCCTGTCCATCTTCTTGCTGCCGGTCATGGTCGGCGAGGCCAAATTTTTCTTGTCTTTGAAAGACACCGACAATGTCGATATGAATCTGCTCTTTGACGGTTTCAAAGGCGAGCGGTACCTTCGCAATGTCGCGCAGATGTTTTTGAAGTATCTCTTCATCTTTTTATGGACGCTGCTTTTGATCGTTCCGGGCATCATCAAGACGTTCTCCTATGCGATGGTCCCTTTCATCCTCGCCGATGATGCCATCGAGCTGGGCGAGGAGAGTTCGATCACCGTGAGCCGGCGCATGATGCACGGTCACAAAGGCGAGCTTTTTGTCCTTTATCTTTCCTTCATCGGGTGGATGCTGCTGAGTATGCTTACCCTGGGTGTGCTTTGGTTGCTTTATGTGGGCCCCTACTTTGAACAGACCCGGGCGATTTTCTATGAGAAGGTCAAAACCGCCTATCAGGAAAAGGCGCTTCCAAGTCCCGAATGAACCTCAGTAAACAAATGGCCGCTTATCCGTCCACGGACAAGCGGCCATTTTTTAATGAAAAAAGGAAATTGCTAAAGACAAAGCGAGTAACAGGCGTTTGCGCACAGTATTTAAAAAGCGCCGAATTCAACCAGCAAACTGAGAACAACGTAAACGATGATCGCGATTTTCACCAGGGTGATATTGCCTTTGAGCTTCGACATCACCAACAGATAGATGATCAGACCGAGTTCCACGAAGATGATGACGCTATCCAGCAGTTCCAGGATATCTACCAGAAAAGATAGAAAGTCGATGCCGGCAATAAGACCGATCAATCCGCTTAAGGCCATGCTCGCCGCAATCGCAGCCAAGATGACGAACGCGACATTGCGGGCAAGCTTGTTCTTCTTCATGTAGGCAAAAAAGAGGATGAAAAGGATTGAAGCGGCGATGACGAGCAACACAAGTGATTCAAGCATACACAAGTCTCCTTTCCTCAATCATTTTAAGATGGTTCGCAACCGGTTCTTAACATCATCATAGCACTACTCCCCGGATTGTCAAATGATTAAGTATATATTCCGCTTTTGCGATTGAAAACAAAAAAAGCGCCCGCTATTTGATTTTTTTTGCTTTTAAAACGTACGTCAGTGGTAATCCTTGCCCTGTTAAATGCGCAAAAATCATCCCTTGATCAACATCATTCTCTTCAAAATGGGTAATCATAAAACCTGATTTAACTAAAGCATTTATGATATTTGATAATGTATACGAATAACTTGTAAATACACTTGATTCGTAGGTTTTATCTGTCATATATCCCATACCAGTGGTTTCAATCCATGGGGTATCTTTAAAATAATTAAAGACAGGGTTTTTAGGAAAATCCTTATCATATTCTTCGTGATGTTTTTCAGCAATCATGTTCCCAAAAGGATGCATGTCTTCAATGATTAAATCGCCACCAAGTTTAATCGTTTTAGAAATTGTATTAAATACTGTTGTTAAATCATCAAACCAGCATAAAGCCCCAACCGTAAATAGTCCTACATCAAACTGATTGTTGAATGAATCATCAAGTGTTAGTAAGTCTTTTGCAATGAAATTTGCGTTCATCGCATTTTTATTTGCGATTGTATTCGCAAAATCCATCATGTTTTCTGCGATATCAAAGCCTGTAACCTTTTCAAAACCATATGATAAGGCCGCAAGGGTTTCTCTACCATTGTTACAACAGAATTGCCCTAATGCTTTTCCTTTTGAATCCATCGAATCAAAAATCCGATTCAAACTCGGTGTAAAAAGTTTTTTGGGGTTATTAATGATTGTTTCTAATAAAGTTTTATCAAATGTCTCGCTGCGTTCGTTAAATGCTTCTTCCCAAGCAATTTTGTTTTTATCTCTGTAATTTTCCATGGTGTTAATCTCCTTTTTTTATTGACAAATCGGTGCTTCATATGTAAGGCCGCGTGTGTCTACTGTCATATGTGAAATAACAATACTTGGATTCTGTACTTCTCCTATCTTAGGGGCAGTTGCAATATAATCAAGTACTGTAAACCCAGCAATTAAACCACCAAACGATGCGTAGTTGTTGTTTAATCCCGGGGTATCTTTATGCATGATAAAGAGCTGACTTGATGCTGAATTTGGTTGATTGGTTCTAGCTACAGATAAGACACCACAAATTATTTAGGAACCCATTGTTTGTAAATTCTCCAAAAATTGCACAAGTTTGTGTGCTTCCTTGTCCACCTTGAATCATAAAATCTTCAATAACACGGTGAAAAGGAACATCAATATAATAATCATTTTGAATATTGAGTATGAAATTATTAACTGTGTTAGGCGCTACATCTGGAAATAATTGTAATACCATAACCCCAACATTTTTAACATAAATATGAACGATTGGATTCGTATCATTTAAGCGACGTACATAAGCAACATGACTTGCAGAAATCCAACGTGCATATAATGTTGTATCTTCTTCAAAGTTTGTCATTTCTGTTACTGGATCTGGTCCTAACTTCGTTTTATACCAGCCATCAAATAAATAACCTTCTCTTGTTGGTACTGGTAGACTAAAGCTACGATTTGTTTGAATAACTATACCTTCAACTGCTTCTCCATCATTTGCATCAAAAGATAATGTGATTGAATCACCACGACATGCACTTAATGTAATCGAAGCTAAAGTTATTGTTAACAATAACAATATTTTTTTCATAATTGACCTTGATAAACATACACTATGGCAGTATTATATCACTTTTAAAGCAAGAAAACTTTGTTAATTAAACAAATCGTGTAGATTCACTTTAAATCGTGTAAAATCCAAGGTAAATCGTGAAATTGGCTTTAAATCGTGTAAAATCCAAGGCAAATCGTGTAGCACCTATTCACTTGTAGTATTTTGTCCTGATTTGCAGTAACTTTTAAAGTCAAAAACAACTCTTGAAAGCAAATAAAAGGCCTTATTAAAGCAAAAAAAGGCCTGATACAAATTGTATCAAACCTATGCTTGTTATATGGGTTGTGTAACCTATTTTAATACAATTGCGCCCCCCCATCAAAAATCTATGCACTCCTATAAAAAGGTTGCGTGCCACAATATTATCCTTTAATAGAGGTACATTCACTTGTGCTGAGTAAAGTGTCCAAAATTAAATGTGGGAAATACTCTACACAATCCAATCTATTTAAGTATGATATGTTTAAAATACTGTTCTTGGAACATTATTAGCTGTTCTATCTCTTCATTGCTATAAGACTGATTATCAGGAACTATTATTAACTTATCATCATCTTCTTCTAGTCGTCTTATAACAGCAATACATTTTCCTTTATACTCTTTAATTGGATAATCTATTCCCAACACATAACAATCTAGCTCATCCCCATCACCACTTACAGTATCAGGAACAAATCCATAATTAACCTTATATACAATATCAGAACGCTTTGGATGTACTGATCCTAATGGTCTATCTATTGAAACACTTACAATCTTTCCAATATATTTTTTTGAATCCATAAACTACTCCTCCTAGCTTTTAACCATTTTTATCTAAAGGTTTATCCTGTATTACCTTTTGTCTTGTCATTATGGACTTAATCACTGTTTTTGACAACCTCTAGACTAACTTTACTACAACCGATGCTAAATGTTGTAAATACTTGTCAAATAGTGCCACCTGTCCGATGTAGTGTGAGCCACTAGACCGGACAAGAGAGCCACTGTTTTTATCGACGCTTGCGTCGTTGTTTTATTTCTTTAATCCATAGAACTCACGCATTGATTTGTCATTCGTTGTATCGCTATGTATTTGGATTACGTGTGAGTCGTGGACAATTCTATCGAGTATCGCATCTGCGATAGTACCTTCACTGAATTTAGAATGCCAACCAATCGGTGCGAACTGCGAACAGAATAGTGTTGATGCACGTTTGTGACGGGCATGAACGATTTCGAGTAAATCACGTGATTCTGTTTCGGTTAAACTAACTAACATCCACTCATCGATGATGAGAAGTTGAGTTTTCTTAATCCCTTTAATGTATTTTTGATAAGTCCCTTCAGCTTTAGCGATAATGATTTCATTGAGTAGATCAGGGAGCCTAATATAACGAACACTATAAAATTGTTTACACGCTTCCATGCCGAAGGCACATGCTAGATATGATTTACCAGCGCCTGTTGCGCCTAATATCATAAGATTATGATGTTCTTCGATATACTGACAACTTCCAAGACGTGTGATCACGCCTTTATCGAGTTGTCGGCCGCTACTGTAGTTTATATCCGTTAATGATGCATTAGGTTGATCAAAGTTTGCTTGACGAATAATGCGGTTTAAGCGGTTGTTTTTACGACTTGTGTATTCTAAGTCTACCAAGATTCCAAGACGCTCTTCAAACGATAACGTTTGATAACTTGCATCTTGGGTTTGAGTTTCGAGTGCTTCAGCCATTGTGGTTAGTTTCATCGCTTTTAGGCGGTCTATTGTATTATGGTTTGTCATTGGATTTTCCCTCCATAATAGTCTGCACCACGTGTAAAACCATGCGGATTCTCTTTTGGTTTTGAGAGGGGTTCGTCAGTTACTTTATCTCGGTTCGTCTGAAGTATATTCTTGACACTCTTTAAACTCGGTCTGCTTGTAATACTTAACGTAATACGACAGGCGTTTTCGAGTCTTTCCCTTGAATAAGTATCTGCGAGTTTCAATAGACCCATACAACTTCTATAGGCTTGTTGTTCAATTCGATAGGCGTTAATAATTGACTCTGTGACAGTTTTGGTATACTTACCAATCTTCTCAGCCCACTCAATGAATCGTTTTTTATCCCATTGAATGTACTTTTGATGATCAACCGGCATATGGATTTCTATTGTACTATATTGCCCTAATCTCCCATAAAGCCTTGCATGCGAGGCTATTCGGTTATTCTTATAGAATATTTCGATGACGTTTTTGGTTAAACGTACATCAACTTGCTGTTTTATATATTCATAGGGTACTGAGTAGTGCATTTTTTCAACTTGTATGTGATAATTAAACTGAACCGTCGCAACCTTCCATTGCGCGAGTTCGTATGAGGCTTTAGGATGCGGTGTAAGAAAGTACTTTTCTTCTTCTAAAAATACACTTAACCTACTGCCTTCTTTTTTATGAAATGGTTTTTGATTCATTAATAGGAGTCGTTTTGCTAATTCTTGATTCATATCCGTAATAGAAAAGAACTTGTGATGCCTTAATGCGGCCACTATGCCACTAGAAACTTGTTTAACTGCGCGTTCTACGCTGGCTTTGTCTTGTGGTTTCCTTACTCTGGTCGGAATGATTACTGTATTGTAATGCTCAGCCATCTCTTGATAAGTCTTGTTAAGGATAACTTCGTAGTCTTTTATAGCCTGTACACCTGTTTTTAAGTTATCAGGTACTAGTATTTTACTGGCTCCACCAAAATATTGATACATTTTTACGTGTGCTTCAATCCAGTTTTCTAAGCTTTTAGATGCGGTGGCCCATACAAATGTGTATTGACTATATGGCAGTACTGCGACGAATAGGCTGGCTTCAAATATTTCGCCAGTCTCTCTATCAAAGATTGACATTGTTTTACCTGCCCAGTCGACTTCAATTAGCTCACCAGGTTTCCTAGTGATATGCATGACGGCGCGTTTCTTTTGGGCATATTCTCGATACAAATGACAAAATTGCGAATACATAAGTGGTGTTTCTTTGTTTGAACGAGCCTGATCGCAATACTCCATCCAAAGTAACTTTAGTGTTACGTGTTGCTTTAGATATTCTTTGTGTACCCACTCAAAGTTTACTCTGGCACGGTCATCTTCTGTAACTTTTGATGTTTTAATTTGCGCCTCGAGTGTATGATTGGTTTCTTCTTGGCTTAAAGGCCATGATAGTGCGAGTTCCTCACTTCTTTTTAATACTTTTGAGACTGTGTTCCTTGATATTCCTAAGCTAGCTGCGATTCCGCGCTGGCTTATCCCTAGGCTATGTTGCCTAAGTATTTCCCGATAGTCGGTCATCGGACACCTCCTATAAATTGTTTTGCACTTACGTGCTAATTTCATTTTATAGAAGTTTTATCCTTTTGGCTCTAAATATCGGATGAGTGGCTCAATTATTATCGGAACGGTGGCTCTCATTCACCGGACAGGTGGCTCAAATTGCTACATATTCTACA
>SL_8KL_010_SEDDRAFT_10003877_pt1 | contig 12234 bp, 9 predicted proteins | sample SodLakKL_010_SED_4_FD_11160 | JGI IMG/M metagenome (IMG submission 11160) | reverse complement strand
AGGCAACATGTCCTCCGTTCTTAATCTGGTCGCGAGAACGGATTGATGTGCATCTCTCAAAGTTTGGTCATGAAGTTGTACCATATTTTTCCTCCTCAAAAATATTCAAGATTGTTTTCGGATTTTTCCCGACAAGGCATGTTGGGAGGAATGTATCAAGGTTATATAAAAAACTTAGTGTCTTTACCAGCTATTTCCTCTTATCCGGGGAAAACCTTATTATTTAGAGAGACCTAATCTGGTGTGATAGGCAATGGCTGATAATGAGGACTTAGACCCACAGAAAATCGGAAAAGCAGAAGAGAAGTTTAGAAATCTGGTAGAAAAAAGGGACGAGCTAAACAAAAAGGCCAACTTTTTTCGAGAAGAAAGAGACAAATTGAACGAGGAGAGAAACAAACTTCAAGAAGAATTGAACGAGCTGAAAGAAAAAAGAGACGAACTCACCGATAAGGCAAAAAAGCACAAAAAGAAAAGAAATGAACTTCAATCTAAAGCAAAAGAACTCATAAAATTCAAAAAAGAAAAAAGAGAAGAAATAGACAACAATCTATCTCAAAAAGTAGAAGAACTAAAGGTTGAGATCGACCAATTAGAAAGAAAACAGGAGACCACCGCTCTTCCCGTCGAAGAAGAAAACGAATTGTTAGAAGAACTGAAAGAAAAAACGGAAGAACTAGAAAGGAAAAAAGAACTACTTGAAGAGCAAGACCAGATAATGGAAGATATCGAGGAACTCGATGAGAAGATAGACGAGCTCTTCGAAGAGGCAGACAAAGAACACGAACTGGTCGTTGAATATTCTGAAGCATCTCAAGAATTTCATGATGAAATCCAAGGTATTTATGATGAGATAGACAATATCTCCGAAGAGGCAGATAATCTCCACGAAAAGTTCATAGAACAGAAGGACAGAGCCGACCACTATCACCAGAGAGCCATGGAGATGAAGGACGAAGTCATCGAGATGAAAAGGCAAAAAAGGGAAGAGGAACTCAAACGAAAAAAACAATTGTTGGAACAGAACGAAAAGGTAAGAAAGAAACTAGAGGACGAGGAGGAGTTGGAAAAAGAGATAGAAAAGATGATGGAGATGCTCAAGCAGGAAGGAAAAGCAGAGATATGATCGGATCTTACTTTCCAAAGTAAATCAAATTAGCTCACCCAAACTTACCATTTCTTTTCAATAAAAGCTAAATACGAACGGCTTTTCTGAATACCCAAGAGAGGTAGGAAGAAATATGGTTAGATTATTAGTAACTGGTGGATGCGGGTTCGTGGGTACAAATCTTGTTGAATTCATCCTTAAAAGGTCCGATTGGGATGTAACGGTTCTAGACAACCTTAGCCAGGGAAAACTTGATTATTTAAAAACTGTAGAGGGATTTTCGGAAAAAAGAGTTAGATTTATAGAAGGAGATATAAGAGACGAAGACCATGTCGAAGAAGCGATGAAAAACTGTGATTACGTCATCCACCTTGCTGCCCAGACCAGCGTCATCGATTCGATAGAGAACCCTAAAGAGGATGCAGAGATCAACGTGATGGGGACGATAAATCTTCTAGAGAAATCTGTAGAGAAGGATGTAAAGCGGTTCATCTTAGCTTCCTCCGCAGCCCCGCTTGGTGAGCAGGAGATGCCCATCCATGAAAAAAAGATACCTCAACCACTAGCACCTTATGGAGCGAGTAAATTAGCTTGCGAGGGATACTGCAGCGCCTATTCCGGGTGCCACTCTCTAACTACGGTTGCTCTACGCTTTTCAAACGTTTATGGACCTAAATCATGGCATAAAGGTAGTGTTATTGCCAAATTTATAAAACAGATCCTTGAAGGCGAAACTCCTATCATTTACGGAGATGGAGAACAGACAAGAGATTTTATCCATACGGAAGACATCTCTAGAGCGCTTCATCTTTCATGTACTGAAGATCTTGAAAGCGATTTTGAACTTTTTCAGATAGCAACAGGAGAAGAAACTTCCATAAATGAACTTTATTCTTTATTGAAAACTAAATTGGAGGAAAGAGATAAGAATGTCCCCGAGCCGAGGTACGGCGAAAAAAGAGAAGGAGAAATCTACCGGAATTACGCCGACATAGGGAAGGCCAAAGAGATCTTGAATTACTCCCCTGAGGTACCTATTGAAGATGGTATAGAAGAAACCATAGATTGGTTCCTGGAAAATTATATCTGAATAAAGGGAAAGCACTAATAAGTGTCTTTACCTTGTGGTGAAGATGATGGAGGTGACAATACTCGGAACCTCTGGAGGCATACCCATACCGGGAAGAGCTCAGTCAGGTATTTTGATCGAGACCTTGGAGAAAAAAATTCTTCTAGACTGCGGCATGGGTATTCCTTTGAGACTATCAGAGGCAGGTGTTAAAGCAGAAGAGATAGATATCATATGTATTACTCATGGTCATTTAGACCATATCCAAGATCTGCCATCTCTGACCAAAGCTTCTTGGTTGAACACAAGAAAAGCACAATACAAAATTATCACTCCCCCTAATTTAATGAATAAATTAGTAAATTTTTGGAAAAGTTTAGATGAATATGAAAGGACCGAGTTAAAATTTGAAGCTCTTAGTAATGAACAAAGCTATAAAAACGAGATTGAAATAAGTTCATTCAAGAGCGAACATACTAGTATAAGCCAGGGTTATGAAATATGTGAAGGTAACAAGAAGATTGTTTACACCGGGGATACGGCCCCATGTGAAAGTGTAAAAGAAAAAGCGGAAGGTGCAGATGTTTTGATCCATGAACTTTCCTACGTAGAGAAAAAGACCAATCATACAAATCCAGAGGGACTGATCTCAGAATATGATGGGATAGACGTTAAAGAACTGGTAACAACGCATTTTTATCCTTCTGCAGCAGAAAGAGCTAAAGAATTGGCTGCAGATATACAGAGGAGAACAGGTATAAAGACCACCGCGGGAGAGGATCTCTACAGCCTTTCGATCTAGGTGAAAAAAATGGATGACTTGAGAATTTTGGTGATACCGACCACAGATTGGATAGGACATCCTGTTCCAAATAGATTAAATTTCATATTTGATAACTTATCAAAAAGACATACTATCGACGTCTGTCATTTCAAAATGTTCGATGAAGAGAAAAGAGATACCGAATGTAATCTGATAAACATGGGGTGTGAATCTAACATAGATGTTGGAACTTATTATCTAACTAATTTTAGAAAGTACTCTAAAAGGCTTAGAGATATCAGTAAGGATTATGATGTATTGATATCATCTAACATAATACCTAGTTTCATGGCAAATCTACAGGATACTGCCGTGATAGTGGATTATCTAGATCACTTTCCTCAAAGTGCCTCATCCTATTATGAAAGACCTCTCGATGAACTAGCTAGAAAAATAGCGGATTTTTTTACATCTTTTAACTTGAAAAGTGCCTATGGGATAATCACACCCACACATCGATTCAAAAATTATCTTGAAGAAAAAGTTGGAAATGATATTATAAAAGTTGTCCCCAACGGTCTCGATACAGAAAAAATAAAATTCGTCGATCCTTCGGATATCTGGGAAAAATACGATCTCAGCAGACCCGTCCTGGGATATGTAGGCTCAATCGAAGGATGGATAGACCTTGAAAGCGTAATAGAACTGATGCCATCTATCAAGAAGAGGTATCCAAATGCAAAGCTGTTAGTGGTCGGTCCGGATCTCCACACGGATTACCTTGACTTCCTTAAAGAACTCACCGAAGAATTAGGGTTAAAAGAAGACGTCATATTCACCGGAGGAGTGGGTTATGAGGAACTTTCACCTTATATCTCCGCTATGGATGTAGGACTAAATCCAAGGAAGCCGTGGAAGATGAACTCCATGACCATGGGAAGTAAAGTACTCACCTACCTTGCCTGCGGTGTTCCTGTTTTAAGCAAAAATATGCCCGAAGCCGAAGAAAGGTTTACGGGTAAAGGTGTTTACCGTTACACAGATTCATCTGAATTTCTGGGGAAATTGGCAGAATGTCTATCGGAAAGTGTTTATCCCCAAGTTATTCAAGAATATGATTGGAAGATCATCTCTAGAAAATATGAAAAAGCAATATTTGAATTAATTGATAGTAAAAAAGTGAAACTGTAAAACTAAAAATTAAAAAATGGTTTTTGTTTGTTTAGGAGGACTCTAAATCTTCAAAAATGTCTTCCTCGGGTTCTCCTCCAAGAGGTTCACCGCACTCGGGACATTCCTCAACATCACTAGATACTTCGGCACCACATATTGGACAATTTTCCGTCTCTCCAAACTCTTCTTCTTCAGGTGGTTCTAGTTCTTCACCACATTCAGGGCACTCTTCAGCATCGATGGGAATCACTGCACCGCATGTCGGACAGATTCCTTCTTCTTCTATCTCTTCCTCCAGTTCTGCGAGTTCTTTTTCTAGGTCCTCGTCTAACTTTTCAGCAGGTTCTTTCTTTTTCCTCATCGACATCGCTCCCCCGATGATCATTACTATTATGCCTATGCCTATTCCTGACCAGAAATACATTCCATAAACTCCTTCTGGATTAGTTATACCCATGAATTCATCAGTTGGTCCTTCTGCAGTGAATTTGATGGCTAGTACTGCGATTATTATTAACAGTCCTAGAATCGCTATTGCAGCTCCACTAGAGGCACCTTTTTCCTCTCGATCATCCATCCTTTTTAACCTCCATATAGTTAATTCATAAGCCAATCTTAGAATTAATATATAAACTCTATGGTGAAAATCATTTTTTATTCATCTCTAATCTCTGTATGGATCTCGCCCGCAGGCACGATACAGATAAATTTCATCTCTTCTTCATAGGGATTTTCGTATGAATGAAAGAGATCTGAAGGTATGTACAATGCATCGCCTTTTTCTACAATTTCGACCTTATCTCCAAGTGTGACTTTCATCTTTCCTTCCAAAATATATTGCACATGATCCGTATCTTCATGTTGATGGAGAGGCATATAGGCACCTGGTTTAAGAGTGAACTTTCTCATGAAGCAATTACCCGCTCCTTCGGCGTCAGTTATCAATCTCTGTATCCAGATTTTCTCTCCTCTCTCTACTTTTTTATGTTCTACATCATCCGAATCTAAAACTACGCTTTCTTTTTCAGCCATGTTATCGACAGAAGATTGTGGCTTCTTTTATATTTAGTTTAGGTCAACTACCCCTACCTAAAGGAAGAGGCTTGTGATATGGTAAGACCAGACCACAGAGACAATTTAATTATCAGTGTGTTCCACTCTACCCCGCGGAGCGAGAACGGAGAGGCAAGCAGCTTCACGTTTGCTTCAACGCAACTGCTTTAAGGTGATTTCCTTAATGTAATAAAGATTTAAAACAACTTACTATACCAAAATTTTCGGCACCCCCAACATATATAAGGTAATCTATCAATGGTTTTTGTACTCAAAAAGTGTGATGATGAAAGATAAATTATTCGCTATCGGTCTTTGTCTCCTCTTGATACTGAGTGTAATAACGGTAGCTACCCAAGAAGTCGAGAGTGCAAATGAAGAAAATGTAGCGAACGAGTCTGATTTAAGAGAGGCAAAACAAGATGAAGAATATATTAAAAATTCAATCCGTGAAAGAGATAATTCATCCGATACCAAAAAAGAAACCATACATGATCCTTATGATCATAATCATGGGGATATGTCTATAGAGAATAGATGGAAAAGCCTAGAGAAAGTAGAACGTTCTAGAGAAAAATCACTAAGAAGAGAGCTGTCGGAAGAGAGTGAGAGAATATCTTTTGAGGAGATTGAATCAGAAAATCATTCAGAAGTCCGAGATCCAATACGAATAGATAGTAACGACGACCTTGGCGATAAAGCTGAAGAAAATAATTGGTCTGGAGATGGAAGTGAGAATGATCCTTACATAATAGAGGGTTATGAAATAGACGGTGGTGGACATGGCTACTCTATCTATATCGGAAATGTGACTGATCACTTTGAAATAAACAAATGCCGTATCTACAATACGAGTGGGGGAGAGGGAGAATACTTCACAAACAGCGGACTGCATCTCTTCAATACATCTAATAGCAAAATTCAAGACAATATTATTTCAAGAAACTCCCAGAGAGGCGTTTATCTAAGAGATACTAAAAATAATATTATCTCTAACAACACTATTCACTCAAACGAAGGACATGAATTACAAATTGAGGACTCTGAGGATATAGATGTGTTAAACAATGATATCCATGGAGAAAAATCTCCTTCTGATATATCGAGTTCTCATGATGATGCGGAATACTCTCAAGACAGTATTCTGGTCAAATTAGAATCACCAGACGATGATATGATAAAAAGATGGGGCGAGGAGAGAGCACTGAAGTTCAATACCGACGAGATAGCAAATACAGTAGAAGGAATAACTTCCCGCACATATCCCGCATTCAATATGGCTGAAATCAGTCTCAAAGAAGATATAGATGTAGAAAGGGCTGTAGAGTCATTAGCTGGGAGAGAGGAAGTTATCCACGCCGAACCTAACTATATTATGGAGACCACAGCTACTCCTAACGATCCTGGCTACGATTCTCTCTGGGCTATGCCGACTATAAATGCACCTAATGCATGGGATATTACTACAGGAAGTGAAGAGGTCGTTGTCGCGGTGATTGATTCAGGTATCGATTACAATCATCCTGATCTCAAGGATAATATGTGGACCAGTGAAGATGGTCATCACGGATTTAATGCTATTAACAACTCTTATTATCCGATGGACGACTTAGGTCATGGAACCCACGTAGCGGGAACGATAGGTGCTGTAGGAGATAACGATCTTGGTGTCGTAGGAGTGAATTGGGAGATTAGTTTGATGGCTGTCAAGTTTATTGGAGAAGAAGGTGGTGGGACTGTTGGGAATGCCATAGCCGGTCTTGAATATGTATTGGAAAGGAAAAGAGACGGGGAAAATATAGTTGCGACCTCTAACAGTTGGGGCGGCGGGGGATACAGCGAACTGTTATACGAAGCTATTGAAAAACACCAGGAAGAAGGGATATCTTTTGTGGCCGCTGTCGGAAATGACAGATCAGATGTGGATAAAACTCCTTTCTATCCTGCAAACTATGACCTCAATAATATCATCTCAGTAGCAGCAACAGATATAGATGATGAACTTGCGAGGTTCTCCAATTACGGAAAACGGAGTGTTCATGTAGGAGCACCTGGTGTGAACATTAACAGCACCTTACCGAATGGGCAATATGGTCATATGAGCGGTACATCTATGGCTGCACCCCATGTTTCCGGTTTGGTAGCTTTATTACGATCACATCATCCCGCCTACGATCATAATCAACTCAAAAATGCGATCTTATCTTCTTCTGATCAACTCGATTCTCTTCATAATCTTACTTTAACCGAAGGACGCATCAACGCGTATCAGGCCCTACAACTCTCTCCAGATACGGACGATATAAGACTCTGGGTTCATCGACCGACCTCTGAAACTCCGTGGGGAGAGGAAACACCTATTTCCATATCTCTCAATGACGGTGTTGATCCCTTCCTAGGAGCGAACGTGAGCGTCGAATTCAGTACTGGAGAGGACACCGTATATCTTGAAGATGACGGTTCCGGAGGCGATCAACCAGGAGACGGTTATTATACTGGTGAATGGATACCAAGAACTTTAGGTGAAGTCGAACTATCTATCACTGCTGAATTGAACGATGAAAGAGAGATTATTAAGAACGTTACTGTAACAGTCCGGGGAGATTCCGGTATCGCTCTGCTGAATTCTGATAACAACCTTTTGAGTGGAAACCAAATAACAAATAATTATTATGGTGTTTCTTTCTATAACTCTGGGTCCAATATCATGTCTGATAACTTTTTGGAAAATCACAACCAGGCAGGTATAAGGATTTATGAATCAATGAGCAATGAACTGAAAAATCAAACTATTTCAGAGAGTAGATTCGGGCTATTATTGGAATGGTCTGACGAGAATTCAGTATTCAATAATACCATCTCTGATTCCTTTATGGGGATGAGGTTAAAAGATTCTAAAGATAATACATTCAGTAACAACCACATATCTGATAATATCTATGGGATAATCGTCGAAAGATCTAACGAGAACAAATTTACCGATAATGAAATCTCTGATAACTTGTATTACGGGATGATTCTTTATCTATCTCGTAGTAATAAAATTGATAAGAACATCTTCGAGGATCATTTGATGTATGGTATTTACCTATTAGGAACAGAGGACAATTTGTTGACTGAAAACACCGTATCCCATACTACTTATGGTATTTTCCTTTTAGAAGCTGATAGTAACAAACTAGAGGACAACCACGCATCAAAAAATTTAATCAGTATATATATCGGAGATTCTGAGGAAGTCACCCTGACGGAAAATACAATGATCCACGGCGGTATCTACATTGAGGGGTTATCTATAGAATATTGGAACACACATTCGATAGATACTTCGAACACAGTAAATGGTGACCCTGTTCACTACTTGAAGAACGAGAGTGGGGGTACAGTTTCTCAAGATGCTGGGCAGATCATATTAGCTAATTGCGAAGAAGTGACCGTTAAAGATCAGGAGATCAGTGGAGGCAGCGTAGGGATTTTACTTGGCTTTTCATCTCACATCACGCTCAAGGAAAACAGCGTTACGAACTCCAACTGGGAAGGTATCACTCTTTTCAAATCAGATGAAAATATATTAGAAAACAATATCGTATCCGAAAACGAATTTCCTGGCATATTTCTCTTTGAATCCGATGGTAACACACTCGCTAATAATACCGTCTCGAATAACGATTACGGGATCATAACTTTTGGGTCTAACAACAATGACCTTATTCACAATACTATAACCTCAAACCGAGAAGAAGGTATCACTCTTTTTGAATCAGATGGAAATGTGTTGAAGAACAACCTCGCATCTGAAAACGAGTTCCCCGGCATATTCCTGTTCGGATCCAATTATAATGAACTCTCTGGAAATACTATGGAGGAGAATGATTTGGGTTTCGTTCTAGCTTCCTCCAACAATAATACTTTCACAGATAATACTGTACGTAATAACCCTTTGATAGGCATTTATATTGAATACTCCAGTCAAAATATGTTTGATAGCAATGACGTAGAGCTCAACGGATTAGGTATTGGTCTAGGTGAATCTGACAAGAACTCTTTTACCAAAAACCTGATCTCTAATAATACTGAAGTAGGCGTCTATGTTATGGATTCTATCGGAAACTTGCTATACAGAAACAAAATCATACAAAACGAAGAACAAGCCTGGGACAACGGAAACAACTCATGGGATAAAGGTGATCCTGCAGAAGATGGTGAGGGCGGTAATTACTGGTCAGACTATGATGGAGAAGATAGAGGCGACGGCATCGGTAATGAATCTTACTTGATAGAGGGCGGTGAAAACCAGGATTCCTACCCATGGATGACTGAAAATATGACTCTCGTTGTGGAGGAGGAAGAAGAAGAAAAGAATATAGTCGAAAGAATACTCGATAGATTACTCGATAGAATAGATATACCTAGAAGACCAGAAAGACCCGATCTACCACAGATACCAGGATTCTCGTTTCTCTTACTAACATTTGGATTAGTTGTGGCTGTAGCTATCCATAATAAGAAGAAAAGTTAGTAAAGCGCCGAGAAGGGAGTTTAACCCGTTACATGTAGTAAGCCTATAAGTTAACTATTGAAACAATAATCATCTACTGGTTAAGAAAGCGGCAATAGCAAATACGATTATTTTCTTCTTCCTTCTTTTATACCTCTGTCCCCTGTTGTCTCCCACCGATCACCACTTTAACTTGCTATTAAAGAGGTTGATAATTATAGCACTTTCAAAGCGGGGATCGAAGTCTTAGAATGCTTGATCTCTCTAGAAATATTTATATAGATTTCTTGGATTACAGTATTTGGATGAAGGGGATGAAAAAAATAGTTGTACCTATGATTGCACTCTCGCTACTGCTTAGCGGGATGCTGCTAGCGGTCGGGGGTGAGGCGACGGATAGAAATGACGTTGAAGAGATGGAAAAAGCTGAAACCGAGCCTACAGAGATCCACGATTGGCACGACTTGGACGCAGTAAGAGATAATCTAGACGGAGATTACGTTTTAATGAATGACTTGGATGAAGATACCGATGGTTACGATGAGTTGGTGGATACGGAAGAAGGATGGGAGCCTATCGGTAGATTTCACCTTGAAGAGAATGTTGAGTTCACAGGAACTTTTTATGGAAAAGAACGGGAGATAAGAAATTTATCTATCCACAGACCCGATGAAAATCACATTGGTTTGTTTGGAGCTACTACTAACGGAGCGGAAATTGTCGAAATAGGAATAGTTGATGCAAATGTAATTGGGGAGGGCCAGGTAGGAGGACTTTTGGGAGAGAACGGTGTTGATGGAAGGGTTATTAATTCTTACGTTGAAGGACATGTAAGCGGTGAAAGCATTGTAGGGGGAGTCGTAGGAGCGAACGGAAATGATGCTTTTGTTGAGGGCTCATATTTTGAGGGAGAGGTGAGCGGTGATGAAGATATAGGCGGACTTGTAGGAATAAATGGAGCTCAGGGGACAGTCGAGAGTTCTTACGCAGCCGGAAACCTGAGCGGAGAAGAGAGAGTAGGGGGGCTCATTGGTTTGAACTCAGGTACTATTTCAAAATCATACGCAACCATCTATTCCACACTCGGAGAAAATCTCGTTGGTGGACTCGTTGGATACAATGTAAGGAGAGTGAGGGATTCATATGCGCAAGGAGATGTGAGTGGAGTCACGAGAGTAGGAGGACTAATCGGAGAAAATGTAGGTAGCGTATTAAACTCATATGCAAGAGGAGACGTGAGCGGCGATAATAATGTAGGGGGACTCGTAGGATATAACGATGGCACAGTGTCAAAATCATACGCTACTGGAAGAGTTAGTGGTGACGATGCGGTAGGTGGGCTTATTGGAGATGATGATAAAATTGTTATGAATTCATTTTGGAATGTTGAGTCTACAGAACAAGAGGAATCTGACGGAGGCACAGGAAAGACAACAGATGAGATGAAACACGTTGGGACCTACACAGATACCGCTATTGAAGGATTAGACGAGCCGTGGGACTTCCTAGGTGACCCTTACGATGACCAAAGTGATGAAGATATATGGGATATAGATGAGGATGAAGAGATCAACGACGGCTACCCATTCTTTGTTTGGGATCATTATCACTCTCTAGATGTGACTATAGAAGGTGAGGGAACGGTGGAGATAGATCCTGATGAGGATGAATATAAGACCGGAAGTGAGATCGACTTAACAGCAATACCGGACGATGGCTGGGAATTCGTTGAGTGGACTAGAGATGTACCCGAGGGTGAAGAGGGAGAAGAGATAACCATCACCATGGACGAGGATAGAGAGATAACAGCAGTGTTCGAAGAAGAGGATGATGATATCCCGGGATTCACTTCGCCTCTCCTTTTACTGACAGTATTCGTTGCTATAGCGATCTACAGAAGGAAGGAACGATGAAGTATAGCCATCGAGGAAAAGCAAATCCTTTCCAATTTAATCTATTATTTTTTGAAATACGCATCTCACAATCTTCTTTAGATATGGCTCGAAAAGAATAGAAAATGAAAAGTGATTTGAACCGCAATGATGATGGACGGTTAGCGTCCATTTTCTGAGGAAGAGCTTGATGATGTGTTCAAGATGCTGGTAGAATAGAGGCTGATAGAGCCGCCTACCTATACTTGAGAGATCTGATAGAGTGGGCTTCCGAGCCTTCGAGCAAGCTGATGAAGGTGCAGAGGTGGAAAGAGGAGTCGGAAGAGATGTTGGAGGAGTTGTTTCGGCAAAGATGGTGGGATGAGCTGTATGCGTTTATGGAGGGGTAGAAGGGAGAGAAAACGTTTAGATTGAGTATCTGACTCGGGAAAAATATTTTATAGATTATTCACAGTATAAGTTATACCTCGAATGATTGTCTTCGGGTGAGTAGGGAAGATATAGGTGGATTGAGGATGAGCATGAAAAAATATTTGGCTATATGTTTTGTGATTATTTTAGTTGCGAGTGTTTTTGGAACGGCGATAAGGACTGGAGTTAGTGTTGAGGATGAATCTTTTTCTGGTGGAAGCGTTGCTGGAGAGGATGCTGTAGAGATCGAAGATTGGCATGACTTGG
>SL_8KL_010_SEDDRAFT_10003872_pt1 | contig 12250 bp, 12 predicted proteins | sample SodLakKL_010_SED_4_FD_11160 | JGI IMG/M metagenome (IMG submission 11160) | reverse complement strand
GTTTCGGTGTCCAGATCCGGATGGAACGCGATGTCGGCGGTGACGAGCACGCTATCGGGGCCGAAGTAGACCGTCCGGAGTTCGGCGACGTCGACCACCCCGTCGTGGGACTCCGCGATCGCCTCAAGCGGCTCTTGATGGCGGTCCGCGAGCCCCTCGCCGATCAGCAGGTGTTTGTTCTCGATCCCGAGAAGCAACGCGAACCCCATCAAGAGCAGGCCAATGAGCACGGCCCCGATCGCATCGAAGATCGGGTTGCCCGTCACCTGCGAAGCGAAGATGGCGACGAGCGCGATGCTCGCGCCGACCGCCGCGACCGCGTTCTCCGTTAAGACCGCGAGCACGGGCGTGTCGCTCGTCTTCGCGAACGCCTCCCGGAAGTTGCGCCACCCGCGGATGTCCGTCTCCTCGTCGAGCGCGACCCGGGCGCGCCAGTAGGAGATCCCATCGAAGAGGATCGTCACGAGAAGGACGGCGTAGGCGACGTAGACTGCCGGGATCGTCCGGTCACCGACCGTGAAATCACCACCGGCGAGCGGCAGGCCGTGCCGGAGGGCGTCGATCCCGTGGGTGAGGCTCTCCCACCCGGCGATCCCGAAGAGCAGCACGGAGACGAGGAAGGCGTAAAAGAAGCTGGCCTTCCCGTAGCCGAACGGGTGGAGCCGGTCGGCTCGCTTGCGGCTGTAGTGCATCCCGACGAGCAGCAGGACCTGATTGCCCGTATCGGAGATGGAATGATACGTCTCCGCGAGCATCGACGGGCTCCCCGTGAGCAGGAACGCGCCGAATTTCAACAGCGCGAGAGCGACGTTCGCCGCCATCGCGACGAGGATCACGACGAGCCGCTCGCTTTGAGCCATGACCGTGGGTCACACGACAGGGGAATACAGTTCTACCGAAACGGACGCCACGGGCCGCTCAAGCCGGGTTCCAGTCGTCCGTTTGCCGTCCAGCGCCGAGTGGTATCCGGAAGGTGAGGACGGTCCCGCGTGGGTCGTTCGCCGTCCGCTCCATCGTCCCGCCGAGGGCGGTAAGCGTCCAGTAGATGAGCCAGAGGCCGATACCGGAACTGTGTGCCAGCGGCGTCTCACGCCCCTCCACGATCACGTTCCACTCGTCGTCCGGGATCCCCGGGCCGTCGTCGGCAATGTCGATCCGCAGCTCCGTCCCGTCCGCCTCCAACCGAACACGAACGTCGACGTGAGGGGAGTCCCGGTCGGCGTGAACGACGGCGTTTTCGAGCGCCTCGTCGATGACGAGCTGCAACAGGCTGCCGTTTTGCACCGTCACCTCCTCGGGAACCTCGATCGAGCAATCGATCGTGGCGTGTGGGTGTTGCCGTCGCCGGTCCTCGACGAACTCGGCGATCCGTCCCACCGACAGGTTTGGCTGGGTATGGCGGCGATCGAAGAGCTCCCGAATGGAGCGGGTCTCATGGCTCAGCCGGCCGAGTTTCTCCGCGTGTCGGCGGATCGTCCGGAGCGCCGCCCGGTGTTCCGGCTCAGCCAACTCGCCTTCGAGCAGCTCCGCGTAGCCATCGATCGCGTTCGCCGAGGTGCGGACGTTGTGTCGTAACACCCGATCCATGACGTGAAGGACCTGTTCGATGAACTGGGAGTCGGTGATGTCCTCTTCGATCGCGACGAAGTGGGTGATCGTGCCGGTCGTGTCCGTGACCGGGACGATCTTCTGGTTGACTTGATAAAGCTCGCCGGATTTCCGTCGGTTCGTAAGCTCCGCCTCCCATACCTCGCCGGCGGAGATGGTCCCCCAGAGGTCCCGAGAGAACGCCTCATCCTGCTGGTCGGATTTCAACAGCCGGGGGTTTTCGCCGATGGCCTCCTCGACGGTGTAGCCGGTGACCCGCTCGAACGCCGGGTTGGCGTACTGGATCGCACCCTCGGCGTCGGTGATGAAGACGGCCTGTGCGATGGAGTCCGCCTGCATCTCGAAGAGGGTCTTCTCGTGCTCGTACAGCTTTTGATCGGTGATATCTTCCTGAAACCCGAAAAAGTGTGTGACTGTTCCCGCATCGTCCTCGACGGGGGTGATCGAAAGCCGGTTCCAGAACATCGACCCGTCCTTGCGATAGTTTCGGATCTCGACGGCGACCGGCCGTTCGGCCGCGAGCGCCTCCCTGAGCTCGGTGACGGTCCCGGGATCGGTTCCGTCGCCCTGGAGGAACCGACAGTTACGTCCGATCACCTCCTCGCGATCGTAGCCGGTGAGATCACAGAACCCGTCGTTGACGTAGATGAGCGGGAGGTCCTCCCGCATGGCGTCGGCGATGCTAATGCCGATGGGAGACTCGTTGAGCGTCAGGGTTCGCAACCCGCTCGGAAGGTCCTCCTCGGTCGCGAACAGCGACATCTGGATCCGCTCTGACCCCTCCCGCTCGACGGGCGTGTGGACCGCGACGACCGTTCGGGGACGGGATCCCGGCGGTGTGAGTGAGATCTGCAGGCCGGTCGCCGACGACTCCCCTTCGGCGATCCGTTCGAACTGAGCGAGAAGCGGGGCGTGGAACTCGGCGTCGATGTACTCAACGACGTTGGTATCGACGACCGCCGACGGCGACGGAGCACCGAGGAGGGCGGATGCGGCACCGTTGAGATATCGAACCGTCCCGTCACGCTCGACCACGACGGTGGGCTCGTCGGTTATGTCCATGGGCCCGTACGTGCTCGTAAATTTCGGCGAGCGATATTAATTACTGTCATGCGGATGGTCTGAGACGTCCGCGATCCGCGTCCCACCGCTTCCGGCAAAGCGAAAGCCGAACGTCGCCATTAAGACGCCGCGAAGGACACCGGAGGTATGGATGCCGACGAGCGCCGGATCGTGACGTTCACCTCGGCCGCACACGGCCTCGTCCACACCTACGAGTTGTCCATCCCGATCCTCTTGACCGTCTGGATCGCCGAATTCTCGACGACGGCGGCGGCGCTCGGCCTCATCGTGACCGTCGGCTACGGCCTCTTCGGGGTCGGCGCGCTCCCCGGCGGCGTGCTGGTCGACCGGTTCGGCTCGAAGCCGCTCATCCTCGCCTGTCTTGTCGGGATGGCGCTCGCGTTCATCGCCGCCGGATTGGCCCCGACGTTGGGAACGCTCGCGGTCGCCATCGCCGCCTGGGGGCTGACTGCAAGCGTCTATCATCCCGCCGGGTTGGCGCTGCTCTCGAACGCGGTCGACCGACGGGGGATCGCGCTCGGCTACCACGGGATCGGCGGCAACCTGGGCATCGCGCTGGGGCCGCTCGCGACCGCGCTTCTGCTCATGGCGTTCGATTGGCGGCTCGTCGCGGGGCTGTTGGCGATTCCGGCGCTCGTCGTCGCCGCCTACGGCGTCACCGTCGACGTGCGGTCGGCGCTGCCGGCGGAGCGGACGGGCGGGAACACGGATGAACGGGAGGCCCCCGACGCCGAGCGGTCCCGCTCGAAGGGGGAGATCTCGGCGGCGACGTTCCTCGCCGACACACGCACGCTGTTCACGCTCGGGTTCGTGCTCGTGTTGTGTTTCGTCACGTTCAGCGGGCTCTACTATCGGGCCTTCCTGACGTTCCTTCCGGACCTCTTGGGCGACACGCTCGCCGGCTTGATCGAGTTCGACCTCATCGACCCGGAGAGCCCCTTCGCCGACGAGTTCGACCCCGCCCGATACCTCTACGTCGCCATCTTGACGGTCGGGGTTGCCGGGCAGTACATGGGTGGCCGGTTGGCCGACCGGCTCGCTCCCGAACGTGCACTGATATACGTCATGGGGGTACTCACGGCGCTCGCGCTTCTGTTCGTCCCGGCGAGCGCCGCCATGCCGACGTTCCTTGCCGTCTCGCTGCTGCTCGGCGTGGGGCTGTTCATGGTACAGCCGCTCTCGCAGGCGACCGTCGCGGCCTACTCCGACCCCGACTCGCGGGGGCTCTCGTTCGGCTACACCTACCTCGCGATCTTCGGCGTCGGCGCGCTCGGTGCCGGGATCGCCGGCACGGTCCTTACCCTTGGGGGCCCCCGTGAGCTGTTCATCGTGCTCGCGATGATCGCCGCAGGTGGGTCCATCGCCGCCGCCGCAGTCCACCGATACGGAACCCGTCGGGACTGAGCCCCCGGGGAAAGGAACGTCAAAAAAGCGGGTGGAGGGCGGTCAAGGTTGCTGTGTCCCGTTCAGTAGGGGATGACGGTGAGCGCGACCGCCAGGAAGGGGATGAGAAGCAGCAACATCGCGATCCCGTATCCGAACATCTGTCGGGCCTTGATGCCGGTGATCGCGAGCAGCGGCAGCGCCCAGAACGGGTTCAACAGGTTGGTGTGGGCGTCGCCGACGGCATAGGCCATCGTCGCCTGGCCGACGGGGACGCCGTGACCCTGGGCGGCCTCGATGACGGACGGCCCGAGTACGATCCATTCACCGCCGCCGGAGGGAACGAAGACGTTCACGATCGCGGCCGCGAGCCACGCGATGACCGGGAAGGTCTCCGGCGTCGAGATCGCAAAGAGCCCCTCGGCGATGGTCTCTGAAAGCCCGGAGAAGTTCATGATTCCCTGAATGCCGGCGAAGAAGGGGAAAAGCAGGATGATCCCGGCGGCCGCGGAGGCCGCCTCGCCGAACCGTTCACGGTAGTACTGTGGACGCGTGTAGATGGCGAGACCGACGAAGAGGAACCCGAAGTTGACGAGGTTGAGCGTCAACGCGTCCAGCCCCGCGGTGGCGAACTGGTAGCCGACGATGGCGACGCCCGTAAGCGCGATGATCCCCCCAATGATCCGGCTGTTGTTGATCCGATCGGCGGGAACGCGGTCCGCCTCCTCGCCACCGTCGGCGACCGGATCTGTCGCCTCCGCCGCCTCGGCAGCCGCGTCCTCATCGTCGAACAGGTCGGATTCGTCGACGAAAGCCGTGATATCGCGTGCCCGGTCCCCCGTGGGCGCGAGCAGATACAACACCAGACACGCGAAAATAATGGACGTGACCGTGAGCGTGAGCGCGTACGTGCTAAAGATGGTCGCTGAGGCGGGCACGACGGCATCGAGAATGCCGAGGTCGATGAACTCGTTGCCGTCCGTCGCGAGAAGCAGCGGCGCGGAACCGGAGAGCCCCCAGTGCCAGGTGAGCCCGAGCCCCATGTATCCGGCGACACACAACACGGGGTAGTGGGCGTTGATTCCGTTTTTATACGCGGTTTTGCCCATCTCACGGGCGAAGATGGCCCCGATGATGAGGCTGAGCCCCCAGTGGACCCACGCGAGCGCCATCGCCACGAAGCCGACCAGCACGACCGCCTGTTTGCCGTCGTTCGGGATCTCCGTGAGCGACCGAAGTATCCCGTTAACCCGAGGGTGATACGCGACGACGAACCCCGTCATCAGGATGAGCGTCATCTGCATCGCGAACTCCAAGAAGATCCAGAACCCGTCGAACCAGAAGATGACCGTCTCGAACGGCCCCGTTCCCTCCACGATCAACGCCGCGACGTACGCGACATAGGTTAAGAGGATCGCGAACAGAAACGGGCTCGGCATCCATCGTTCCACCACGTTGGCGATCCCATCCCCCATCCGCTCCAGAAGGTTCCCATCCGCGGCTGCTGTGGACATCGTTCGACCGAATGAAATAGATCGTTATAAATCATAAGGGTCATTTCAGCTGGCGTATCGCTCGGAATTTCATGACAATGAAGACGATTACGCGGCTAATTGTTGGAAGGTTGTGACGAATGTGTGGGGACATCGCCGATCGGAATGACACACGACAGGGTTGAATTGGCCGACTCAAGGTCCCCGGTGGGGCGGCGACGCTACCGGTCTAACGGGGTATCGTCGTCCATGTCCTCGTCGTTGGACTCGTCCTCGTCGTTCGAGCCCTCGGCGTCGGCGTCCTCATCGTTGGGGCCCTTCACCTCATCTTCGTTCACCCCGTCGCCGTCCCCCTCGTCGTCGGGACCGTCCACGTCGATCCGAACCGGTCCGTCGTCGACGTCGCCATCGGGGTCGTCCGGGACGTCATCGTCCGTCCCGGCGTCGACCCCGTAGTCCGCGAGGGTCGTGTCGTGGTGGTCGTGCCGCTCACTCTCGAACCGCGCAAGCGCGTAGCCGACCGCGTAGCCGGTCGACCCGCCGATCACCGCGCCGATCCCCGCACCGACCGGGCCGCCCTTCGCGCCCAGCACCGCGCCGGCGAAGCCCCCGACCGTCGCGGCGCGCTCGGCCTCCCGTTCCGGGTCGCTCTCGTGACGCGTCTCGTGGTGATCGCCTGTCTCGGTCATACGTACGGTACGGGTCGCAGGAACCTATATCCACGGACGACCGGACCCGGGTGAGCGTCCGCCCGCGCTATGCGGTGTGGGTCGCCTCGTCGGCGTCCTCGACGACCTCCAGCCCGCGGTTGTTCACGGCGTAGGGGTCGAGCCCGACCTCCTGGAGGAACTGTTTATACAGTCGCTCGGCGGTCTCGCCGTCCTTCTGTTTGTCGGAGGCGTGATCACAGAGTTCGAGAAGGGTCTCGGGGACGTCGTTCTCGTGGACGATCCAGTGGTTGATCGTGTCCGAGAGCCGGCGGATCGGCGAGGTGAAATGCCCGTAGATGTCGAAGTTGAGCGCGTGGTGGCCGCCGAACGGGTCGTTCATATATTTCGCGCGGGGCATCACGCGCAACACCGCCCGCTGGATCTTGTTGAGCTGCCTATCCGGTGCGGTCTCCAAGGCGGCGTTGACCGCCTTTCGGGGGTCGTCCCACGATGCACCCGGGATCGACACAGAGTCGAGCTCCTGGATCTCCCGAAGCGCCTTGTCCCACTGCTCGGGCGTCGGCTGTGGGTGGACCCGATACATCGCCTCGACGCCGCGGTCCCACATCAGGGTGTGGGTGACCGCCTTGTTCGCTTTTAACATCGACTCCTCGATGATCGTGTGCGCGCGGTCCCGGCGGGGGTTCAACACGAGCGAGCCGTCCTCCTTGCGCTGTTCGTGCATCCGATCGGCGAGTTCGAAGGCGAGTTCGTTCTCCGCGCCGAGCGGCAACGAGGGGTCATCGAGCCGCGCCTCACACTCCTTGTAGGTGAGCCGTTCGTCGGAGCGGATGACGGATTTATAAATGTCGATGCGCTCGAACGAGAGCGTTTCGTCGTCGATCGCCATCTCGACGGTGTGGGCGAGCCGGTCCTCCTGTGGAACGAGCGAACAGACGGTTTCGGCGAGGATCGGCGGCAGCATGTGGATCGTATACGCCGGCAGGTAGACCGTGTTCGCCCGCTTGACCGCCTCGTCCCACATCTCCGTGTCGGGCGTCACGTAGTGGGTCACGTCGGCGATGTGGACCCACAGGCGGTAGCAGTCCTCCTCGCGACGGATCGAGATGGCGTCGTCGAAGTCCTGTGCGTCCACCGGGTCGGTCGTCCACGTGGTCAGGTCCCGGAGGTCCTGCCGCTCATCGACGGCCTCGTCGATCTCGGCTTCGACCCCCTCGGTTCGGGCTTCCGCCTCCGCCAACACCGCCGCCGGAAACTCGTCGCGGATCTCGAACTCCTCGAACAGCTCCTCGCGTTTGTTCTGGAGGTGTCGGGCCAACTCCTCGTCGATCCGCACGGGACCCTGATCCTCGGCGGACCCGGGTTTCGGCTCATCGTCGCTCATGGATCGGACCAACGGGCGTCCGTTAGAAAGGCCTATCGGGGTGAGCGGCTCGTCGGGATGAACAGAAAGGATTGTGAAGCCGGTCGCGACGAGCGAGCGCTACCGGTCACGGCCCGAACGGGTCCCGGAGCCGCCCGAGTCGGTGTCGCCGGAGTCGATGTCGCCGGAGTCGATGTCGGCCATCACCGCTTCGGCGTACCGTTCGAGAAACTCCTCCTGGGAGAGCCCGTCGGACTCGATGGAGAGGATGAGCGATTCGAGGCCGTCGCGCGGCTGGTGACACAGNGTGTCGTCACAGTCCGTACAGAGGTATTCGAACCGCTTATCGCGCCGGTCCCAGCGGTTTCCCTCCTTGTCGTACTCGCGCGCGTCCTCGCGAAGGACCGACTCCCCACACGCGATGCAGATCACCGTCCGCCGGTCCCGGCTCCTCCGGGAGCGCCACATACGATATCACTCGGCCCCTGCCTACTTAGCGTTTGGTGCCCGGCTGACGCCCGTCCGACGCACCAGCGATCGCCGTTCCACCCGCCTGTGGATCGACGCGGAGCGGTCCATTTATCGGCCGATGGGTCAATGAAGAGGGTATGCAAGTCAAATCCCGCCATCACCTTCGAAGCGACGACATCGAGGCGATCCGCGAGGCGATCGCTGACCATTTGGGGGTCGATATCGACGGGGAGAGCTTCGAGCTCGTGAAGTTCGTGGACGCGAACCACGAGGTCGTCCTCGTGGACGGGGACCCGACCGTCTTTTATGTTGACGACGACGAACCGTTCCTCACCGTCCGCGGCGCGAACGAGCACGACCCCAAAACGGGCGTTGTCACGGTCGATGCGGGCGCGATCTCGTTCGTCTCCGACGGCGCGGACGTGATGCGACCGGGGATCGTCGGGGCGGACCGGGAAATCCGTGAAGCCGACCTCGTCGTCGTCGCCGAGGAGACCCACGGGAAGGTGCTCGCGGTCGGCCGCGCGCTCGTCGATGGCGATGAAATGGTCGGCGAGAGCGGAAAGGTCGTCGAGTCGATCCACCACGTCGGCGACGAACTCTACACGTTCTCCACCTGAGGATCCAGCCGACGGTGGCCGGATGGAGCGAACACCCGCTGGCTATTTACCCGCCCGGCGGCGATCGGTGTATCGATGACACGGCTCCGGGCGATGAGCTACAACGTGCGCTATGCCAACCGGTATGACCACCACGACGTCTGGGCGATGCGCCGGGACGGCCTCGCGACGCTCGTGCGGTTTCACGATCCGGACGTGATCGGGTTTCAGGAGCCACTCCCGGACCAGCGGGACGACCTCGAGGATCGGCTCCCCGGATACGAGTTCGTCGGCCGGGGTCGGCTCGCCGACGGCACGGGCGAGGCCTGCCCGATAGCGGTACGTCACGACCGATGGCGTGTCGTCGAGGGCGACACCTTCTGGCTCTCGGAGACGCCCGAGGAGCCCTCGACCGGTTGGGGCGCGACACATCCGCGGATCGCGACGTGGATACACGTCCGACCGCGGGGGGACAATGGCAGCGGTGAGGACCGCGGGCACGGCGACGAGAGCGACGGGATCTGCTTTCTCACCACCCACCTCGACCACGAGAGCGACCGTGCCCGGCTCGAAGGCGCGCGGCTCATCCGCCGGAAACTCCCCGAGTTGGCGGATGGCCGGCCGGTCGTGCTCGTCGGCGACCTCAACTGTACCGCCGGGTCGCCGCCGCACGCGGCTCTGATCGGTGAAAACGGCGAGGGCGACGAGGCCGAAGGATCCTCGGCCGAGACTGAAAGCGAAGGGGACGCGCTCATCGACGCAGCCGCGACCGCGAACCTCCGGCACGGGCCGGCGACGAGCGTCACCGACTTCGATACGCTGATCGCGAACCGGCGGATCGACCACGTGCTCGTCTCGCCGGGCGTCGAGGTCGACGCCTTCGCGACCCTCGCGGACCGGGACGATCGGGGACGGTACCCGTCCGATCACCTCCCGGTGCTCGCGCGGCTTCGGTACTGAGCCATGCTGAGCCCGCTCGATGACCCGAGCCGATCCGTCTCGTGCCGCCTCTAGGTCACCTCGGCGTCCGGTTCGGCGGCCCCCTCCATCGAGTCCTCCTCGTAGGCGTCTTCGTATCGCTCCATCGCGTCCTCCCAGCCGCGCGTTGCGGCCGCGAACGTCCCCCGAAGGTCCTCGATCGGCGTCTCCGTCGCGTCGACTCGCAGGTCGTTATATAAGGGTTCACCCATCGGGGTCGACTCCGTGGCCGCGACCTTGAGCGCCGCCGACTGGATCGGCAGGTCCTCGCGTTTGTCGCCGCCGGCGGCGTGCCCGGCCGCGAGCGCGTCGATGAGCCGTTCGGCGAGGGGACGGTCGCCGTGGGCGTCGTCGGCGTACGCCGCCGCGGTCTCCGCGATCACCTCCTCGCCGGCGAGCAGGTTGCCGGCGACGGTGAAGTTCTGTCCGATCTCGTGGCCGTACCATCCCTTGCAGTCGTCACCCGAGAAGGCGAACGCCCGCTCACCGTCGATCCCGTGGAGCTGTCGCCCCTCGCGCCCCTCGTCCGCGTTGAGCAGGGCCTCAAGTGCGTCGTCGACCGCGAGCCCCTCCTCGATATATTCGAGCCCCCGGCGGCCGAGTTCGACGTTGACGAGCGACTGGGTCGCCACCGCGCCGTGTTCGGAGGCGAACGGACAGAGCGTCCCGACCGCCGGAAGCCGGGTCGTCACCGCCACGCCGAACCGAACCTGATCCTCGCCGGAGTCGTCGGTGTACCGCTCGCGGACGCAGATGCTGAACGTCATGGCTCTTCCTGCGGGCGGACGGGTAAAAAGCGTGCAGCCGACGGCAATGAACGGTGACGGGCCGACGGGAGCCCCTTTTATATGCGTCCCGGGAGTCGACGCCGACATGAACGGGATCGTCTTTTATGCGACGGAACGGCTCGACGCGGTCGTCGACTTCTACGTCGAACGGCTGGGCGCGTCGGTGCGGATCGAACAGCCGGACTGTACGATCCTCGGCTACGGCGACTTCCGGTTCGGCTTCTGTGCACGGGAACGCGCGGACACCTGCGGGATACTCACCTTCGTCTACCCGGATCGAGAGGGGGTCGACCGCGCCCACGGCCGACTCGCCGACGTGGCCCGCGAGGAACCACACGAGAACCCGAAATACGACATCTACCAGTTCTTCGCGGACGACCCCGAGGGGCGGGCCGTGGAGTGTCAGGCGTTCCTCGGCGACGTGGAGTTATAAATACAAACGCGGGCGATCGAGGGGTCCGCGGACGGGCCGCCGATCAGAGCACGTCGCCGATCCGGACCGGCTCGCCGTCGAAATCGGGGTCCTCATCGACGATCCGCAACACCTCGTGGTCGGTGACGTCGCGATACGGTTTGCCGGTCGCCTCCTCGATGAGGTCCTTTTCAAGGGTGAATTCGGTCCCGCGATAGACGACCTCGACGCCGTCGTCGGTGAAGGTGAGGCTCGTGGACATACCCACGGCTTTCCCCCGGTCACTTATAAGGACCGTGACCGCGCCGGCCCGGCGGCGACGACGCCCGACGGTCCGCGCCGGCCCGGCAACGACGACGCCCGACGGTCGTCGCCTTTCGGCCGACTACCCGTCCGGATACTTCGGCTCGCGGCGCTCAGCACGTTCGAGCGCGCGCTCGATGACCGCACGAACCGGTTCCTCGCCGTCGGCCTCGCGATAGACGTCCCCGTGTCCGGGATACATCGCGTTGAGGCCGTCGGGAACCCTGTCGAGAAGCGTCCCCAGGCTCGTGATCAGCCGTTCGCGTGACTGTCCGTCGAGGTCCGTCCGACCGAAGGAGCCGTCCTCGAACGCCCCGTCGTTATACACCACGACGTCGCCGCTGTAGAGCCGCTTTTCGCCCATGAATGCGACGTGGTCGGCGGCGTGGCCCGGCGTGTACACCACCTCACAGGGCTCGTCCCCGATGAGCACCTCGTCGCCGTCCTCGATGGCGACGTCGCGGCGTGGATGCGTGCCGTACGCCAAGAGGGTCGCATCGAAGCGGTCGAGCACGGCATCGAGCTCGCCGACGTGGTCGCCGTGTTGGTGGGTCAGTACGACCCGATCGAGGTCGTCGACGTGCTCGGCGACCACATCGGCGACGCCCGGCATCGCTCCGGCGTCGACGAGCGTCGGCGCGTCCCCCGGGACCAGATATGCGTTACAGGTGAACTCCTCGGCGTCGGCGGTGACGGTGATCGGTTCCATGCACGGCCCCACGCGCCGTGGCGTTGAAAAAGGTGAAGCTACCGGCACGGACCCGACCCGAAGCGACCGGCACGGACCGGACCTGGAGCGACCGGCACGGACCGGACCTGAAGCTACCGACACACCCGACCCGAAGCGACCGGCACACCCGAGCGTCGAAGGGCCCCGGATGATTCGGCCCGAAATTTATCCCGCTGGGGTGAGTATATCCAAATGGTATGGGCTTCGGGAGCTACGACGAAGCCGAACAGGGGAATCGGGTGGACGGAACGGACCTCGGCGACGAGGACGCACTCGAAGCGTCCCGGGAGGCCCACCGGGGCGTGGTTGAGTACGAACCCGGCGCGTCGACCGACGAGCTGCTCGATCGGCTCGGGGAGATGACGACC
>SL_8KL_010_SEDDRAFT_10003868_pt1 | contig 12260 bp, 6 predicted proteins | sample SodLakKL_010_SED_4_FD_11160 | JGI IMG/M metagenome (IMG submission 11160) | reverse complement strand
CTTATGCCATATATGGAGCTAACATACTGATAAGAGACGAGTACGGCAACGTCCATCTAGAAGAGACCAGGATGGAGAAGATTGCTGAAGGTGCTGATTGGATAAGATTCGAATATGTATTGGATGACGATGAGCTGCCCTTTGACGGACGTTACACCGCCCGTGTGATCGCCATCGATAATTATGGTTTTACCGACCGGGTGTATGGAGAAGATGTGAACAACACCGCTATGTTCAGGGTGAGAGGATGAAAGAAGATGAAAAGTTGAGGGAAAAAGAAGGGTCGACCCGTCGTAAAAGATCCGGCGGCCGTACTGGAGCTGAGGTGCGTCTTTCTTCTAGTAAAGATACTGCCTCTCGAAACCGTCTATTCGTTATATCGATAGTGATCATATTATTTCTGGGCGTGACGATAGGGGCGGTGCCCTATTCAGTACTAGAAGTCAATCACGATTATGGCGTTGAAAGGCTTTACGACTCCCAAACTCATTATCTACATGGGGAAGACGATGGCGAGGGGGATGCTTATGGAGAGAGACATACCAACCAGACCATGGGTACTGAACCCTATGATACGGATTTGTTCCATCCTGGTGATTCTGAGACCTGGACTCAGATCCCAAGCATGGAAGACGAGTTCACTTTTTCTCTCCTTTACAGCAGGCTCTACCTTGAGCCTGAACTTGGTGGAGATATGAGTATAGATGGTTCGGAAGACGATAGGTCGGGCTGGAACGTGACGGTACTCGATCTCACAAATGATGGTCACGATGACTTGGTTATTGGTTCACCTTTCAATGGGACTGCCGACGGTTCGGATGAAGAGACGGGCGCTGTACGCATCTACTTCGGTGAGAATATAGGTGAGGGTATGGGTCCGGAAGATGCCGACGTGACCATATATGGAGAGGAAGCGGGAGACAGGTTCGGATGGTCGGTGGGCAACGCTTCCGATTGGTTGGGGGGCAACGGATGTGATCTGATAGTGGGCGCTCCAGGATGGAACCAGGGTAGTGGACGGGCTTATGTTTTCAAAGGTGATGATATTGGAACTTATGATGGACAAAGTGCTTCTGGAGCCGAAGTCGTCATCGATGGAGAAAACCAGGACGATGAGTTCGGAGCCGCCGTAGGTGGAAGATCTACGTTGACCAGTTCTGTAGATAAGAACGTCTTTGTGGGGGCGCCGGGTGCTGAAAACGATAGAGGTAAGGTGTATGTTTACGAGGGGGGCAACGCAAACGAAGAACTTATGATCATAGGCAAGCACGAAGGGGATCGTTTCGGTCACTCTCTAGCAGGATTACGATCTATATCGGATGCTGAAGAATGGGCCGGTCTGGTGGTCGGAGCACCTTATGCTCCTGCTGAGAGGAATACTGGCAGGGCATACGTATTTACCGGCGACGACGATCCTTCCGGGGTGTGGGATCTCTCGGAGGAGAACGCAGACGTGACGCTGGTCGGCGAGAACGGAGGAGACGAGTTCGGCTGGAGCGTGTTCTCAGCGGGTGATGTCGATGATAGCGGGTATGGAGATATAGTGGTTGGAGCGCCGGGATGGGAAGGCGATGGATACCAAGGAAGGGCGTACGTGTATCTGGGGAAGGAGGATATGGAAGTGTTATCAATTGAAAAAACTCCTATAAGTTCTGATAACCCCAAATATGTTGCCTCCATAGAAAGTGAAACGTTAAAAGACGGCGATAAAGAGGAAAGAGTATTAGAAAAGAATATAACATCTTTTGATATAGATAATCCATCCACTGATAAGACAGATAGGGGTTTAGATGATCAGATAAAGGATGTATCAGATAATTTTGAATCAAGGGGTGAAGAAAAAGATGGACAAACAAATCGTTATGGTTTTGATGAAGAGGGACTGAGACTAAACAAAGTAGATGCGGGAAGAGAGCGCATGATGGTCCATGAAAATCTTTTAGATTCACAAGAATTTAATTCAAAACGAGAGTGGCCCGATCAATATTCGAACAAGACCGAAGGAACACCTTCACCATCGAACGATCTGAATCAACCCTCTGGAGGATGGCCTGGTACATTGGACTGGAGACATATTTATTATGACGGTTATGATAATGTAAATCATGATTCTTTCGATATTGTTTTTACAGAGGGATATGATAGAAATAATGAATATTTTTTTCAGTTAGAGATGGATGACTTAGACACCGTACTTTGGAATACAGAATGGCAATTTTATGTGGAAATGCCAGACTATCTCCATGTCTTTATACTTTATAATCCTGACGATGCAGCAGATGAGAACTGGTATTTTTCTTGGAGGTATTATGACGGAACAGATTGGAATGTGATTTGGGAAGATTATACTAGTGAGAAGTTTAATGAACCTCACAGTTTTTATATAAATGATGACCTTGGTTATGATTATAGAAATGCAGATGATAGTACTGGTGACGATGATGCGATAGCTTTCTTTGTGTCGGATGATATGATACAAGGAAATCCCCCTACAGCGGGAGACACGCTAGAAACCTATGGAAGAACTTTTCATGCTTTCTACGGTGAGGAGGACCGCGCCCCAGATGAAGGCACCGCTCCACACGATGTTGGACTTGAAGCCACGTTCCAAACCACCCCTAATACAAACCCACCACAGGTCGTCGTTGACGGGACTTGGTACAATACGCCCGTTACCCTCAACTGGGAGCGCGAAAAAGATTACACTATCTATGCACCTGATCAATCCGACGATGACGAACATTGGGTGTGGGATTATTGGGACCATGGAGGATCTCAGAGTCAGGTAGTTAATGAAAAATTTGATATCACTTTCAAAGCGAATTTTCACCATCTTCACGAAGTCACTTTCAAGTATGATAACGCATTAGCTCAAGGTCATAGCACTGAGATACCGGTCACATTCACCTCTAATGATACCCAAGAAATCGGTCACGCAACAGAAGATGGTAATATGTATTGGGTGGATGATGGGAGCAGTTATAGTTACGATGATCCATATATCGTAGTTGAAAATGAAGAACGATGGGCTACTGATGACGATCCTGATACAGACGGGACCATAACCGGAGCTACTACTATCGATCCCAAATATTATCACCAGCACTATGTGACATTTTCTGCTATCGATCAGTTGGACTCCGACGATCCCATACCTGACATAACCGTCGACTATGATCAGTTCGATGACAATATGGGTACTAGTAGCGATATAGACTTCTCTGACTGGGTAGATTGTGAAGGAGACTACGGATATGAAAACCCGTATGTAGTAGGAGACTACGAGCGGTGGTATTCGGAGAGTACGAATCTGACTGGATCGATAACCGAGAGCGAAACAATAGCTCCAGATTATTACCATCAGTACAATATCTCAGTGAGTACGTCAGGTGACGTCTTGAGTGATTCATACCCGAGCAGTTTCTATTGGGACAACATGACAGTACAGTATTCAACTCCCATCTACGATGATAACTCTCCAATTGAAAGGTGGATGGATCAGGGAAAGATATTCAATGTTTCATCCGTTGACGGACCTGACGAACCGAGAGATATAACTTATGTGTGTGACGATGACGAAGCTGTCGCCGAGGAACCGATGCATCACACCTTCCTCTTCCACACGGAGTTCCCTCCCGACGTTACCATAACCGGCTCGGAAGAAGGTTCCGAGTTCGGCTGGTCCGTCTCCGGTGGTGCAGACTTCGATGACTCGGGGGCAGACGACATCACCATAGGTGATCCGGGATTCGACGGAGACAAGGGAAGAACTTACACGCTCTTCAGCGACGGCAGCTGGGAGATAGGTACGGAACTCTGGGCCGACTACCAGGACGATGTGTACTTGGATGGAGAATCCCCGGGGGACAGGTTCGGGCACAGTCTGGCCGAGCCTGGTGATATATATCAGGAGGACCTTCACTTTTTGACGATAGGCGCACCTTATCATTCCGCCGAAGAATCCGGTCGTACCTACTTTTACATGTTGGGCGAGTGGCCAACTGTATATGTAGAGTTCGAATCTATAGACGAAGGGATCACTTTGGGTCACGTGAGCATACCTATGGAGCAGGACGTCAATTGGTATAATGTGACGGTAGATACCACTGAAGATTTTTTCACGCTTGATTCCGGAGACGGTGTCAAAATGACCATAGAACTTCAGAGCGATCACGTACATACTTCTGCAACACTTTACTATGGTTCTGACCATTATGATTCAAATTATGAGATGAGCTTGGATACCACAGATGTTAGAACGAATTGGGTCAAGACTTATAGAGATGATGAGCCGACGGAAGAATGGCTCGCGGAGTATCAAAAAGGAAACGCAGTGAATATCACCGCTAACGTAACTTCAGACGAAGGTGATGTAGATAACATCTCATCGGCGGAGTTGACCCTTAGGAGCGCTAACGGAACCATAATCGAAGAATCGAAGGAGATGCAGTTTACCGGGGAGTCCGGAAGCGATTGGAAAAGGTTCTATTACGTTATAGATACGTCCGGACTCGACGAAGGCCGTTACAAGGCGGTAGTACACAGTGTAGATGAAGAGGGCTCCACTGACCGTATCCTAGGCGAAACCGACGATAAGACGGTATGGTTCAAGGTGGTGGGATCATGAAAAGGGGGTTATTGTCGAGGTTCGGCAGAAAAAAGGACTTCAAGAAGTGGGTGATATCCCTATTGGTGATCCTACTTCTCATAGCATCAATCAATGCCGCTGTATTTATAAGCGTACAGACCGATTCACAACTCACAATCCCTGAAGATATACACTCGCTACAATTGATGGCCGCGGACTGGAATCACGATGGTAGAAGAGTACTTCAAAGAGACGGAGATAGGTTAAAGTTAGATCTAGGTGAATGGTCTATCGGAGAGAGCAAGACTTATCCTGCGGCTTTTGCCATAGTCAACCCTGCGGAAAGAGGTTTCACCATCACCGATATCTCACTCCGTGCAGAACCAGAAAATCTCCGGATGTACCTTCATCAGAACATGACAAAACCCTGTAACGAGGAATATGTGAACGTTGAAAAGACGGAAAATGAAGAGAACCATGAGTTGATCTACAACGAAGGTTATGTAGACAAAGAAAATCAACCGATCCATTTCGAGTGGGAACTCGCCCCTGGAGACGGTATGACGGAGAACGAACTCACCTATTCAAACGGTACTGAAATAGGCACGGCTGAAAAAGAGAACGATGTTTGGGTTCACGATCCTCAGGGACCCAGAGAAGCCGTACAAGGCGAAGCCAACTTCGTCTGGGTCGAGATGAGCGTTTTCAGTAAGGAAGGCGACGACACGGCAACCCACAGGGGCCCCATAGAGATAGAGATCGACGGCGAGTTCGAAGATCCTCAACCCAACGTCGCTTTCATGGGGTCCGGTAGAAGAGACGGTGGTCCGGTCATAAGAGCGTTGGAAGGTAACACCATAGAGCTCAACGTTACAGATCTCAAAGAGAACAGAACGGTGGTGATCTCGGACGCTTTTGCCATAGTCAACGCTGGTCCGACCGAGCTGAATATCACGGACATAAAAGTGGAAGGTGACGAGCACGGTTTCATGCGCGTCTGGTTACACAGCGATCCCAACAAGCTAGCGGGAGACTACGATCTCGACTTGGGCAGAGAGGATGAAGATAACAGGACTCTGTATTACGACGGTGAATCGACTCATGAAGATGAATGGACGCTCGGCGAAGGCTTCGGTTATACTGAGGAAAATGGAAACCTGCTCTACGGGAAGGAAGGTGACCAAACCACCGCTACCAGGACCGCGGGTTATCCCACTGCGGAATACAACCTGTGGATGTACGATGAGGAAGCTAACAACATCGCCGAGAAAGAGAACTCGAACTTCGTCTGGGTCGAGATCGCCTATGTGATGGAAGAGCTGCCCGAAGAAAGCATAGACGTTCATTCCACGATAACGTTCCAGTTCTCCAGTGCCTAACGTTTAAAAAGTGGTCCGTCATTTTGTTTGGACGAGTGAGTTAATTGATCCATCACTCTGGATGTTAGGAATGAAAAAAGGTAGTAGAAGCGGTAATCTTCAAAAATATCTTCTTCTCTCTTTCGAGAACAACGATGACTATATCGTCCTTTCTGTACCGCTATCGACCCACTTTTTGGATTATTCAAAAACCGGAAGTTTTTAGATCGTCTAGATGATCACTTATATCATCTATTTCTCCTATCCTCTGCCGTAGATAACTATGAGAGAGCTTCTTAGGAAATTCCATCGTTTTTCTAACGATCCTATCTCTTTTTCCCTATCTACGAACTATAATCATGAATAGGCTAATCATGATCATATGGTTTTTTCCTGTTAGCCCAAGTGTAGCCTTTTTACCAGCACCTACTCTTGATACATCCACAAAAAACATAAATATGTGAATTTTACGTATCTGGAACGTTAATATGAGCGATCCCGCATTAGAAACTCTTGTAAAGATACCAGGTATAGGAAATTCTACCGCACAAATATTGGTGAAAGAACTGGATATAGAGGATGGAAATCATCTTTTAAGACTCAGCGTCGACGAGCTGGAGAGCGTAGACGGTTTTGGTCGTAAAAGAGCGGAAGAAATATTGGATAATGCCAGGGTCTGGGCTAAAGAATGTGAAACGTGTGGTGAATTATCGGACCCTGAAAACGGTTGTTCCCGATGTATGGAGGAATTGAACACTCGGATAGAAGAGATCGAGGCAGAAACCCAGCAGATAAAAAACAGATACGATGATCCCGAAGCGACCGAGCTTTTTGATGAACTAGATAAGGCAAGAGCACATCTAGACAAGAAAGAGTTCTCCCTTGGATTTGACTCCCTAGCCCTGGTACAAAAAAGGATGGACCTTTTGAACAAGGAAGAAGAACTCTCCCGCGAGAGAGAAGAGATCCGAGAAGAGAAGGAGAGTTTAGAGGATAAGAAAGAAGAGCTCGCCCGATGGGAGGACGAGTTGGAAGAGAGGCAAACACAAGTTGGCGAAGAACTTTTGAAGGAAAAAGAGGCCGAGCTCAAGGAGTTGGAGGAAGAATTGAAAGCGAAGAAAACTCGGTTGGAAGAGCGTGAATCTAGCTCGAAGGAGAAAACCGAAAAATCTAGTACTTCTGAGTTGAAGAAGAAGCTGCTGGAGAAAAGAGAGGAGATAGAAGAGAGGGGCAGAAAGATCAAGGAGACCAGAAACGAGCTTGAAGAAGAGAGAGAGGAATATCAACGAAAACTGCAGGACATCTCTGAACGGGAGGAAATTTTAGAGGAAAAGGTACAGGAATTGAAAGAGTGGAATGAAGAACTGTCACAAAAAGAAAAGGAATTGGAGGAATGGCAGGAAGACCTTTACGAAAAGCAGGAAGAACTGATCTATAAGAAGCAGGGTAAGAAGTTATATAAACCGATCACAGATGTCAGCAAAGAGAACCCTGATTGAATCAAAGGTTTAGGTCTCCTACCGGAGTTCAGATCTTAGAACAATGACTTGACCAGATCTTTGATCTCCTGCGTATTTTCTTTTATGTTATCGATGCGTTCATTCTGATTGTCTTCTATCTCTTTGACTATCTCGTCCATGGTTTTGTCTAATCTGTAAGCGTGGACCGGTCTGCCTTTTCCTTCTTTCTTGATATCCCTTTTTGTTACCCATCCTTTTTCTCTCAGTTCCTGCATAGCGATGGAGACTTCGGGTTGTCTCAACATGGTTTCGTTTTCGATCTCTCTACTCTTGGTTTCATCTCTACCGGCAACGAAGACCAGCGTTTTGGCCACGTTCTTCTGAAATCCGGCTTTCTTGAGCTTATCTATGAGTTTTTTTTCTTCGTCCGTCAAATTTTTTTCCGCCATAATTACCACCTAGTTTTCAAATCAAATATTCACTGCCTTGTATATATTATTTTTGAATATGAGACGGGAAAAAACGATGTTAACTACCTTGCTCGTCCCCTGCCGGGATCGATAACTCTGATCGTGTCGTATCCCAAGAAGTCCGTTCCTTCGGTGGTGTTGCCTTCGATTATCAGTTCGACTTCACCCGGTTCTAGCATATCTTGTACCTCCGACATATGGAACTTGACCATCATAACATCTTGTTCATCACCCCAGACCGCGGATACTTTTTCTTCGTCGTATCCCAAGGTAACTGTATTTACATCTATGTCCGTTAAGTCTATGTAGGCCGTTACCCAGTTACCATTGCTACGCAGGTTGAGCGTGCTAGGATCTATCCGAACCCACACTTCGACCGCATGGTCTTCCCGCGGAAAGAAAGGATATCCGTCGTTTATCCCCTCATCTATATCCCATATGTCTTCGTCACCTGGATACCCTACAAAATCCCAGGCCCACTCCAATCCCTCTGTATCAGTGTCGGTGAATGTTGCAACATCCTTCATCTCTTCCGTGTTCTTACCGGTTCCACCGGCACTGGAATCGATCCCGGAAGTTTCTATGTCCCAAAATGAGTTAGCTACGTACCCTCTCCAGTTTTGTCCTATCAAACCTCCGATGTTTCCTCCTCCGCTCACCGCACCCCGGGCATAGCTGTTGGAAACAGAACCCCAGTGGTTCCATCCTATCAGGCCGCCGACTTGAAAAATTCCTTCTACCGTACCGGATGCGTAAGTATCTACGACATCGGCGAAATTATGATTTCCGATGAGGCCGCCGACACGGTACCCGTTACCTGTAACGTCGGCAGCTGAATAAGACCTCTCTACATCACCATAATTCAATCCTATCAGGCCGCCCACGTCGTAGCCTACTCCTGTGACTTCACCGGTGGAGTAAGAATCCTTCACCTCGCCTCGGTTCACTCCCACGAGTCCGCCCACATACCAGTCTCCCGTAACGTCTACTTCTTCCAAGCCGATGTTCTTGATATCTCCCTGGGAGTAGCCGAAGAGGCCAACGCACCATCCATCGCTTCTGTTGATGTAGATATCTTGTATGATGTGATGGTTTCCGTCAAAACACCCTGTAAATCCTGCGCTGGAGTTTCCCAACGGTTTCCAGCCCTTCCCCGTATCTACAAACTCGTCATAACCATGCGTCCCTTCGTTCAGATCGTTCACGAGTTCGTAGGACGCGTCGAGCTCGTATCGAACTTCGTCTAGTTCGTACCAGTCTCTTATCTTGTATGGGTTTTCAGGGGAACCAGGAGCAAAAACGTTTTCTTCCTGCGTGTTTAAAGCCGATGCGGGTAGAGATAAAGAGAGGATTAAAATCAAGATCACTCCCGATGTCAAAGTCAGCAGATAGCTTTTACTCCCGAACATATCATTATATATCTATTCTCATCCCTATAAACCTTTCTTAGATGTCGACTCCTCGTGATCTTTGAATAGCAGTGTCGCTTGATGAGTTTCTAGATATTCTTTTCTTTCTAGTGCACCTTCGTATCCCGTCTTGATTTTCACGGGATTGTTTCCCTTGAACGTGGACAGGATGTGAACATCCACTTTAGCGGAAGAACCCCTTTGGATCTCGTTCACTTTTAGTTCTCCTTGAACTTTTATCTCGCCGTCTAATTCGCCCACGACATTTACAGCGTTTATATCGCCTGTGTTTTTTATCTTTAATTGAACCACGGTCCAAGTATTTGTTTCTAGATCTTTTTCTTGAACAAATTCGACTTCCAGTTTGGGTCGAACCGTGTGTTTGATGCGTTCTAACTCGCTCTCGACCTCTTTCATCCACCTGTTGCAGAGTCCGATAGACCTTCTCTCTAACGCTTCTTCGCATCTATCCACCTTTGAAAAGAGTTCCGAAGGTTCTAGACCTATCTCTGCAAGCTCTTCGATCTCTTCTCTAAGTTTTTCCATCTGTTGGAGGTTTCTCTCGGCGAGCCATCTTCTTCGGTTGATCTTTTCTTCTATCCTTTTCAGCTTGATCTTTTCTTCCTTTCCGAGTTCTATTTTTTTACTTTTAGGGTCCATCTTTATAGAATCTATGATCTGGTAAAATTTTTCTTCGATGTCATTGCAGGGTATGATCTTTTTTGTTTCGATCAGGTTAGAACGGATCTTCTTCAGGTCGAACAATTGCCATACATATATGCCTGTCAGTTCGTGTTTTCCGGTGGAACCCGCCACTAGAACTTCTTTACCCCCGAGTTCTCCTCTGACGGCATTTTTCATGCCGCTCTTGGGGCCGGTCTCTTTTAAGAGTAGATCCCCCTCTTTATTCCAGATGTAAATATTTCCGCCTTTCGTAGTACCTATCACCATGTCCACTTCATCCCATCTTTTCTCTACGCTTACAGATATAACGGCTGAATTTGGTTCCTTTCCTATCCATAGCAGGTCTCCGTCTTTTTTCCAGACGTAGACGTTGCTGTCCTCCGAAGCGCACACAACTACGTCCTCCTCACCTAGGGTACCTATGGTGATATCTTCTACCGCACCGGTGGGCTGTGTTCCGGTCCAGAAAAGATCGGAATCCCTAGCAGCCCTTTCGATCTTCATCTTTCTACTTTCTTTTTTGAAGCGGAAGCGAAGTTCTACAAGCAGTCCTTCTAATTTTCCATCCTCCGTCTCGAAGGTCATATCCTTTACTTGTTTTTCTATATCTTTTACGTCTATGCCCAGTTTTTTAGATTTTTTTAACCCTCTCCGGACTTTTTCTCTTCTATCCTTGAAATCGAGCACTAGTTTTTTCTTCTCGTCTATTTTTTCTTTAAACTTATTGAAATCTTTTCGTGCTATCCGTAACTCCCCTTCTTGGAAGTCTTTTTTGACCCTCTCCAACTTTTTTTGGAAACTTTTAACTTTAACGTCGTATGACTCTAGAAATGAGATATCTTTTTCGTAGCTCCGGATATCGTTTTTCAGTTTTTTTCCTTTTTTCAGGGTTTCATCAACTTCTTCTAGTATCTTATGGAGTTTTGAAAGCCCTTGTTCGAAATCGCCTGAAACGTAGGTATCGACTGCTTCTTCTTTTTTCTTTTCTAACCTATCAGTTCTCAATCCAAGTTTCTCTAAACTTTTTATCTTTTCACTTATCTTCGAGGTAGTAGATAGGTACTCGGAAGCGTTGCCTCCCATCTCGTTCAACAGCTTCATCGCNGTTTTTTGGTCCATACCGTTCTCCTCCGAGATGAGGTGTGAGATCAGATCTGTGTCGGGTATCAGCTTTCTACAGACGTCGGCCGCACCTTCCATCACTTTATCATCAGCTCTTATACTATGGAGCAATGATCGTAAGAGACCGGGGACCTCGACTTCGCCCTGATTTACCAGAGATACTAACTCATCTACCACTTCGCCTTTTTCGTCTTCCTGGGATCTTTCAAGTTCACCTACCAGTTTATCGAGATCATCGGATTTGTCACTCATCGACGTAAAGCTTGTATCAAAATATTTAAACTTATCCTAGGTTTGGTTTTTCCGGTGTGTAAACTGAAGTAAGGTTTGGAAAGATATTAATATCGGGAATTAGGTCGTTATACCGGTAGTCTCTATGTTCAAATTAGATAGGTCCTCTTATAGAGCTGAGCTGGTTTTGATATTATTCATATCTATATTATTAGCTACTACGGGTTTCATAAGCGCGTTTGGATATGTAGAAGAGGATCTCGAGGGCTCGAAGGTGTATGAAGAAACAAGATCGTTAAGGCAGGGTGAATGGACCTTTGAAAATACATCTACAGGACGCGAGGGAGACATACAGACATGGACTGTTCCTGCAGATGGAGAGTACAAGATAACGGCTTACGGTGCTCAAGGTGGTACACATTCATCAGATGTAGGTAGAGGCGCTATGATGAGCGGCGAATTTTTATTGAATGCTGGTGACGAAATTGATATACTCGTAGGTCAGCAGGGACAAAGGACAGATACATTGAATGAGGATGATAACTATCATGCTGGAGGAGGTGGAGGAACATTTGTAGTAAGAGAGGGAGCTACCGATGAGGATGGTATATTGGTTATAGCTGGAGGTGGTGGAGGAAATTCCATCGGTCCAGGTCACAGTGATCAAGACGGTCAGATATCTGAATCAGGGGCGCCGGGTAATGAAGGTGATGGCGGTACCGATGGTGATGAAGGTGATCCTGGCTCTGATACAGTAGGAGGTTCTGGTTTTTTTGGAGATGCCGGCCATGGTTCATCAGCGTTTTTGAACGGTGGAACTGGTGCAGAAGGCACTAGTGACTATCAGCCTTCAGAAGGTGGTTTTGGCGGCGGTGGTAGTCCTACTTCTGGCTGGTGGAATCGAGCAGGAGGAGGGGGTGGCTATTCAGGTGGTGGTG
>SL_8KL_010_SEDDRAFT_10003867_pt1 | contig 12261 bp, 10 predicted proteins | sample SodLakKL_010_SED_4_FD_11160 | JGI IMG/M metagenome (IMG submission 11160) | reverse complement strand
GAGTGTGCTTCGCACGTGAAGTACTCTCCGCAGGCGGATCATGTTAAGTGCTTACTTCGCCTACCATCCGTAACCTAAACAGAGGAGTGGTTCGAGTTAATGGGAAAAGTCACCTCGAATAGTTTCTGATCACATAACTTGTATTTAGTCCATCCTCAACACGAGCGATAGCGAGTACTAAACGCAAGCGTAGCGAGCACTACGCGCGCCGATGGCGTACTCCACGCAAGCAACGCGAGTACTCAACACGCCGAAGGCCGTTATTTTCATCCCCCATTACCCTAAGGCGCGCCCACAGAGAAACTTATGTCAAATAAAAAATGCGTTTGGGCTATTTCACCTGTTCCATTCAAAAAAATCTGCTTACAAGTAGTTTACAGAGAGATTTGCTGAATGATTTAAAAAAAATACCCATTCAGCTATCAACTGAATGGGTTTGATTTATCTCTTTCGTGATATGTGTTCTCATACTCTCAAGTAACGTAAATGCTCATACGTAACTTAAAAAAGCCATCGCACGGAAACACTGCATGAACATGTAGTATTGTGACGATATAGAGAATCAATCATATCAATTTCTGTTTAAACCCTTTAGCAACGGCCTGAGATCGTGAATTCACATGCAGTTTTTTATAAATATTTCGAATGTGGTATCTAACCCCGTCTTCCGAGAGGAATATGCTGCTGCCAATTGCCTGGTAAGACTTACCTGTGGAAAGCTCCTTTAAGATTTCCAATTCCCGGTCAGACAGCTTTACTTTATCAGCGCCTGTCTGTTTGGGCTGCATGAGCCGGATCACTTTTCGGGCAATTTCAGGCGTCATGGGTGAGCCTCCTTCCATAGCAGAGCGAATGGCGTTGCAAAGCTCTTCGGGTCCCGTTTTCTTTAGAAGGTAGCCAATTGCTCCTGCACAGATTGCGTCAAACACATGCTGGTTATCATCAAAAACACTGGCCATAATAACATTAACGCCGGGGTGATTCTCTTGTATGTAGCTTACCCCCTCAATCCCCGACATCCCCGGCAGTTCAATATCCATCAAAACGATATCGCTTCGTGAAATGGATGAATCCTCAAAAGCCAATTCACACGATCCGTAACTTCCAATTACACAAAAATCACTCTCTGTGTCCAGAACACTCTCCCAGCCTTCACGCATGTAAATGTTGTCTTCTACAATACTTATTTTAATCAAAGTACTTTCCATTTTCCTTCTTGGTTTTCAATAAATTAATGGATTTCAACCTTTGCAAACACTGCATAACTATGTCGACTTTATACAGGCAACGTGATTTTCCAGGATGTTCCTTTTTCTTTGTTCGAGCTTAATGTTGACCCGCCACCCAAATCGATAACTCTTTTCCGGATATTTCTCAAACCATTGCCGTTAAATTGATCATCGGGATTGAAACCCTCACCGTTATCACTTACAAGTATATGCAGTTCACTTCCATGAAATGTAAAAGAGATCTTTACATGTGAAGCGTTGGAGTGCCTGGCAATATTTGTTATGATCTCCTTGAAGATCAACCAGATATTTTGACGCAGCTCTATTCCAATCTTGCCTCTGTTTAGCTCCGGAAAAGAGAGATCATATGTAATATTTTTACTCTCAAGAAGGTCCGCGGCAAATCTTTTGCACTTGCTCAAAAGGGTTTCCCAATTATCGTGTTCCGGATTGATTGACCAGATAATATCGGACATTTTCTCCTTTGCATCACCTGCACTGCCGGATATAAGTCTTAAATAATGAGCAGCTTTATCACCATTTCTGTTCCTTTCAATAGCCTGGGTAAAAAATGTAATACTGCTCAGAGTAGCACTAACTTCATCATGCAGATCGCTGGCAATACGGTTTCGCACCTGTTGTATTTCAACAATTTTATTGATTCTATACCTGTGAATGGAGTAGAGCAGCCCTGAAATACCAACCACATAAATTAGATAAGCCCAAAGGGTTCTGTACCAGGGCGGAAAAATACGTATCGGAAGAATCGCAGCTTCGGTTACCAAACCTGTTCCGCTTCTTGCCCGAACCAGAAACCGATATCGTCCTTCACGGACCTGCGTGTAGTCTTTTTGTGATTCTGTACTCCAGGCAGACCACTCCTCATCAAAGCCCTCCAGTTTTACTTCATATTGGGTTTGATCAAATGAGCTGAAATCAGGAAAGCCAAATTCAATTCGAAAGTCATTCAGTTCGTAGGCCAATTCCAGATTGGTTTGCTCTGATCTTTCTCTGCTATAACCCTGGTACAATACAGAGTCGGATCTTGATATGACTCGACGAATTACCGGTGGCCGGGCTGTAATCTCCATTGATTGATTGTGATCGTAGTAGACCAACCCCTTGCTTCCTAAAAACCAGGCTTTACCATTACCGACAGGAACTATTGCATTACTGATGTTATCATCAATCCTGCCCGGTATGGCTTTGTGTATAGTAAAGGATCCATCATCCTGTTTTTCTGCAAACTGATACTCACGCCTTGATCTGATCCAGATATTCTCATAACTGTCTTTTTCAAGATGAAAAATCGAACTGGGCGCACCTTCTTNGTTTACCCTGCTCAGTTCTCCAAATCTGTTGTCTTCAACTACACTGTCCGTTTCCCTGTCAATCCGGTAAAGCCCCCTGGGAGTTCCAACCAGAACATCCTCGTTATCAATTACAAGCGTAATCATCCTGGTNCCGCCCCCTCTCCATCCTTCCGGCATTTCATATTCACGAATATCTGCATCACCTGTTTCCAGAAATCGGCGAATCTCGGTAAATGGAATATATACAAGAGATCCGGACGATGAACCAATCCAGAGATCCCCTGAACTATTTTGTACAATTTTTGCATTGCTCAAATCCAGTTCTGCAATAAAAGAACCCGCTTTGTAGGAGCCTTCATCCTTAACAATGGGAAACAGGCCCCTGCTGTTCACCGCATAAAAGAGAGACGGTTNTGCATCTGAAATAAACAGCCGGTCTATTATTGCCGGGAAGTTAAATACCGGTTCATTCGAAATGAGCGGGGTATACAACTTTCTGGTTGTGTATGAATAGATCAGGCTATCTGACTTCAGCAGAAATGATCTCTCTGAAGCAGATAGAATCTCTTTAAATTCAGGCTGCAACAAATCACTGTTTTCAGAACGGAATACACCATGTTGAGTACCAATAGTGATATTTCCATCTTCATAAATGAGCGACATTGGCAGACCTCTGTACCCGCTGCTTTCATTCACCACCCTGATGGGTAACCCGAAATCCAGACGGGAAATATGCTCAAGATGAGTAAGCCAAACAGTCCCATTTGCATCACTGAAGGAGCTGTAAACTGTATTTTCAGGAAGCAAACCGGAATCGTTAAATACACCCAGAATTGCACCATCTGAATTAAACCTTACAGCACCGGCGTTCAGCGTTCCTGCAATATAGCTGCCATCGGGTAATCTCTGGCATGTATAAGGGTAATGCCTGCTAAAAAAATCGGAAGCGTCGCTCTCAATACTTCTGATCTGTTCACCATTATAGGTAAACAACCCCTGATTCCGGACAGAGAACAGTATAGTTGATTCATTCACCGGCTGAACACAGTATATCCCGGTATACTCGAACTCTTCTGCTCCCGGAATCAGATTAAGCTTTCCGTCTTCGTAGATGGATAGCCCAAGCGAGTCGTTTGAAAATATTGTTTGATTAGCTTCGAATAATCGGAACACCCATACATCATCCCCTATTACTTTAATTTCTCCGTCACGGTAGTGAAATGAGTGGTTTATACCATTGAAAATGACGGAAGAATCTTGCCTGACTATTATATTTGTAACTGAACGAAACTGCCTGTACGATTCAGGAACCAGATGAATGAGGCTGTGATATGTAAGCCTGTCTACTGATTGATCTGTCTCCGTTTTGAAATACCCAAACTCTGATGCTCCGCCTACATAGATTCTGCCATCAGCTGCAGCGGCGACAGACCGGACTGATAGGCCCGGCATATCCGCTGTTTGCCATCGCGCACCATCATATATCGCGATGCCGCCACCCGTTCCAACAATAAGATTACCATTGCTGTCGCGGGTAATGGCCCAATTCTGAGGGTAGGTAGTAACCTGAAACAGATTCTGGGATTCTGTAAGTGGTTTTCCATCCATTAATGGAAATTCCACTTCAGATGACTGAGCGTATGAGTAACAGTTTAGTGTCACCAAAATAATGGTGACCAGGGCTTTTCGCCACAGCTTGAAGAGTTTAATGATCATAAAATAAGAGCCAGACCAATTAATATACCGGATAGATAATCAATTCAACTAATATTTGAAACTCTCTTGTAAATCTAACTCTTTAAAAAAAAGCAGACAGTTATGAAAAGTAATCTAAACAGGTTCATCTTCAGGCGGGATTACGATAATATCCTCTTTCTCATCCTCATCCTCATCCGCTTCTGATCTGAGTTCAACCGAATTATCCGGTTCAGCTTGGAAAATAACAACAATGTCGCGATTTGATTTATCTCTGCTTACAGCCTTTTCGGTTATTGTTTCCACTTTGTCACTCCCTTCGAGTTTGAGTGTGAAACCGTCAGGTTTATTGACGGTGAAAACCAGGGAGTATCTCTGAGCTTCCGGTTCCAGAGCCGTCTTCACCGGTTCCGAATTCCTGCCCCGAATCTCTTTTTCCCACTGTTTGATCCATCTCTCCTTTTCAAATGTGTAGTACTTTACACTGTAAGTAATTGCCAATTTTGTGATTAGAGTTCTCTTAGCCATTTTCTTAAATATTATTTTCAGATTTTATAAAGAATTATAAATAAAAGCCTAAACAATTGAACTGCCTGTTCATGCACTAACAGGCAGTTCTTTTCGACGCTCTACACCTGTAACACTCCTGTTTTGAATTCCGGGATCTCTGGGTTGTGATCGGCACATTCAATTGCTTTTGAAATTCTTCGGCGCGTGGATTCCGGATGTATGATTTCATCCACCCAGAGTCTTGCAGCGGCGTATCTGACATCAGTCTGTTTATCGTACCTGTTTTTAATCTTATTAAGCAGTTCAGCTTTATCGTCATCGCTCAGGCTTTCCCCCCTCTTCTCCAATGAAGAGACCTGTATCTGAGTTAATACTTTCGCCGCCTGAGTTCCCCCCATAACTGCAATTTGAGCCGTAGGCCATGCATAAATAAATCTTGGGTCGTACGCCTTACCGCACATGGCATAATTTCCCGCACCATAGCTGTTGCCAATAATTATTGTGATTTTTGGCACTACAGAGTTAGCAACGGCATTTACCATTTTTGCACCATCTTTAATAATGCCTCCGTGTTCGCTTCTTTTTCCAATCATAAAACCTGTTACATCCTGCAGAAAGAGGATGGGAACTCTCTTCTGGTTGCAATTCAGAATAAAACGGGCTGCTTTGTCAGCACTATCTGAGTAGATAACCCCGCCAATCTGCATCTCTCCCGATTTACTCTTAACTATTTTTCGCTGATTGGCTACAATGCCCACACTCCATCCATCTATACGGGCATACCCGGTTATAAGCGTTTGACCATATCCCTTTTTGTATTCTGTGAAACTTCCTGCATCTGTGATACTTTGAATTAGCTTGTATGAATCATATGGCGTGGTTCTGTCTTTTGGGAAACTCTTTAGCACCTCTTCAACCGATATTTCCGGTTCAACCGGGCTCTTTCTGTTGAAACCTGCTCTCTTGCGTGGCCCCATTTTACCCACAAGGTCGCGTATGGTCAGCAGGCATTCGGTATCATCTTTCATCTTATAATCCGTAACACCGCTAATCTCAGTATGAGTTGTAGCCCCGCCAAGGGTTTCATTGTCAATCTCTTCACCGATTGCAGCTTTCACCAGATAGCTTCCTGCTAAAAAAACGCTTCCGGTACCATCAACAATTAAAGCTTCATCACTCATAATGGGCAAATATGCCCCTCCGGCCACGCAACTACCCATTATGGCAGCAATTTGAGGTATCCCTTTTGCACTGATTACAGCATTATTTCTGAAAATTCTTCCAAAGTGCTCTTTATCCGGAAATATTTCATCCTGCATGGGAAGATAAACCCCGGCCGAATCGACCAGGTAAATAATGGGCAGATGATTCTCAATGGCAATCTCCTGCGCGCGTAAATTCTTTTTTGCTGACATTGGAAACCAAGCGCCTGCTTTTACTGTGGCGTCGTTCGCTACAATCATGCAGGTTTGTCCGTTCACCGTGCCTGTGCCTGTAATTACTCCTGCCGAGGGACAGCCTCCCTCGTCATTATACATGTCATATGCAGCCCAGAGCCCCAATTCATAGAAATCAGTGCCTTCGTCTGTCAAAAAGTTTATTCGTTCGCGGGCTGTCATTTTACCTTTTTTGTGCTCTTTTTCAATGCGCTTGGCACCTCCGCCCTTTAAAATTGTCTCTTCTTCCTTGCGCAATTTATTTAACAACTCGTCTAACCAATTTTCAGCCATGATATCTATATTGTTTTGAGTTTATTTTACGGGACTGATAATACCGATTGTATCGTTCACGTTCCAAGTATGAAATCATTTTATAAAATCCATCTATTCCTTCAGTCAAATAAAACAAATATGAAGAAATTATCTCTTCTTACTGCTATAATTATCGCCCTCTCTGTTTTGGATGCCGAGGCTCAACGACGAACAACCTATGAGTCTCTTGTTCAGAGAACCGATCAACCCTCCACATATATTGATCATCTTGTGATTCCAAAAAATGATTCAACAGGAGTGGCAGCATTTCTATTCCGCCTGGATTATGACTTTGTCCCTTTTTTGAGGAAACGCCCTAATATGACACCGCCCACGCCAGAAGATGAATATTTTGCACCTGTGCGAATGGGCCTTGAAGTATTTGAAGGAGCACTGCGTGAGTCAAGGCGGTCTTCACGCCAAACAGGGACTTCCGTTTATCGCGATACCTGGAGTGATACGGTTTGGGTGGCAACTTTTGATGAGACCAAATCCCGTTACAATCATGTAACAGGCTTTATGGATACAGAACTCAAAAAAGGATCTTATCACTTCGAACTTCAGCTGGGACGTGGTGAGTCCGTTCGGGAAATGGCATCACAAAGAAGAAACCTTACTGTACCTGATTACACATCAACTGAAACCAGCTCCATTTNTATTCTTAACAGTCTGGATANTTCCGATAACAAGATCTCTGCCGAACTTTTGAATTACGGAAATAATGTTCTTTACGGACAGGATTACAGCTTGCTTGTTCCCCTTCCACTTGAATCAGTAAACGAAAGTGATAGTTATCAGCTGAGCATTTACAGAGTCAGGTCCGGCAGAACGGATGAGACGGTGAGTAACGCCAGGTATACAGATGAGATCTCTTCAGAAGAGCTGATTAGCGCAACCTTATCAACAATTGCCAGAGAGGAGAACGGGATCTACCTTCAACTGGAAGAAGATGAAGATGGCTTTCGGTACGCCTACTTCCGTGTTCCAAATGCAGAATTTGAAAACGCCAGGTATAAATTAGTCGTCAAGTCGGACAAGAGTGAAAAACCCATCGCAGAACGGGTCATAAATTCACAATGGATCGACATGCCGGTAAGCCTATACAATATTGATGTTGCTATTGAGATGTTAAAGTTTATCGTGAGCGACAGTGAACTGCGAAGGATAAATTCAGGATCAACAGTCGAAAGAGAACGAAAATTCAGAGAGTTTTGGGCAGAAAGAGATCCCACACCCGATACCGAGTTCAATGAGCTGATGGCAGAGTATTATAGCCGTATTGACCACGCTTATCGCAATTTTTCATCCCTGCAAACACCGGGTTACGAAACAGATATGGGCAAAGCGTATATCTTATACGGCCAGCCTATCAACGTTGAGCGAAGGTTGCCAGCCAACAGGCCTGCCCGGGAAATCTGGCAGTATTCCGACCGTACTTTGATTTTCGAGGCAACCACGGGTTTTGGCGACTTTCGACTGGTAGCCGAAGAGTGACACATAGAGCAACTTTCACAACAATTTATTCAAACTTTTTCCAGCCGTTACAGTTTGCTATTTTTGCCACATGAATCCAACTATTGCAGTAAGCATGGGAGACTATAACGGTATTGGACCGGAAGTAGCTCTCAGGCATATATCTAAAATGACCTTCTCAGAATCTTCGCCTCTATTTATAGGCCATGAGTCTGTATTTAATTTTTATTCTGATATGCTGGGGNACCGCATCCCTTCCAGGATTATCACCGGCCCTGAGCAAATANAACCGGGAATAGTGAACATCTGGAACAGTTCCGANGATGAAGAGATAGATATCATTCCCGGAATGAACTCAAAAAATGCCGGGGCTGCCGCCATGAAAGCCGTTGAAGCCGGTATCGATTTTTGCCTGAACGGCTATTGTGATGCCCTGGTAACCTCACCCATATCTAAAGAGGCTATTCATAAAGCCGGCTATGATGTTCCGGGGCATACAGAGTTTTTGGCAGAAAAAACATCCACTGATAATTATATGATGATTCTTGTTTCGGGTAACCTTCGCGTGGGGCTGGTTACCGGGCATATACCTGTTAAGGATGTATCTTCGAATATTAACTCTTCGCTCATTCTCAAACAGATACAAACACTTCACAAAAGTCTTAACCACGATTTTGGCATTATCGAACCCAAAATTGCTGTATTGGGTTTAAATCCCCATGCCGGTGACGGAGGTATTTTGGGCCGTGAAGAGATTGAGCTAATAACCCCGGCGATAAGAAAAGCCAACGCTGAAAACATCACGGCTGAAGGCCCTTTTCCTGCCGATGGCTTCTTTGGAAACAGGATGTATGAAAAATTTGATGCAATTTTAGCCATGTACCATGACCAGGGCTTAATACCGTTTAAAACCTTAAGTTTTGGAACAGGTGTGAATTTTACAGCAGGCAGGCCTTCCGATAATCAGAACCTCACCGGATCACGGTACAGCCTTTGGAATTGCGGGTATGAAGAAAGCTGATGGCCAATCCTTCACCGCCGCTTACAATCTGGCAGAAAAGATGGCTGTAAACCGGGCAAGGAGTGAGACCAATGGATGATAACATAAAGCTGCTGGAAAATTACTCTGTGCTTGCCGAAATCTACGATGATGTGATGTCGGATGTAGACTACGAAACCTGGACGGACTATATTGACGAGATTATCCTCACGCACAATCCTGAAACTCATGATGTGCTTGAACTGGCGTGCGGCACAGGCACCATGGCCCTCTCCCTCGAAGAACTTGACTGCTACAATATTACAGCTACGGATGCCTCATCTCACATGATACGGATTGCCCGCCAGAAAGGTGATGAAGTAGAATCAGCAGTGCACTTTCAAACCATGAATTTTTTAAATCTGAACTTTGACCAGAAGTTCGATGTGGTATTTATGGTATTCGACAGCATTAATTACCTGCACAACCCTTCAGACATCATCGATCTGCACAACGAGGTAAAACAGGTGTTGAAGCCGGGAGGTATTTTTATTTACGACTTTACCACTCCCAGAAATTCACGCAAGGCGATCCGCTTTCTGAATAATGAACAGAAAAAGATCAATGAGTTTTATCGTTACCGCCGAAATAGTTCGTACAATCCAAATAAAAGAATTCACACAAATCAATTTTATATTGAAAAGACGGATCAATCGGGTGGTTCTGTTGTAGAAACCTACCACGAAGAGCATCAGCAAAAAATTTATACCCTCAGTGAAATTGAAACTCTTGTATCAAAAACCGATTTTAAAATCCTGGAAAGATATGATGGTTTTGAACTTAAACCGGCCCATTCCAAAAGCCTCAGAATAACTATGGTATTACAATGAGTGAAAACGGAGTTATAGAACTGCACAATGTTACAGTGGCATTCAACAATCTGAAAGTGCTCGACGGTATTAACTTTTCGCTTGGAACAGGTGAGTTTTGCTACGTGATTGGCCGGACAGGAGCCGGGAAAAGTTCATTTTTAAAATTGCTATACAGTGATATCCAGCCCGATGAAGGGATTATCAGGGTAGCCGATTATGAAGTTTCTACCATCAGCGACCGCCAGATACCCTTTCTGAGAAGACGCATTGGCATTGTGTTTCAGGACTTTCAACTCCTGCCTGACAGAAGCGTATTTGAGAATGTAGCCTTTGCGCTTCGGGTAACCGGGCAGAAAAAAAGGTTTATTAAAAATCGGGTACTTGAAGTTTTAGGCTTAGTCGGATTGAGCCATAAAAGAAACGCAATGCCCAATGATCTCTCAGGCGGTGAACAGCAGCGCGTGGTTATTGCCCGCGCCCTTGCCAATGAACCCCGTTTACTTCTTGCCGATGAACCCACCGGAAATCTCGACCCGGCCGCCAGCAGCTCGATCATGGAACTGTTGAAACAGATTAATAACCGGGGAATGGCCGTGCTGATGGTAACTCACGACTATGATATGGTAAGAAGACATCCCTTCAGAACCGTTCAAATCAAGGAAGGAAAGCTCAATGAGATCAACGTACTTTAAAAAAAAAGAGTAGCCCGGCTATCAACCGGGCTACTCTTCTACGTTGGCTTTTTCGGGGTACAAATGTAATATCCGGGTAGATATTACACTCAGTACTACGATTAATACCCTCTTATGTTCCTGAAGTTTCAAACTTTTTTTGAGCTCTGTAAATTTTTACAATTTTCGTGCAGCATTTATAACAGAGTGATATGTCCGAAAGCTTTTCCTGTCAAACATTCACACATTCGCAAGCTGCGGGGATCTGACTTGACATTAATTTTGCGCAAGATTCTCAGGAATTACATCGGCGCAACCCGGCCGTTCTGTGGCTGAATGGTAATCTCCTCAACAAGACTTCGGGGAGTAAGCTGGGAAAGGGTAACCAGAATGTTCGCCACATCTGTAGGGTTGATCAGGCGTTCCGGACTCATAGAGGACTCATCCCAGGAAGTGGAATGTGTTTGGCCGAGGTTAATGGCTGTAACTCCAATTTGAGTCTCCATTAATTCGTCTCGAAGTGACCTTGTGTATCCAAGAAGCGCATGCTTTGCAGCGGAATAGGCTCCGCTGTCTGAGAGTCCACGGAGCGAACCCACTGAACAGATATTGATGATTAAAGCCCGGTCGAGTTGTCGTAAATGCGTAAGAAAATGATTGGTCACATTTACTGCAGTAAAGAGATTTATATTGATCTGTTGCCGAAACTCCTCATTTGTGGTTTCTGAGACCGGCTTGTATAAATAGCTTCCTGCATTGTTAACAATCAATCCGGGTGCCGGATAATCATCCGGAAGAGAAATCCTCTTTACCTCCTCTTCACTGGCAGCATCGCATTGAATTGCCTGAATCTTATCAGCTCCGGCCTTTTTGCAAAGAGATGCGGTTTCATTCAGATTTTCAATATTTCTTGCCAGAAGTAACAGCGGCCGATCTGTTTTCGCTGCAAATGCGAGAGCGATACTGCGCCCAATGCCCTGGCTGGCACCGGTTATCAGAATAGATGAGTTTTCGTAAATCATGGATTGAGTGTAGAGTAGTTCTGAGAATAGCTGAACTGCAAACTGATTATTCAGTTATGGTACATTGATAAACTTATGCGTCTGCAGGCTGATTCCCCATTTGGGATTCTTTTTTACGTAGTCTACAATCAATTTTATTGATGATGGCGTTTCCCATTCAGGCTGTAATAGCAAAGTGGTATTTGGCGGACACTTTGCAGCGTTCTCTTCGGCCCACTCAAGATCCTTATTTTTCAGGACCACAACTTTCAGTTCGTCAACATAGGGAAACACTTCATCGAGTGGTTTTTTAAATCGTTTCGGTGAGAGCGTGATCCAGTCGAGGTGGCCCGATAGCGGAGATGAACCGCTTGTTTCGATATGTACCTTGAATCCTTCCTCCCTTAAACGGATGGTAACCGGTTCCAGGTTGTGGAGCAGGGGTTCCCCTCCGGTAATCACTGCCAGATCTGTACCGCTCTCAACAGCGCGCTGTACAATCTCCCCGGTTTTAATTTTCGGGGTGCTTTGATTCGTCCCAGCTGTCCTTCACGTCGCACCACCAGCACTGAACGTCACAGCCGGCAAATCGGATAAAGTAGGCGGCCCTTCCGGTGTGCGCACCCTCGCCCTGAATCGTGTAGAAATCCTCCATCAGCGGATATTCCACATCATTGAGTGATTGGATGGACTGTTTCGTTTTTGTCTGCTCTTTTATATTAAACATCTTTATCGGTGTATTCTACCCAGCTGGTTTCCGTTTCCCA
>SL_8KL_010_SEDDRAFT_10003864_pt1 | contig 12265 bp, 7 predicted proteins | sample SodLakKL_010_SED_4_FD_11160 | JGI IMG/M metagenome (IMG submission 11160) | reverse complement strand
TAATTAAATTTTCCATGTTCAATATATCTCAGGTAATCGCACTTAGTATTGATGCAGTCATTGTTGAGTTCTTCTTTGTCTTCGGGTGTTACCATCTTAAGCCTTGTATTTAACATCCCGATAAAGAATAATGATAAGCCTCCTAAAAGTAAATACGGCATTTAGTAAAACCTCCTTATAGTTTTCTTAATGGTTTTCTTGAATCACGCCTTAGCAATATTAAATAATCAGGTATTCTCTTAACAACCACCTCCTAAATGGCTTGGTTTGAATGAAATAAAACAAATTACAATAGTAGTATTTATTATAATAGCTCACAGAAATATATTTGTCAATAGATTTCGACAAGTTAAATCATTCACAAAACAAGTTAATTCTGCCACAAAATAAGTTCATATTTTCACATGGGAAAAACGTTTCCACTGGAGACTGTGAAAGGGGGGAAGAGGAATAATATTTGCAAAATTGCATGAATTGCGGCATAATGTAAGTAGACCCGGGCGGTGCTGTTTCCTTTATTTATTAATTATTGCTCATCAACCCGGGATCCGCTCAGAGCAAAGGATGATCTATTCAGCTGCTATATTTATAGCTTCAAAAAAACCGGCTGGTGCACCTTTTGGAGAGGGGAGAATAAACATGCAGAGGAATTTAGTCAGGGCGATATGCCGCTGCTTGAAAGGGATACCTTTCGAGGTGCAGTACTGGGATGGGCATAAAGAAATGTACGGGGCGCATGAAAATGAAGCCCCCTTATTCCGGGTGATCTTCAATGAAAAGATGGATCTGCGTGGTATGCTTCTTGAACCGGAGGTAAAATTCGGAGAAGCTTACATGGATCAAAAAATTGATTTTGAAGGAGATATTAGGGCCTTATTCAACCTGTTGATTAATAATCAAGAGGTTTTTAGAAAGGATAGCGCCAGAAAAGGAGTGATGCAGCGGTTTCTGCAGTGTCAAAAAGAAACACCCGCAGAAAAGCAGGTCGAAAGCGTCCAGTATCATTATAACCTGGGTAATGATTTTTTTAAGCTTTGGCTTGACAGCACCCTGAGTTATTCCTGCGCCTATTTTAAAACGCCCCATGACAGTCTAAAGCAGGCTCAGCTGCAGAAACTTGATCACATTTTGCGTAAAATGCAGCTAAAGGAAGGGGAGACTATGCTTGATATAGGCTGCGGTTGGGGCTGGTTGATCATTAAAGCTGCCAGGGAATATGGGGTAAAGGCCGTCGGTATAACTTTAAGCAAGGAGCAGGAGGAAGAAACAAAACAGCGCATTAAGAATGAAGGTTTGGAGGATATGGTGGAAGTGCGCCAGGCTGATTATCGTGATCTGGCAGTGGAAGGATCCACCTTTGATAAAATTGTCAGTGTAGGCATGTTTGAACATGTTGGGAAAGATTACATTCCCGCTTATTTTGCCTGTCTTAAAAACATGCTTAAGTCAGAAGGGCTGTCATTAATCCATACGATCACAAGGCCGGTTGAAGCCCCCACCAACCCCTGGCTTGAAAAATACATCTTTCCCTGGGGCTATATTCCCTCCCTCCGGGAGATAATCTGGGTTCTGCCTGAATACTCTTTCCACCTGGTCGATGTTGAAAGCCTCCGCATGCATTATGCAATAACAGCTGATCGGTGGCTGGATAATTTTGAAAAGGTTTTTGACCATGTAAAGGCTAAATATGGTGAACGGTTTGCCCGGATGTGGCGATTATACCTCGTTGGCAGCAGCGCTTCATTTCGCTGCAGCGGTCTTGACATACATCAACTGCTTTTTACTAAGAGTCTGTGCAATGAGTTGCCCCTGACCAGAAACTACCTTTACAATAATTGAGGTCCTCACGGACTATAAAAGGGTTTATGCATCCTGGTAGATCAGGATAGCAGACCGGTATCTGGTCTTTTGCTTTGCGCCAGAAAGGTGAAAAAAAACTGCATCTTTCCGGCAGTTGATCGCTTTTGCTGCCGTATAAATAAGCCGGACGGACAGATGCTAACTGCCAGGCCGGCTTAAGGGTGCTTTTCTATGGATTAAAACAGGGTTATGTTTGTGGGGATCAGCTTATTTCAAAGCTTTGATCGACCCCGGGTTTCCACTGGATCTCTATCTCAAAAGTATTTTTTTCTCCTTTGGTTTTGTACTGGATTTCCAGTTCTAAATGGCCTGAGGGGTTAATTTCATAACTCTCCTGGCCCTGTATGATGGTAAAAGACCCTTCATTGATCAGTTTTTGACCGATATCAACCAGGTAGTTGCCGATTTCTTCTTTGCTCATAGTCTGTTCGAGATCCAGATGAACTTGCTTGACCGGCTTACCCTTTTTTTTATGATTGTCGGCAGAATTATAATTGTTGTTTTTGCTCATATCCTGTCCTCCTGATGGCTAGTTATTGGTTATTAAATATATAATAACATAACCAGGATTATCTTTTAACAGGCAGGGTTAGGAAAAACTTAGCCTGGTTTCAAGAATAATGCAGGAGCGTTGTTAACAATAAAGAAATAAACAAAAGCGGGGCTTAAAACCGCTTAAAACTGGAAAAATCGGGGAGCTTTGAAGAAAAGATCTAACCGCATATTGCCAGGGTTTGAGTGCGTTGACAATGCGGAAAGATGAATGATATACTTTTTTTAGTTTGAAATTTTACAATGATTCTAAGATGTATATTTTGGTTTTGCTCTACAATACTACTTTAAACAAGGAAGATAATGCCAATGGATAACTATGCGCCTATTATTGAAAGGGTAGTGCAAGAGCATGATAAGGATCCGGCCAACCTGGTCATGATTTTGCAGGATGTTCAAAGTGAGTTCAATTACCTTCCCCCTGAAGCAATCAATCTCCTTGCAGAACAATTAGGCCTCCCCACCTCCCTGATTTACTCGGTATCCACATTTTATAAATCCTTTTCCCTGGAACCGCGCGGTCAGCACAGGGTTGATATCTGTGAAGGTACGGCCTGTCACATCAGGGGAGCGTCAATGCTTATGGACCAGATTTCCGATGAGTTGAATGTTAAACCGGGCCATACCACCGCCGACGGTGAGGTTACCCTTAATTCGGTTCGTTGTGTTGGCGCTTGCGCCATGGGGCCGGTTGCCATCATCGACGGTGAGTATCACGGTAATATGACCGTCGGCAAGTTGTCGAGACAGATCAAGAAATGTTGTTCTGAAACAGGTGACACATCCGCCGGCAAGGCTTCTCCCGGCGGGAATGGAGAAGCTCAGGAATTTTCGCTTATTCCCAGGATCAATGATCCTAAAGAGTATCAACAGCTGAAAACAAAACTCCAGTCCGAAACACCTGTCGATCAGGCCCGCATTCTGGTCTGCAACGGAACCGGCTGCAAAGCCGGGGGCAGTTTGCAGGTGGCCGAAGCTTTAAAAGGTGAACTGGAAAAAGAAAACCTGGATCTTCCGATCACCCTTGGCCTTAAAAAGGTCGGCTGTCACGGTTTGTGCGAAAAAGGACCGCTGGTTATATTGCATCCGGACAATATCTGCTACACCCGGGTCAAGCCTGAGGATGCGGCGGTTATCGTGCGGGAAACCGTGCAGGATAAAAAGGTTGTCGACCGTTTGCTTTACCGGGAGCAAGAAGAAGATCCGGGTATTCAGGATTATACTGAGATACCCTTTTATGCGGGGCAAAAGAAGATTGCCCTGCGCAATTCAGGTACCATTGATCCCCTCGATATCAGGGATTATATCAGCCATGGCGGATACAGCGCTTTATTCAAAGCGCTTCAGGAAATGGAACCCGGCGATGTTATCGAAGAAGTAAGCAGGTCCGGGCTGCGCGGCAGGGGCGGCGGTGGATTTCCTACCGGTAAAAAGTGGCGCACAGCTGCTTCTATTGATGCTGATACGCGCTATGTCATCTGCAACGGCGATGAAGGGGACCCGGGAGCTTTCATGGATTGCAGCATAATGGAAGGCGATCCCCATGCAATCATTGAAGGTATGCTGCTTTGCGCTTATGCCGTTGGTTCAACCAGCGGCTATATTTATGTTCGTGAAGAGTATCCCCGGGCCTTGAAGCACCTGCACCTGGCCATTGAACAGGCCCGGGCGGCCGGGCTTCTCGGCGACAATATTGCCGGGACTTCTTTTTCCTTTGACATCAAGATTAACCGCGGCGCCGGGGCTTTTGTCTGCGGTGAGTCAACAGCCCTGATGCAGTCTGTCGAAGGCAAAGTTGGCGAACCGCGGGCCAAGTATATCCGCTCGGCAGAGAGAGGGCTATATGATCAACCGACCGTTTTAAACAACGTGGAAACTTATGCCAACCTGCCGGAAATTATTAATAATGGCGCGGAATGGTTTTCTTCCATCGGCACTGAAAGCAATACGGGAACCAAGGTTTTTTCCGTGGTCGGCAAGGTGCTGAATACCGGACTGGTAGAGGTGCCCATGGGAACTTCGCTTAGAACCATTATTTTTGACATTTGCGGGGGGATCAAAGAAGGAAAGCTTTTCAAGGCGGTCCAGACCGGAGGCCCTTCCGGGGGCTGCCTGCCGGAAAGCAAACTCGATCTGCCCGTTGATTTTGACACCCTGACCCGTGAAGGCTCAATGATGGGCTCCGGCGGGATGATTGTCATGGATGAAGATACCTGTATGGTAGATGTGGCCCGCTATTTTACCAGCTACCTGGTGGAAGAATCCTGCGGCAAATGTTCTGCCTGCCGGTTGAGCCTGGTTAACCTGCATTATATTTTGGAAAGGATCTGTGCGGGAGAAGGTGAAGAAAGCGACCTGGAAAAATTGGAAAAGCTCCTGGTAGTGCTGGAAAATGGTTCGTTATGCGGGCTTGGAAAATCTGCCCCGAACCCGGTGCGCAGCACTCTGACCCACTTCCGTGATGAATACGAAGCCCACATCAAAGAAAAAAGATGTCCTGCCGGAGTGTGCAGGAACCTGATTACCTATGAGATAACTGACAACTGCACCGGCTGCCGCCTTTGCGCTGAAGCCTGTCCCCAGGAAGCGATCAGCGGCGATAAAAAGGAAAAACACCAGATTGACCAGGAACTGTGCAATCAATGCGGCATCTGCAGGGTAACCTGTAACTTTGATGCTGTGGCCACTAAAAGTTAAGCAAAGACTTTACAATTCATAGAGACCGAGTTTCTTAATACTAAAGGAGAACCCGAAAGGATAATTATGAGCGAAAAGATTAATATAACAGTTAACGGCAGAAAACTGGAAACTGAAAGCAGGGTTATGCTCCTTGATATTTTAAATGAAGAAGGGATTGAGGTTCCACAGCTGTGCAGCCATCCCTCTCTCCCCCGCAGCGGAGCATGCCGGCTTTGTGTGGTTGAAATAACTAAAGAAGAGTGGAACGGGCAGTCGCGTATCGTTACCTCATGTTTGTACCCGGCTGAGGACGGCCTGGTTGTTTCTACCCGTTCCCCCGAAGTTTTGAAAACCAGGCGGAACCTGCTGGAGCTTTACCTGGCCCAGTGCCCGGGGGCGGAGGAGATAAAAAAACTGGCCCGCCTGGAAGGTATTGATACCACTTCATTCGAGATTAAAGAAGAGGAAGAAAAATGTATTCTGTGCGGCCTTTGTGTCAGGGCCTGCCAGGATTGTGGACCGGGAGCGATTACAACCCTTGGCCGGGGCGTGGATAAGGCTGTTGCCCCAAATCCAGAAGGTATCTCCGCGGATTGTACCGGCTGCCGGGCCTGTACTCATATCTGTCCCACTGATGCCATCCCTTATGAACAGGAAAACCAGGTATTAAAACTGTGGGGCCGGGATTTTGAGATCCCGGTTTGCTCGGTTCAAACCGATATTTGCCGGGGGTGCGGGATATGCGAGGAAGTCTGTCCTTTTTCCATCCCCCGGGTTAGTATGCAGAAAAATGAGCTGCCGCTAGCCCAGATTTCTCAAACCACCTGCGTTGGATGCGGTATATGCGCCGGAGCCTGCCCTACCGGGGCTATTCGGCAAAATAAGACTGAAAGCCTTACAGAATTTGAGAGCGCTATTTTTAACCGGGATATAAAAGATAAAAACATAGTTTTTGCCTGCCCCCGTTCTCCCATGCCTGAAGGGGGAGAGGAACTGGTGCGGGTTAGCTGTATCGGCAGCGTCGATGTTTCAACCCTGCTTTACTGTGTAGCTGCCGGAGCTAAAAGCGTGGCCTTAATGTGCCGGGACAGGTTAAGCTGCCCGTACCAAAAAGGCGGCGACCTGGGCGAACAGTATTTTAATGTTGCCGGTCAGCTTATGGATCTTTGCGGCATGCCGCACGGACACCTGGGCCTGCTTGAGCCGGAGCACGGGCTGCAGGGTCCGGTCAAAAAATGGGCGGAATTTAAGAATTCCATCCCGGCAAAGAGCTTTCCACTGGCAGAAGTTTATAGCATGAATAAGGCTGAACCGGAGCACACATCCGGGTTGGACCTGGCCCTGGATCTGGTAGGCTGGCTAAAAAACCGGCCGGAACTGGAACCGGCCCTGCCGCCGGCGCTGGCGGCGGTTTTGGAAGGGGTCACCGCTGATCCTGAAGGAGGCGGCGACCGGGGATGGCTTTACCTGGATAAATTGCCGGAGCTGCACCTGTTATTGTCGATGCACCTGGACCGGCCTGCTGTCCTGGAGATTTTAGATGATGCTGCCGGGCTTTTGCAGGCTTACAATATGAAGCTCACCCCTGTATTTACGGGGAAAGAGCTGAAAACTCTTAAAGATAAGCGGGTGGTTGCTTTTGACCGCCGGGGGGTATCCGAGCTTCCATCCGGAACGAACCTGTTAACCCTTAATGAACTGGCAGGCATTAGTGATGAAAAAGAGGAAGCCAGTTTTTCTTACCGGATTGATGCTTTGAAGCGCAAAGAGCTGCTAGATCTCTATACCGGTCAGGCTGAGCAATACTTGTGTTATACTCCGGGCCTGTGCCTGCAGTATGCACTTTTGCTCCGCAGCGGCAGCTGGCAGCTTTCATTGAACGAGCCGCCGGCCATGCTTTTTACCACCGCCCACCAGGAGAAGGAGTTAGCAGAAGAAGAGCAGGAGGAAATGCGGCGCATCGGCAAACACCCTATTCTGCCGTCCCTTGAGCGCGAAGAAATGAAATATTACTTCAACGGCGAAGAACTGACCGCCCTGGAGGGAGAAGTAATATCATCAGCCCTTTATGCTGCCGGCATCAGTGTCCTCGGTCACCACCACCGTGATGGCGGAGCCCAGGGCATATACTGTGTCAATGGACAGTGTTCACAGTGTATGGTTGTTGCCGACGGCAGGCCTGTAAAGGCCTGTATGACTCCGGTTACCCCCGGCATGGAAGTGAAAAGTTTGCAAGGTTTACCCGAAATCAGCGATGAGCCGGCCCCGGAAGAACCGATTGTCGCCAATCCTCCCGTAGTGGAAGTAGAAGTTTTGGTTGTCGGTGGAGGCCCGGCCGGAATCAGCGCAGCCATCGAACTGGGTCATGTGGGAGTTGATGTGCTGATCATTGATGACAAGCAGGAACTGGGTGGCAAGCTCAGCCTGCAGACCCATAACTTCTTTGGCTCCGTGGATGATTGCTATGCCGGAACCCGCGGTGTTGATATCGGGCATACCCTTGCCGATGAGATTAAGAAACTGCCCACTGTTAAGACATGGCTTAATTCTACAGTGGTGGGTGTTTTTAGCGATAAAGTATTCGGTGTGGCCGGAAACGGCACCTATGCCCTGGTTAAACCAAAAACGGTCCTCTTTTCGACCGGCGCCAGGGAGAAAAGTCTTGCCTTCCCGGGAGCCGATTTGCCCGGTGTTTACGGGGCGGGAGCTTTCCAGACCCTGGTAAACAGGGACCTGGTTCGCTCTGCCGATAAATTGTTTATTATCGGAGGCGGAAATGTTGGCTTGATCGGCGCCTACCATGCCCTGCAGGCCGGAATTGACGTAGTGGGGTTGGTTGAAGCCCTTCCCAAGTGCGGCGGCTACAAGGTTCATGAAGATAAAATCAAGCGGCTCGGGGTGCCGGTTTGGACTTCTCACACCGTGCTGCGGATTGAGGGCAGTGAAAAAGTGGAACGGGTGGTCATTGCTGAGATCGATGACAAGTTCCAGCCTGTGCCCGGCACAGAGCGGAGGTTTGAAGTCGATACCGTGCTGATGGCGGTTGGCCTTAATCCCGTGGACGAATTGTTTAAGAAAGCCAGGGAGTACGGTATGGAAGTTTATGCGGCCGGAGACACCCGTGAAATAGCCGAAGCCTCGGCAGCCATTTTCTCCGGCAAGATTATCGGGCGCAGGATTGCCCAGGGTATTGGTATTGACCTGCCGGTGCCGAGCGACTGGGAAGAATTTGGAGAAATCCTCAAGCAGCATTCCAGCGAGATGGCGCCTTTCGAACCTGAGGACAAAGAGGACCGGGTTTACCCCCTGATCCGCTGTATCCAGGAAATACCCTGTAACCCTTGCACCGAAGCTTGCCCCAATAACTGTATTGATATGCCCGGATCTATACTTTCTCTGCCTGAATTCAGCGGGGAGTGCATTGGCTGCGGACGCTGCGTGCTAGCCTGTCCGGGCCTGGCCATAACCCTGGTGATCAATGATTATGACCCGGACCGGGAAAGGGCCCTGCTGATGATGCCCTACGAGTTTATAAACGAAACCATACCAGTAGGTAGTGAGGTTACAACCACCGACATGGAAGGCAATGTGGTCGGTAAAGGTAAGGTTATGGCCTATAAAGACAGGGAAGAACAGGACTGCCGCCGGCTGCTGGTTCCTTGAAGTGCCCTACGCGGACAAGCTAAAGGTTGCCGGTTTCCGAGTCAGGGAAATGAGCGAAGGGGAGCCCCTGGAACCGGAAGCAGTGGAAGAAGACCCTTATATCTGCCGCTGCGAGCGGGTCAAAAAAAGTGAAATTGTTGATGCCATCCGTTCGGGAGTCCGCGACATGAACCAGCTTAAAGCGATGGTCAGGGCCGGCCTGGGCGGCTGTAACGGCAAGACCTGCACCGATTTAATTTTAAGGATTTACAAAGAGGAAGGTATCCCCTTATCTGAAGTTACATTGCCCACGCATCGTCCCCTGGTAGCGGAGGTGCATCTCGGCGATTTTGCCACTCAAAAAGAAGAAGATGACGAGGAGAATCAAAATGCCGACCAATAAAACATACGATGTCATAGTAGTCGGCTGCGGCAGTGTAGGAAACCCAACTGCCTACCATCTTGCCGAAGCCGGAAAAAAAGTCCTGGTTTTGGACAGGCGCCCCGCCGCCGGCCAGGGTGACAACAAAGCGGCGATTGGAGGTGTCAGGGCTACCCATTCTGATCCCGGGAAAATCAGCGCCTGCCTGGAAAGCCTGAATATTATTGCCAACTGGGAGGAGAAACACGGTTTTGATGTGGGCTGGAAGCCCGGGGGGTACTGCTTTCCGGTTTACGATGAAACAATTGAAAAGAGCTTAAAGGACCTGATTCCTTACCAGAAAAAATACGGACTTGACATTAAATGGGTCGGCCCCGAAGAAATTAAAGAAATAATTCCCGGCGTTAATCCGGTCGGATTAAGAGGCGGGACTTATTCTCCAGGAGACGGCCAGGTTTCTTCTATCTTGCTTCCGGTTGCTTTTCAACGGGAGGCGATGAAAAATGGCGCCGAATACCGGTTCAATGAAAAAGTGATCGGTTACCTGAGAGAGGGCGACAAAATAACCGGGGTCAAGACCGACAAGGGTAGTTATTCTTCCGAATGGGTGGTCCTGGCCGCCGGAGCTGATGCGGCAGCGCACTCGGAGTTGCTCGGCATTGATATACCTGTAACCCCGGATTCTCATGAGGCAGGTATCACCGCCCCCATAAAGCACTTCCTGGCCCCGCTGGTTGTCGACCTTCGACCGGGACCGGAAGGCAAAACGGCCAACTTCTATTTTGGACAGAACCGGGAAGGACAGATTATCTTTTGCTACACTCCGAAGGATCTTTTTATCGGGACAAACCGGGAATCGATTTCTGAGTTTTTACCTGTATTGGCCGGGCGGATGGTGACCTTAATCCCCAGTTTTAAAAATTTGCTGATCAGGCGTATCTGGCGAGGCTGTTACCCCATGACCCCCGACGGAATTCCGATTATTGACTATGCCACAGGTTTGGAAGGGCTGGTTTTGGCCGTGGGTATGTGCGGCCAGGGTTTGATGCTCGGGCCCGGGGTCGGTAAAAATATCGCCTCCATGATTATAGACGGAAAACACTTAATACCAGACGAGGCCCAGGATTGTTTCCGCTATGATCGGGACTTTTATAAAAAAGACAAAGAAGCTTTGAAGTAAATTGCCTTACCTGGATCAGCTGTAGGGCCGAAAAAAAACGCTCCTCTTTTTATTGTTTCTTTTTCAACCTCCTGCCGGGAAAAATGACTTCAGAGCCGTATTTTCGCCTGAGCTTATCCCGGGTGGCGGTTAAACTGCTTTCCTTTTCCTGTTCCGGCCCGCTGGAGAAAAGCGAGATCTGGGAGCCCTGCTCAAAGCCGGACGCCTGGATTCCGACCAGGCGCCAGGGCGGCCTGGCGCTGTGGTTGTCAAAAAGGTCCCTGGCGGCGCGGTAAATATCTGAATCCTGACAGATGCTTTCAGGCATGGTGATGCTGCGGGTCACGGTCCGGAAATCTCTAAAGCGCAGTTTTAGTGTAACTGTGCGGGCGGTTATTTTGGCGGAACGGAGCCTGTAGCCGATGCCGGCGGCCATTTCCAGCAGAACGCTGTAAATAGCTTCGCGGTCGTGGATATCTTCAGGGAAAGTTATTTCTTCGGAGATTGACTTGGCTTCTTGTCCGGCTTCAAAAGGGCGGTTGTCGATGCCGTGGGCGAAATAATAGATTGCTTCGCCATGACTGCCGAAGGTGCGGACCAGCGACTGTTTGGAATAAAGAGCCAGGTTTTTAACTGTTTCCAGGCCAAGGTTTTGCAGTTTGTCCGCTGTTACCGGTCCTACTCCGGGCAGGACCCTGGCCGGCAGGGGCCACAGCTTTTCTTCAATTTCTCCGGGCCACAGTGTGCCTGTATTGTTGGGTTTGGCCCGGTCGCAGGCGATCTTTGCCAACAATTTATTTACGGATACGCCGACGCTGATCGGCAGACCCAGTTCTTTCCTGACCGCGACATGTACCGCCCTTGCGGTGTCCAGGCCCTGCCCCTTTTTCACTGCCAGGTAGGCTTCATCTATAGAAACCACCTCGATATCAGGCGTGTAGCGTTCAAATACCTGGCGAACCCGGTGCGACATTTCTTTGTAGCGTGACATCCGCCCTTTGAGAACAACAGCTTCAGGGCACAGGGTCAGGGCTTTTTTCATCGGCATTGCTGAGCGGACCCCGAACTTTCTTGCTTCGTAAGAACAGGTTGACACAACCCCCCTCCCTTCGGGGTTGCCGCCCACCAGGATCGGCTTGCCCTGAAGGGACGGATCATCCAGAAGCTCCACGGAAGCAAAAAAAGCATCCAGGTCGCAGAGTAAAATATCATAATTTTTCATCATAGCATCATCGTAATTTTTTTTGCCGGGCCTGTCAATCTTTGAAACATCCCATGGAAAAGATTCTTTAAAAGAGCATGTTTTAAAAAAGACCGTGTTATAATGCTTATTAACTGAAAGGTTAGGGCAGCCAGGTTTTTGTCACCGGGTCTAACCCCGGCAGTTGAAGGGATGCAGGCCAGATTGATGAAAAAAATGGGCTGAAAATCCCCCGGGTCTGGGCCGGGGAAAGGCCGGAAAAGGAAAAAGGTTATGGATTGGACCAAACAAGATTTAGAAGTAATTGAAAGGCGCCGGGGCGAGGCGGGAGAAATCCAGCTTCAACGTCGCGGCGCCGAGTACGAAATCATCTACAACGGGGTTTTTCTGATGGCCACCTATAATGGTGAGTCTGAAAAAACTGCGGTCAGGGAAGCTTTGAAAGCAGTTACGGTCCGGAATAATGGCCCGCTCAGTATCTTGATGGGCGGCCTGGGGGTGGGCTATAGCCTCAGGGAAGCGCTGGACTGGCAAGAAGTTGACCGCGTGATTGTATCTGAAATAGAGCCGGCTGTAATCAGGTGGAACCGGGGCCCCCTGGCGCAGGTAAATGATCGGGCCCTTGGCGATCGCCGGGTAGAGATCATCAATGGCGATTTTGTGGAGCTGCTCAAATCAGAAGCCGCAGCGGTGGCTTCTGATCCCTCGAAAGCTTACGGGGTGGTTGTGGTGGATACAGACAACGGCAGCAGCTGGCTCAGCCTGCCCGCCAATGATTACCTCTACCATG
>SL_8KL_010_SEDDRAFT_10003863_pt1 | contig 12265 bp, 12 predicted proteins | sample SodLakKL_010_SED_4_FD_11160 | JGI IMG/M metagenome (IMG submission 11160) | reverse complement strand
ACGGCTTAGGTCAGGAGTCTTGCTCCCTTCGGGGAGGAAGATAAACCTGGCTGTTTGAAGGTCACCGTTCCCCGGCCCGCTGTCAGTTGCTCACCTTATTCCTCAATTATCATTATCTTATTACTCAATCCTAGAAAATTTACCTAAAATTTTTTATCTTAATATTTCTTCTATAATTTACCTAAACGGTGAAAAAAATGGAAGAGGATTTTCCTAAATTGCAGGTTGCATTGGACCTGATGAACTTGAAGAGGGCCGTTCGAATAGCTAAAGATGCAGTAGAGGGAGGCGTAGATTGGATCGAGGTTGGAACACCTTTGATAAAATCCGAGGGTATGGATGCTATCAGAAAACTTAGACAGGAATTTCCAGATAAAAAATTGATAGCGGACATGAAGACTATGGACGTCGGAGGAGTAGAAGTAGAGATGGCGGCTAAAGCTGGTGCCGACATAATAGGTATTTTAGGGGCTGCCGATAACGAAACATTGAAAGAAGGCATCAGAGCGGCTCGAAATTATGATGCAGAGGTATTTGCCGACTTAATTCGGGTGGAAGATCAGGTGAAGAGGACAGAGGAAGTTACAGAATTAGGAGTCGATTATATCGGGGTTCATATAGGGATAGATGCACAGATGAGAGGAGAAGAACCAGGAGAGTTGGTTGAAGATGTATCCAAGGCTACCCCTTTACCAGTAGCCGCAGCAGGTGGTTTGAACTCTGAAACGGCACCGGAAATAGTGAAGAGAGGTGCAGATATAATCATAGTAGGAGGAGCCATAATAAAAGCTAAAGACGTCAAGAAGGCAGCGAAAAATGTAAAAAAATCCATACAAGAAGGAGTTTCTATTAAATCTGAAGTTAAGAAAAAACGTGGTCCCGCCGAAATAAAAGAGGTATTTGAGGAAGTCTCTACTCCCAATATTTCTGATGCTATGCACAGAGAGCCCTGTATGAAAGGAATAATTCCTCTTACCACGAGTGGAAAAAAGATAGCTGGTAAGGCCCTAACAGTCAAAACTGTGGACGGAGACTGGGCGAAACCAGTTGAGGCGATAGATAAAGCAAGAGAGGATCAAATTATAGTGATTGATGCCGACGGAGGAAAAACCGCCGTTTGGGGTGAACTCGCCTCTTGGTCGTGCCAGCAGAAAGGTATACAGGGTGTTGTTATCGACGGGGCAGTAAGAGATGTGGGCGACATAGAAGATATGAATTTCCCTGTCTTTGCGAGATACAGAGCATCTAACGCTGGCGAACCTAAAGGATATGGCGCTTTAGAGGACGACATCGTATGTGGTGGAAGAAAGGTTAGGACTGGAGATTGGATCGTTGGAGACGACAGTGGGGTCATGGTGATTCCCAAAGAAGAAGCTGTTCAGATAGCGAATAGGGCTCTAGATGTGATGGAAAAGGAGAACAGGGTGAGACAAGAGATAAAAGAAGGGAGGACTCTATCTGTGGTCATGGAACTTGGGAAGTGGGAAAAGAGATGATCATCTCTTTTCTAGATCTTTCGATCGGATGATATCAAGTCCTTTTTCATTTGCCCAACTTTTGACTTTTTTTCTTTCATTTCCGGAAGTACTGCTTCTATCAAAGTAGACATATTCGACGTCCGGTGTCTTTTCAACCGCTTCCGAAAAACTATTCTTATTAAGGTATTTCATCCCCCATCCAGGTACCATATGTCCCAAAGCTACTTTACGATTTTTAGCCAGTTCTGTGAATCTAGGTGTGTAGTGTCCACCGCCGATACATATAGCTACAGGTTCTTCTTCATTACTTTTACTTTTCACTTCCGTGACCGTATCTGCTATAGCTTTCGCAGCTCTTTGGTCCTTCCATGAAGTTAGATCGCTCCCTATCTCTATGTAATATGTGGGAGTTTCAAGGAAAGGGCCGTGATGGGTGGCTTCAAATGAAATCTTGTACTCACTCTTGATGCCCTCCCTTCTTGCTTTCTTTCGTAAAATATGGAATGCCTTTGTCATACTGTGAGGAGAAGCCGGTACCAATTTTCCATCCTTACCCCCATATTTAGCTTCACCAAAATTACCGATCGGATGTACTGTTAGGGAATCGACTCCAGCTTCAGAAGAATGTTTTGACACATAAACTACCTCGTCAAATTCAAGGCCGGTATATTTCTCTATCTTCTTATCTATCTCATCAAAGTAGATATGGCGTTGGTCTATAGTTACTAAGAGATCATCTTTTCTTTCATACACCGGATTTTCATACCATCTATCACATTCCTGCCAATCGGACTCAATCAATTGAGAAAGTATATTCTTACTCGCTTCGTCCTGAGTGGATGAGACGATCAATCTCATATCATCCTCTAGTTAAATCAAGCTGATATAATTTTTGTTATGAGCACTTTTAAAAGAATTAGAATTATATATCGAGAAGTTATAAGAGAAAAGCGATGGATACAAAACTTATCGAAGATATCTGGGAAGATAGTCCTAAGTCCATTGAAGAACTAGAAAAACTCTCTCTCCACTCCATACTCCTAGCGTTAGGAGGATATATTGCGATAGGGATAGGCACTCTACATTTTTTACTGACAATAATAGAAGAATTTGAATACATTAGGATTTTCTACTTAATAATAAATATCGTATTTGGATTCGCTCTTCTATTGTCTTACCACAGGATAAATGTTGATACGAGAAAATGGGCACTCCTTGCTTTGATTTTTTCATTAGTTCTTATTAGTTTAGGAGGGATAGTCGGCGGATTGGCAGGACTCGTTGGTCTCTTGGGAGGTATCTTAGCTATGTTAGTTACTCTCAACGAAAGTTTTGACATATAGATGATGGGAAGATTAATAACACAGGTTTTCCATTCTTCTGTCGGTGGCCCAATTGAAAAAGAAAAAGATAACTGAAATTGTGATCGACCTCATGAATATTTCAGCTAAAACATCACCAAAATCTTCTGGCAATTTTTTGGAAACTATGGTTTTAGAGGAAGCCGAAAAAGAGATACTGGCAGAAGAATTGTATCAACTATCTGATCAATTTCAGGATGAAACCTATAGCGAGGAAGGAGATCTTATAAATTCATCCGATGAATTACTTGTAATCGGTTTGGAAGAACATCCTCCTCTCGGTATAGACTGCAAGGCATGTGGATATGATAGCTGTAAAGATTTTTCTGAAGCTGATCAGAAAGAACAAATATTTGAAGGGCCTAACTGTGTTTTTAGGCTTTTAGATCTCGGCATGTCTATCGGGCATGCGTTGAACACTGCTGAAATCCACAACATTGATTACAAGATATCTATTAAAGGAGGACTAGCCGCTAAGAATCTTGGTTTGATGGATTCACGGATCTGTTTAGTTGTCTCGATACAGATAATCTCGGACAAGGGTTATCATAACGTATGGTGATCAGAAAGAGTTTTTCTTGAGCCGAGATAGGTTCCATCGAGCAGATAGACTTTTTCATCTTCTAATTTAGAATTTCTTAAAAAAGGACCAAGGTATCCATCTTCATTTACACTTACGCCTCCTAGTAAATGATTCAAATGAGGCATGAGAATGCCTTTTCCTTCTAGTCCTTCCCATGTATAATTAAACTTGACCCAGCATTCTTTTTTTTCTTTATTATTTAACGAATCTCTGAGAGTGACAGCAGGATGAGAGTGACCGATTACTACAGAACCGGTAGAAAGTACTTCTTTCTTGGGATTGGCATGGCCATGAAAAAATCCCACCCCATCTATGATCGTTCCGCTTGAACTGTGGATTTTCACATCAAAGGGGAGATATTCCTCGATCCCTCCGTCATGATTTCCTGGCAAGAAGTGGATCTCTTCAACCTTTTTCAACCAAATGTCAACGGCTTTAGGTATGTCTTGGTATTCCTGCCAAGTCGCTTTAGGGATGTTATGTTTAAAATCACCATTTATTATCAACCTTTCAACATTCTCTCTACTCAGGATATCAAAAACTTTATCGATCATCTTCTGACTTTGCTCAGGAATATTTATTCCCTTCTCTTCCAATTCTCTTTCATACCCAATATGTAAGTCGGCTATCACGAGCGTATTATCGAATTTGAGGATCCTTTCATTCCATAGGGGCTGCATGGCTCTAAGTTCCTATTGAAGATAGGGTTATTTATCCATAGTCCTTTTCTAGATAAGTTAATATTATATATCAATCAGTCATACTTGGCCTCGATGTCTTCGGGAGATATCATAGGAGTTCTGATTGTCTATATCTATGTAGGTCTTCTATTATACACGTTCGAATTCAATTCGAAGAGAGACTTATTTCTAAGAAGAAAACTTATCCACATAATGGTGGGCAATATCGTTTTTGTACTCCCAATTTTTGACACACGGTGGTCGATGGTAGGTCTAGCAGCGGCGCCGTTTATCTTCCTTACTTTTTTAATAAGTCCTAGATCATCGATCGGCCCGAACAGCGAAACCTCCAATACTGGACATGGACTTGGACTTTTCTACTATTCTATAAGTTGGACTATCCTTGCCTTTTTGTTTTTTGAGCATCTTGAGATAATAGCTGTCGGTATAATCTGTATGTCATATGGCGATGGAATAGCTTCTTTGGTAGGTAGACGGTTTGGAAAACATCGGCTAAGTTTTGCTCTAGATAAAAAAAGTTTAGAAGGATCGGTAGCTATGTTCTTTAGCTCGATTGGAATGATCTGGATAACTTTTCTCTATCTCGAAGCCATTCCTGAAAATATTCTATTCATCCCATTAGTGGTTTTTATTGCTACAATAGTTGAAATTTTTTCGGTAAAAGGTGTAGATAATCTATTGGTCGCGCTTACGAGTTCAATAAGTTATTATATCTTGGTTTATTTATGAACGATTAATGCGGTTGATAGTAATAGACGGCCTCGATGCTGCAGGCAAAGATACTCACGCTCACCTGATAAAAAAGAGGTACTCGAACAATGGGGAGAAAGTGGTAGTACGATCTCATCCATGTTCAGATAGCCTGTTTGGTATTAAAGCAGAGAGAGCGCTCCGAGGAGAGGGAAAGTACAACAGAGCTAAGGCTACCTTTTATTTCACACTCGATGTAATCAATTCATTTTTGAAAGTCGACAAAAGTATAGACACTTTGATATTCGTTAGGTATCTATGCAGCGTGGCTTATCTGCCGGAACCTCTTGTAGACAAGTCCTATAAACTTTTATCGACGCTTTTTCCCACTTCTTCGTACATGTTTTTCTTAGATGTTGAGCCTGAAGATGCATTGGAGAGATTGAATGACAGGGACAACAGGCAAATATTTGAGAACAAAAAAGATCTAAAGAAGATTAGGAAGAGAGCTCTTTCGATCGTGGATGAATGGCACGTAATAAATACATCAAGGTCTATCGAGGAAGCACAGGAGGAAATAGAGAGTATACTTGACTCAAAGCATGAAGGCAAAAAATATTAGACTACCTTTTTATTATCGATTTGTAAATCATGACCAAAGTAATCCTGGATGCCAACAGCCTACTGATGCCTTTCCAGTTTTCTATAAACCTGGACCAAGAACTCAGAAGATTGATTGGTAACGCTCAGATATATGTCCCCTCTTCAGTAATCGATGAGTTAACAGCTTTAGACAAAAAAGCTCCTTTAGAACTTAGTAAAAAATATCGTGAAGTAAATGTGGAAAAAGATGGAGATGACGGGGTATTGGAAGCTGCAAGAAAACTTGGCGGGGTCGTTGTTACTAATGACAAAGAACTAAAAAAGAGGGCATTAGATCAAAATAACCCGGTAGCCTTTCTACGATCTAAGTCACATTTAGAATTGATCGGTGAAGATTTTCTATTAGGTGGGAAAAAAGACTCTCCGGAACAGGAAATCATTGAATTTAGAGGTAAAGTGGTGTCCGGAGTAGGCGAAGCGAGATATTTTCTTGCCCTAAAAGGTTATAAAAAGCGTTTTAGAGAGACTTTTGGTTTCGAACCTTTTGAAGGAACTCTAAACGTGAGATTGAGAGAAGAAAATTTGAAAAAATACAAAGATTTGAAGGAAAGAGATGGAATATTGATAGAAGGATTTGTAGAGAAGGGAAAGCGGTTTGGATATGTTGAGTGTTTTCCTTCCAAGATAAATGGAGTAGATTCTCTATTAATAATGCCAGAAAGAAGCAGGTATGATGAGCAGGCCGAAATTGTGGCGGAAAACAAATTGAGAGATGAACTCGATTTAGAAGACGGTGATGAGGTGAGTATTGTAGTTAAAGTCCCATGAAATTATTTTTTTAAAAGTTATCTTCAATGTAGTTTAGTGCCGATTCAAATAACGGTTTTCCATTACCTTCTTTACTAGTAATTCCATCTCTTGTCCAATCAGGTTCCGTATGCTTACTGAAGACTCTTTCGGGATGCGGCATCAATCCTAGAACATTGCCATCAGGATTACAAATCCCAGCTATATTATCAATAGATCCGTTAGGATTCCATGGATATTCAGGTTCGCTTCCATTTGGAGTTGTATATCGGAACACTATTTGATCATTTTTCTCTAGGTCTTCGACTTTTATATTATCGCCAAGTACAAATTTTCCTTCTTTATGGGCTGAAGGATAAAGAATCGTTTCCTGCTTTTCATATTCTCTAGTGAATACACAATTGGAGTTATCCTCCACACGTAGAATAGTTGGCCTACATTCGAATTTATTGCTGTCGTTGGTTTCAAGAGCGGCTTTAGGGACTTCGGTCATAACTTCGTTCACTGCTGGAAGAAGACCTATCTCTACAAGGACTTGGAACCCATTGCAAACTCCTAGAATCGGTTTTCCGCTCTGGACGAAGGTTTTAAGTTCTTCTCCTAATCTGCTTTTCATCCTAGCACCAAAAATAGCTCCAGCACGTACATAATCTCCAGCGGAAAACCCGCCAGGGATCATCAAAATATCGTAATCTTGCACATTTCTTTCTTCTTCTTGGTCAACATCTTGTTTGATCAACTGTTTGAGGTGTACCTTTTCAGCCTGAGCTCCAAGGCGTTTGAAAGCTAAATGTGATTCTTCCTCGCAGTTCGTACCTTCGATCCTCAGTACTCCTGCCTTGATGTCTTCTCTTTTCAAACTTATCTCCTGATAAACCTATTGATTCGCTCTAAAAATATTTTCCGTATAGGTATTTCGAAAACTTCTATTTATGGAATTTATATTGACTATTTTTCCTCTAACTCATCAACAGAGGGAGAAAGTATTTATTAGTAACCTCATTTTTGCCTAAACAACTCAAAGGGGCCGTGGGGTAGCTTGGTCGATCCTTCGGGCTTTGGGAGCCTGGTACCCGAATTCGAATTTCGGCGGCCCCACCACTTATCTTTTAAAATAGGTAATTTTTCTCCGATTCCTCTTCTAGTCTTTTTCTGATATCATCTAGATCAGGAACTTTGTTTTCACTTCTTTTTATCATTTCTCGCTTGCTCTCCTCGAGAATCTCTTCTGGACGTTTAGGAGTATCATTCACGTTGAATCTCTCCGCCCTTTTCTCTATCATCTTGAATTCCTTCCTCCTCTTCATAAGATTAGACCTTATCTCCTGAATTTTCTCTAGATCCTCATCGGAAACATCTCTAACTATCTCAGCGGGTTGACCCAAAACAACCTTTCCTTCAGGAATCTCTGCTCCTTTAGGAACTATAGCATTGGTACCCACTATAGAATTCTTCCCTACCTCGGCACCTTCTAGAACAACGGCATCGATCCCGATCATCGTTCCCTTCTTTATGCTGCATCCTCTAAGTTCGGCACCAGGGGAGATAAAAGTTTTGTCGCCAAGAGCGGTCGGATGTTTCTCAGTGCTTTCTACTAAAGCTTTATTCATCAATATACTTTCATCGCCTATCTCTACTTTAGATCTGTCACCTTTAACCATAGAGCCAGGGAATAAAAATGAATTAGACCCTAACATGACCTCTCCCACCATTCTCGCGGCAGGATCAACGAAGGCCGTTTCCTGTTTCTCTGATTCTTCATCATCGGGTAAGAATTCTTCTAATTCACGGGTCATATTTGAAAGATAAAAGGTGACGTGTAAAAAGGTTGCGGTATAAGATAAGAGTCAAAATCAATCAAAATTGTAACTTTCAGTCTTTAGATAGAAATAAAGAAGTAATCTTCACCAACAATCGAAACATGTATAAAAGCTGCATACAATATTAAAAATGAGGTGGCACAATGCCTCTATGGATGATCGTAGTCGTAATAATTGTCGTACTGATTTTTCTCCTCCTGTTAGCTAGGGCGGTGAACAAGGTCCCAGAATACAAGAGAGTTTCTCACTTTAGATTCGGCCGGTTCATAGGTGTAAAAGGCCCCGGAGTCGTACTGATAATCCCATTCATTGATGATCTGGAATGGAAAGATCTTAGAGTGAGAGATATGGATGTTTCTGAACAGAATATAATAACAAAAGATAACGTCAGTGCCAATGTTGACGCTGTAGCTTATATGAAGGTCTTCGATCCGAAGAAAGCAACTTTAGAAGTCAAAGATCATTATAGAGCGACTAGCAGATTGGCTCAGACAACTTTGAGAGATGTTCTAGGCAAAGTAGAACTAGATGAACTTTTAAGCAGAAGAGAAGAATTGGCAGAGGACATAAGACAGATAATCGACGAAGAAACCGATGCCTGGGGGGTAAAAGTCACCAATATGACTATAAGAAATGTGAATTTACCCAAAGACATGGTCAGAGCTATAGCGAGCCAGGCCGAAGCTGAAAGGAACCGTAGAGCTAGGATCAAGAAAGCCCAGGGTGAGAAAGAAGCAGCTAAAAAGATGGCTGATGCAGCTGAAATATACGGAGAGAGAGAAGGAGCAATGAGACTTAGAGAGCTTCAAACATTGGTGGAGATAGCAACGGAACAGAACCTAGTCGTAGTTACTCCGTCAAAGTTAGGTTCTGATCTCGGGAATGTTGCTGGACTAACTACCGCACTGAAGGAACATGAAAAGAAAAGTGAAGTTGAAGAGGAGGAGTAGAGTCGTCATTCTCTATTAGTTCTTTCCACCAATAGCGTAGTCTGACCGTCTTTATCGATTATGTCTTTAACCACTACGTTCTCTTCTTCATCTATAACCTCTTTGGAAGTAGCAGCCCATCTCTCCCCTCTAACCTTCACTACCCCATCTTTATCCAACCTTCTAGTGACTTTTCCTCCCGCTCCTTTCATCGTTTCCATGCCGGTCTCCACTTCCTTTGTTTGGGCTTTCCTAACAGCCCATATGACAAAGAACGAGACTCCGATTATCACGACCACTAATCCCATAAGAATTTCACTAGCGATCTCAAAATATGGTTCGTCTCCTACAAACAGTATCCCTAAAAATAGCGCTATAGCTCCTCCAATACCGAAGACGCCGAAACCTGGCTCAAAATACTCAGCGGTCAAAAGCACCACTCCTAAGATGATCAAAAGTATACCTACGGTACTAAGTTCTAAGATCATCAGACCGATGAACGCCAGTATCAAAGCTATCCCACCGCCTATGCCTGGTACTCCAACACCTCCAGTGGTGATTTCTGTTACCAGGCCTAAGATGCCTAATAAGAGTAAAAGGAAAGCTATGGTTGGATTGGTGAGGAGACTCAGTAATTGATCTGTGAAGCCTTTTTCTAGTGGTTCAACTATATAATCAGGCCTATTGATTATACTCAACACCTCCTCTTCACTATTTGCTATTTCATCTACCAGATTGTTTTTTACGGCTGTAGTGGCATTCCAATTAAGGTTTTCTGTTACAAGTTTTCCAGCAGCGGTTTTATTTCTATTGTGTCTGTCCACAATACTTTCTATCCAAGTCTCCATGTCATTTATTAATTTCTCGTCATCTGGTCTAGGTTCTGCCGACCCAATTCTTGTTCCATTACCCATCAGAGCGGTATCACCGGCTAAAGTTATGAACGCTCCAGCAGAGGCGGCTCTAGCAGTACCCTCTCCATTAGGAGTTACCCACGTTATAGTTTCAATCCTACTGTTTTCTATTTCATTTACTATGTTTTCTGTTGGAACGAGGAGTCCACCAGGGGTATCTATCTTTATAATCAAAGGACTTCCATCTTCCTCAGCCCTTGAGATGGCTCTCTCCACATAATTAGCAGTTCCTCCGTCAATATCCTCATCAATTGTAATAGAATAAACAGTATTTTCCTCCGCCGTAGCCGAAAGTTGAAAGGAACTAAAAGCGATGGTTAAGATAAGAAAAATAACAAAGATATTTCTCAAGATATTGTACATTGATGTGGATAGATCCCAATTACTACAATTAACACTAGCTTTAGTCACTTCTATCATATAAAATATTGTTCTACTGGTACAAAAACATTATCAAAGGGAATTAAGCTTATGAAAAAAATTTTTATAGAGTGCGGGTTCGGGGATTTGAACCCCGGTTATAGCCTTGGCAAGGCTAGGTGATACCAAACTACACCAAACCCGCATGTTAATAGCTTCTTCTCGGGAACAAGAGTAGATATTTTTTGGTTATAAAGATTTTGGAGGTTCTTAAATTCCATGTCGAAGTATACCAATCACATAAAGTGGGGTTTCTTTATGATCTCTAACTAGTTTACATTGAATATTCTCCGGAAGTTCATTCTCTTCTCCGTTAACAAAAATAACATCGCTTTCGAACTCGTCAAGTTCTCCTGAAAATAATTTTTCTAATCTTTTGCTGAATTCGATTCCAGTTTTTTCTCTCAAGAGTTCTTCATATGATTTACCGATTATTTTTTCTTCCTCATATTTCAACATCTCTCGGAATGAGTTGTTTACTTCTTTTATCTTTTTATCTTTGTCTATCAAGATAACTGGATTATCAATATTTTCGAAAAGAAGTCTAAATGCTTCTTGGCTTTCTCTTAGTGCTCCAAAAGTTTTCTTATAGTCAGTGATATCCATCAAAGAGGCCACAGTCTTTTTCGTTTCTGGTAATAACCCAATCTCGATCACCATATTTTTGGCATCCCCGAACCTGTTGATAAGAGTAAATTCATAATTGGAAGGCGATTCTCCAGGAGTTTCTCTTCTTGCGTCGTGATAATTTATCATTCTCTTTCTATCCTTCTCAGCCACAAATCTAGGCCATTTCATATTGTCCTCGATCTTTTCTTTCGAGTATCCTATTAATTCTGCGAATTCTTCGTTAACCAAAGAAACTGTTTTGTCTTCGTCTATCATTAGCATTGCCGTACCTGTGTTTTCAAAAATTGAACGATACTTCTTCTCAGATTTTCTAAGTTTTCTTTGAGTTTCCTTCAATTGCGTTATATCAACAAGGGAAACTATGACATTGGAATAGTCACCTTCTCCGATGGTGGTAAATCTTAAATAGAAATATCTTTTCTCCCCATCCAAAGTATAGTTAACACATTCACTCGTTTCGAAGGTTTGTTTGTCATTAGCTATCGCAACGAGCTCTTTTATAAAGCCTTCTTTGGCTTCATCTCTCAATATCTTATCGAAGTTTTGAAAAATCTCTTCTTTATTATTAGCTCCAAAATGTTCCACTGTAGTTTTATTGACGTCCTTAATCTTTGCCATATTTGTTAATTTATTCACTTCTTCAGGATTTTCTTCGAAGTATTTTTCAAAGTCTTTTACACCAGAATCCTTCAATTCGTCTAGATATTTCTTCACGTCAGAGAAATCTTCTTGCCAAATCGAAATAGGAGACTCTTCAAACAAGCTTCTATATCTTTTCTCACTCTTTTCGAGTTCGTTATGCAATTTCACTCTTTCTATTGCCTCTGCAATATGATTTGAAAGAAGTTCTAGCATCTTCAAGTCCTCTTCATTGAAGTGACTTCTTTCTTTTGACATGGCTTGAAAGACTCCAAAGTCTCCTATAGGGACACTAATACCAGATTTATATCGTTCAAAATGGAGATGGGCATCGTTAGAACTTTGGATATCATCGGTTATGTCAGGTTCCTTGGTCCTAAATGTTTTCCCAAGTACTCCATTATCTTTATCTCTTGCACGAATATCATGAGGAGGTACTCCGGAAGTTTCGGCCTTTAGAACAAACGTATCCTGCTCCAAAACAAAAATCGCACCAAGGTCTATCTGGAGAATATTTTCGATTGCATCGATACCTACCTCATAGATATCATCTATATCCTGCTGTTTTTCCAATCGAGAGGTAGCTTTCAAAAGGCCTTCAATTTTTTCTTTATTCTCCTTCAACCTTTCTTCAGTCTTTTTTCTCTGGGTTATATCTAGAGCTATTTCGACTACACCTTCAACCTCGTC
>SL_8KL_010_SEDDRAFT_10003858_pt1 | contig 12273 bp, 14 predicted proteins | sample SodLakKL_010_SED_4_FD_11160 | JGI IMG/M metagenome (IMG submission 11160) | reverse complement strand
GTATTTCTTTATGCCCATCCCAGTACTGCACCTCGAAAGGTATCCCTTTCAAGCAGCGGCATATCGCCCTGACTAAATTCCTCTGCATGTTTATTCTCCTCTCTCCAAAAGGTGCACCAGCCGGTTTTGTTGAAGCTATAAATATAGCAGCTGAATAGATCATCCTTTGCTCTGAGCGGATCCCGGGTTGATGAGCAGGAATTAATAAATAAAGGAAACAGCACCGTCCGGGTCTACTTACATTATGCCGCAATTCATACAATATTGCAAATATTATTCCCCTTCCCTTTTCACAGTCTCCAGTGGAAACGTTTTTCCCATGTGAAAATATGAACTTATTTTGTGACAGAATTAACTTGTTTTGTGAATGATTTAACTTGTCGAAATCTATTGACAAATACAATTTGGCGGGTTATCATGTAATCAAAGCTTAATACTACTATTGTAATTTGATTTGTTTCATTCAAATCGAGCCTTTAAGGTGGTGATTGTTAAGAGAATACCTGAATATTGCTAAGGCGTGATTAAAGAAAACCATTAAGAAAATTATGAAGGAGGTTTTACTAAATGCCGTATTTACTTTTAGGAGGTTTATCATTATTCTTTGTCGGGATGTTAAATACAAGGCTTAAGATGGTAACACCCGAAGACAAAGAAGAACTCAACAATGACTGTATTAATAATAAGTGCGATTACCTGCGATATATTGAACATGGCAAATTTAATTACTAAATCAATAGACCTGAGCCATAATAGAGTTTGAGGCAAAACATCACAGCAAAATCTAATTCGAGCTCATATGGCTCCTCTCCAAACGAGGCGGGGAGTCATTTTTATATCCTAACTAAAGCTTTGATACCCCTCAAGCAGATAGCCTGATAATTGAGGCTAAATTAAAACTGCTTCAATTTTTTGTTTAAGCGCAGACTAATCTATACTCCAGATGTCTTATACCCCAATGAAAATGTTTTCCCTTTGATACTGAGAGAGCTAATAAGGGCCTTGACATTTATAATATATAGTATTACTATTGACTTAGTAGACAAAAGAAAGGAGTAATAATCATGGAAGAAAGAGCAAAGCAAGAAAGAGCATTTTTCACAGCCGAAGATGTCCAGGAAAACAAGGCAATTGCAGCATTATCCTACGTGGGACTGCTGGTTCTTATTCCCCTGCTGGTTAAAAAAGACAGTCCGTACAGCCAGTTTCACGCCAAGCAAGGACTTGTCCTTCTAATTGCCTGGGTGGCCATCGGGATAATAGCCATTGTCCCCATTCTGGGGTGGCTTATCAGCTTGGTCGGCTCGATTATTTTACTTGTCCTTTTCGTTATCGGTCTGGTAAATGCCCTGAGCGGCCAGGCCAAGGAACTGCCCCTGATTGGAAAATACGGAGAAAAATTCAACCTGTAATCATTAAGCTTAAAATACTACCATCCGATTAACCCTGTTTGCGGGGATAAGCATAATTTACGCTGCTTATCCCCTTTTTTTTGTTATATAATGAACTATCAATGCCCAGAAAAAGAGGAGAGTTTAATATGTCCACTCTATTACTTGAAGAAATGACCTGGCCGGAAGTAAAAACTGCTTTAGAAAATGGATACAACACGGTAATTATCACTACAGGCTCCATAGAACAGCACGGCCCTCATTTGGCGGAGCTGTCCGATACGGCTATAGCCGAAGCCTCGGCATTAGACCTCGCTGAACGCCTCGGTAATACCCTGGTGGCGCCGGTTATCCGCCCGGGTCTGTCGGACCACCATTTAGCCCTTGCCGGAACCCTGTCGCTCAGGCCGGAAATATTTGCCGGGCTGATCGAAGATTATATCTCCTGCTATATCAAACACGGCTTCAAACAATTCATCCTGATCTCTTCACACGGCGGCAACTTTAACGCCCTCGAAGAAATTGCGTCCGGGATGAAGGAAAGAAATCCCGGCTACAAATTTGTAACCGGCCTGCCGCTTAATGAGCTCCTGGAGCTGCTGGCCGGGATCGAAGAAGATTTTCAACTGCCCGCGGGGACCTGTGGGGGACACGCTTGTGAGTATGAAACCTCCGTAATGCTTTACCTTTTTCCGAAACATGTTCGCAGGGACAAAGCCAGGGAAGGCTATGTCGGCAGGCCAACGCAAGAAATCTTGAGCCGGATGCATGAAGGTGGAATTACCGCCGTATCTGCCAGCGGAGTTTTGGGCGACCCCCGGCAGGCCGGCGCTGAGCGCGGCAAAAAGTATTTTGAGCTAGGGCAGGAAGCCCTGTACAAAACAATCAAGGAAAAACTGCTTAACTATTAAGCGCCGCCGCTCAGGCCGGCAAAAACCTAAAACAAAAAGGGCCGTGCCGGTTGACCGCAGTGTTGAGAACCAAATACCTTTTTGTTCTCTGCTTTTCTTCCTTTTAATTATGGCGGTTACGATTAATTATATCTTTTAGCTTCTCACCCAGCACACTCTCAGAAGCTGAAGTTTCAAATTGAAGCCCGGCTTCCATAGAACTATTCATGGCAAAGTCAATACAGCGCTTCGAAGCCTGCACCGCTTCAGGAGGATGTCCGGCTATTTCTGCCGCCATCTGCTGCACCGCCCCGGCCAACTCTTCTGCTGGATACACACGGTTGATCAACCCGATTCGCAGGGCTTCAGAAGAATCTATCCGGCGGGCGGTATAAATTAATTCCTTGGCCAGGGCCGGACCGACCAAACGGGGCAGGCGCTGGGTCCCTCCACAGTCGGGCACCAGGCCAAAAGCGACTTCCGGAATTGAAAAAACAGCATCTTCCGAAGCCAGCCTGACATCGCAGACCAGGGCCAGTTCCAGGCCCAAACCGATACACCCACCTCTTATTGAAGCCAGAACCGGAACAGGCAGCCTGGCATATCTTGAAAATACTTCGCTTAAGTAATGCAGGGTTTCATACCCGCCGCGAACGGCCCGGTCACCGAGATCAAGCCCTTCCGTCATGGCCTGATTAATATCGAGCCCTCCGCAGAAAGATTTGCCGGCGCCGGTTAAAACAACGGCCTTGATTGATTGATCAGTTTCAATGTTCTTGACTGCTTCTTCCAGGGCCAACCACATTGTTCCGTCAAAAGCATTGGCTTTGCCGGGCCGGTTCAAAGTAACCGTAGCGATATGGCCTTCGACATTAAATAATACCGGTTGAACATTCATCTCTACATTGCTCCTCTTTCATTATTTTGCGTCCGACTGTAATCAGCGGGGCATAAAAATATTAAAGCTCGCCCTGTCTCATGAAAAGCTGCCGGAAACCTCTCCATTTCCTTAGCTACTTTACTATACAAACAAAATATTTTTTTTTCAACTTCCTGCGATTTAACCATATTATTTCTTCATAGTTCTGCTATAATATATATTTAGAGTAAATTTTAATAAGGCAGTGGTATTTTAGGCCGCTTCCTTTCTTTATGTTAAAAAGATCAAACCATCAAGTGAGATCTTTTTTCTCAAAACAAAGTGGGCGCTAAACTCACAAACACTTCAGGAGGTGCTATAGAATGGAAAATATTGGTGCGTTTCTTCCCCTTATTCTGCTGTTTGTCGTTTTCTATTTCCTTTTAATCAGGCCCCAGCAGAAACAGCAAAAACAGCGCAAGGAAATGATCAGCAATCTTAAAAAAGGCGATCGTGTGGTTACCATCGGGGGCATTCACGGGATTATCAAGGAAATTGATGAAGCCAATATCTCTCTGCGGGTAGCAGAAAACACTAACCTTAAAATGTCTCGCGCAGCAATCGATAGAGTTCTCCAGGACGACGAAGAATAGGAGTAACTCTAGATTTAGTTAAAACCCTCCTTTAAGGCACAACATTGGTATCGGCATGGAGGGTTTTAACTATTACAATTAATTGATAGCTGCTTATTCATTAATCGAACAGCGATTCCATACTTAATATAGGCTTCATGATCGAGCAGTCTTTCCGTTGCAGGATTAAAGCCCAGTTTTTTAAAAAAAGCAACTGAACTGTCCCTGGCATAAGTATGCAGTTCCCTGCAACCCCTACGTTTCAGTTCATTGATCATCTTCAGCACAAGCTCTTTTCCAACCCCCCTGCCCTGGTTGGCAGGGATAACAGCCAGGTGCCTTAATTCAGCATCATTAATGTTTTTCCAGATAGCAACTGCTCCACCTACAGGATATGGGCCTTCCATGGCCAGCAGTTGCACTAACTTGCCGTCAACCTTGAACCTGCTGCGCACATCACGCGGCAATCCAAGCGGCGCCCACAAAACCTGCCACAATAGATTATCAAGAACCGCATAATCAGCTTCTGTTTCAACAAGATGAACTGCCACGTTCTCCATAGCAGGGTCCTTTCTTTATTCAACAACTTCATATCCGCTATTCCTGATTGTATCTTTCAGACTGTCCAGGCTGACTTGATCGGGAAAATAGCTGATTACTGTTTTTATCCATTAAAGAATTTTATTCTACCTGTTACAACTCTGTTCTCCTTAAAAGTTGAGCATTAATTGCTACAATCACTGTGCTGGCCGACATTAAAATCGCTCCTACAGCCGGTGTCAACAAAATTCCCCAACCGGCCAGAACTCCGGCAGCAAGGGGGATGGCAATGATGTTGTAACCCGCCGCCCACCATAAGTTTTGCACCATTTTGCCGTATGTCGCCCTGGAAAGGGTTATTATCCGCGAAATATCGCGGGGATCGGATCTGACCAGGACAATATGGCCCGCTTCTACAGCCACGTCCGTTCCGGCCCCGATAGCGATACCAATATCAGCCGTAGCTAAGGCGGGGGCATCATTAACCCCGTCTCCGACCATAGCCACTTTTTTACCCATAGCCTGAAGCTCGCGCACTTTTGAGGCCTTATCTTCCGGAAGCACTTCGGCAAAAACAGTATCAATCCCCAGCTCTGCCGCTACAGATTCCGCTACAGCTTGTGAATCGCCCGTCAGCATAGCCACTTCAACACCCCGCTTATGGAGCGCCCCTATAGCTTCTCTGCTTTCCTGGCGCACAGCATCAGCAACGGAAAATACAGCAATTGCCCTGCCATTTTTTAAGAGATATATGGCCGCCTGGCCGCGCTCCGCTGCCTTCTTCGACTCTTCAAGCAGCCTCGTCGGCACTTCCGCATTTTCTGCATCCAGCAGAGCGGGGCCGCCCATATGATATTCAGTCCCTTCAACGGTAGCGGCAACGCCTTTACCTTTAAGAGCCCTGAATTCTTCAGCCCGGGGAACCCTTATTCCCCTATCCTCCGCCGTTTTTAAAATACCGCGGGCAATAGGATGTTCCGATTCTGCTTCCACTCCTGCCGCCAGGCGCAGAGCCTCTTCTTCAGAAATACCGTCCCCGGTAGACATGGCTACTACCCGAAATTCACCCAGGGTCAGCGTGCCCGTTTTATCAAATATAACCGTATCGAGACTGCGGGCTTCTTCAAGGCCCAGCCTGTCCCGGACCAGAAGTCCGCCCAGGGCCCCCAGCGTAGTTGAAATTGCCACTACCAGGGGCACAGCAAGCCCCAGGGCATGGGGGCAGGCAATAACCAGCACGGTTACTACCCGGACAATGGTAAAATCAATAGGCATACCGGCAAACTGCCACCCGATAAGGGTCGCCATACCGGCAAAGATAGCTACCCCGGTCAATAATTGGGCCGCCCGATCGGCCAGGTTCTGGGCCCTCGATTTGGATGATTGCGCTTCGGCAACCAGGCGCATAATCCCCGAGAGTTTGGTTTTTTCGCCCGTCCCAGTTACCTCGATTCGCAGCGATCCCTCGCCGTTGTTAGTTCCGGCAATAACCTCATCGCCTTCATTTTTCTTCACCGGTGTCGATTCACCGGTGATCATGGCTTCGTTGATATCGCTTTTTCCTTTCCGCAGTATCCCATCCGCCGGTATGTTTTCTCCCGGCCGGACCAAAACAATATCGCCTTCTTTTAGTTCACTAACCGGCACCACTTCTTCTTCCTGGCCGGTCAAACGGGTGGCAGAATCGGGCAGCAGTTTGGCAAGCTCCTGCAAAGCGCCCTGGGCCTGGACGATAGAGCGCATCTCAATCCAGTGGCCTAAAAGCATAATCGTTACAAGCGTCGCCAATTCCCACCACAACGACTCGGCCTGGATTAGCCCGAGATCAACAACCCATGAAAAAAGAAAGGCAACCGTAATCGCCAGGGAAATCAGGGTCATCATCCCGGGAAGTTTATCCTTGAGCTCACGCCAGGCTCCCTGGATGAACACCCATCCCCCGTAGAAAAAAATGATAGTCCCCAGCACAGGTGGAATCCAGGCCGATCCGGGAAATACCGGGGCCTGGTAACCAAAAAGATGCTGAATATGGGCAGACCAGTAAACTACCGGTAAGGTCATTATTAATGACAGCCAGAACTTGTCCTGAAACATCTTGGGACTGTGACCGGCGTGCTTGTCATGGCCACCATTTTTTGAGTGATTATGACCGCCTTCGCCGGGCCCGCCGCTATCTTGATGGTGCTGATTATTTTTATTATTGATCGTAAATCATCCTCCTCGACTACATTAAACAAACCGGGGCCAGGTTCTATGTAGGGTAAAAACTGATATTCCAAGACCTGACCCCATGATTCCTGATATTCCAAGACCTGACCCCATGATTCTTTTTACTTTTTAAGGTTGAACTTCGAAGTCAGCCATGCCCCTGGTTGAATGTTTGCTGTCAATATTGTCGGAACTTGAATGTAAGCCTACAATCAGGGAGTAGGTTTCTCCGGGCGTTATTTCTTCCACATTATAACCCTGATCGGCAGGGAAACTAAGTGGATAAGCAAACTCAAGGACACTTCTTCCATTAGACCGCTCAAAGTATGGCTGCGATATTGCCGTTTCATCGGCTTCAGAATGGGCATGTCCGCTCCCCACATCATCTCTGAAGGCGGGTTCTCCTTCTTCGGTAAGGTAACCCAGGATCATATTAGCCCCATTCATGCCCCCGCCACTATCGTTAAAGCCGACCGAGAGCCAGCCTTCAACTTCCGCTTCCATCAGGACATAAATAAAATCATCATCATAGGCCAGGTATATTGCAGCTCCTGCCGATTCAATCGGACCCGCCGGATAACCCTCGCTGGAACCATCCATGTTCAGGGGTTCTTCAACCCGGCCCATTAAATTTTCCGGTTCCTCGATCGGCTCTTCATGATCAGGCTCATCTACTGCATCATCAACAGGATCGGCCTCACAACCAACCATAACCAACAGGGCAACCGCAAGAAATAATATCAATGCATACTTTTTAGACATAACAATCTCCTCCTTAAATTAAGCATACTGTCTTTAAAATCAGAGCACCACTGGTTTAAATGCTACCATTGCCTATAAATATAATAGACTAAGTATGTTTATCATATGCAAATTTATCCCGGTTGTCAAGAAGTAGCAACCTTTAAAGCTATCCTTTAATGAAAACAAGGTTAATTGCAGTTTCGTGTCGAAGAAAGGTTAGAGATAAAGATAAACCAGGAGATGAGCCATTGTTTGAGACAATTGCAGACTTGCTATTATTATTCTTTTTGGGTTCACTCGGGTGGGCCCTTTTTACGCCATTAAAAGTACCGGCTGCCGCTTTGCTGGGGACCATAACCGTGGTGGGAACACTTAGAATTGTCGGTTATCCCCTGCCCGTGGCGCCTGATTTCTTTTCCCCGGCAGTGCAGATATTCCTCGGTCTTTTTGTCGGTTCTAAGGTAACCCGCGATACCCTTACCCACCTTAAAGCAATGATCCCACCGGCCCTGTTGATCGTCATTTGGGCCCTGGGGCTGGTTTTTGGAATGGGTTACTTTATTTCCCGCATCACCTACCTGGACCCGGTTACAGCCATCCTTTCTTCCAGCGTGGGCGGTTTGCCTGAAATGACGGTAATCGGCCTTGCTACCAGCGCCGATATTCCGGCCATGATCACCATCAAGCTGGTGCGCATGCTGGCTACCATTTTTACCTTTCCCTTTTTGGTTAAACTGGTGGCAAACAATGAGCTGGAAAAAAACAATATGCCCGTGGAAGACGAAGGGGAAAAAGGCGACGACCAAAGGAGTTCCCTTTTAAAAGAAATGCTAAACAAACTGCACACCCTTGATTTAAAACTGCTGCTTATCTCAATACGCTTAAGCCTGCTATCGCTGGGTATCGCCGCTTGCTTGTGGCGGGCTGTTATTCATAAACCTGGGCGTGCCCGCTGGCGGCATGGTCGGTTCCATGTTCTTTGTGGCTGCCGCCTCCCTGGCGGGGGTGCCGATCATTACCCCTTCTCCCCGGGTTTTTGGATTTATGCTGGTCGGAGTGGGTCTGATGGTGGCAGACAATTTAACTCCAGAAACAGTGGACACATTTTTAACCGACGGCATTATTGTTCCTATTATAATATCGACAACCATCGTCTTTCTATCCTCCTTCCTGGTTGCTTTTATGATCCACAAACTGGCAGGTTGGGATTTTACTACCAGTTTTTTGGCCGCAGCGCCCGGCGGCTTTACCATTATGACCACATTGGCCATAAAATATAACAAGGATCCTTTCCGCGTATCGATCCTGCACCTGTGCCGCCTGCTGGCCATAAAATCAGTGGTCCCCTTTGTCTTTATGCTATACTGAGGCTTTCCTGTAATACGGCAACTGTGGAATTCACACCTGCTTCCTGTTATCATAAATTATAATGATAACTTAATCCTGAAGGAGACGTGAACAAAATGTCATACCTGTTAACCCCCTTTACAGAAGGGACCCTTCCGCTCCCCAACCGCCTGGTCATGCCTCCGATGGCAACCGAAAAGGCCGACGGCAGCGGTCGGGCCAATAAAGAACTCCTTGATTATTACGATGAAAAAACTGAAGGCGGCCACATCGGCCTGGTAATAGTAGAGCACAGTTACATCAGCCCCGGCGGAAAAGCCAGCCCAAGGCAGCTGTCGGTTGCCGACGATGACACTATTGCAGGGTTGAAACAACTGGCCCATGTCATCCAGACCAACGGTTCCAAAGCTGTGCTGCAGATCAACCATGCCGGCAGCAATACCAGCGAAGAAGTGACCGGGACCGTACCCCTCGCTCCTTCAGCGGTTCCCCATCCCAGGCGAAAAACCAATCCCCGGGAACTCACCGCCGCAGAAATTGAAGATATCATCGAAGCCTTTGGCCAGGCCGCCCGCAGGGTAAAAGAAGCCGGTTTCGACGGGGTTGAAATTCACTCCGCCCACGGCTTCCTCCTCAACCAGTTTTATTCTCCACTGACCAACAAACGGGCGGATCATTACGGAGGAAGCCTGAACAACCGGATCAACATGCACCTGGCTGTTATCGAGGCGGTCAGAGAAAAGGTCGGAGAAGATTACCCCCTGCTGCTGCGGCTCGGGGCCTCCGACTACATGGAAGGCGGGACCACCATTGAAGACAGCACAGCTGCCGCCCAGGAATTTGCTAAAGCCGGGGTAGATATCCTTGACATATCCGGGGGCCTCGCCGGGTATATTATACCGGGTCTTACCGGCCAGGGGTTTTTTGCTCCTCTTTCTGAAGCAATCAAAGAAGAAGTTTCGATCCCGGTTATCCTGACCGGGGGCATTACAGAAGCCGGGGCCGCAGAAGAATTGCTCAACCAGGGCAAAGCGGACCTGATCGGCGTGGGAAGGGCAATTTTTAAAAATTCCAGCTGGGCCAGGCGGGCCGTAGAAAGCCTCCGCTCCTCTTAACCTACCAACTTGTGTTATAATCCTACAGGAATGTTTTGTACCAGATGGAGGCTTACCAGTTGAAACCCGAAAATATCAGGAATTTCTGCATTATTGCCCATATCGACCACGGCAAATCGACCCTGGCCGACCGGCTGCTGGAAGCGACCAGCACCTTAACTGCCCGCCAGATGAAAGACCAGGTCCTTGATCAGATGGACCTGGAAAGGGAACGGGGCATAACAATCAAGCTGCAGGCAGTTCGCCTTAATTACCGCGCCGCAAACGGCGAAGACTATATTTTGAACCTGATCGACACCCCCGGTCATGTCGACTTTACCTACGAAGTATCCAGGAGCCTGGCTGCCTGTGAAGGGGCCATCCTGGTCGTCGATGCCGCCCAGGGGATCGAAGCCCAGACCCTGGCCAACGCCTACCTGGCCCTGGAACAAAACCTGGCCATTGTCCCGGTCATCAATAAAATTGACCTGGAAAGGGCTGAACCGGAAAGGGTCAAGGAAGAATTAGTAGACCTGATCGGTGATGAGGCCATGGAAACACTATCCATATCGGCAAAAAAGGGCACGGGTATTGAAGAAGTTTTAGAAACAATCATTAACAAAGTCCCTCCCCCGCCGGGCGATGATCCCGGCAGGCCCCTTAAAGCTTTGGTCTTCGACTCCAATTACGACCGCTACCGGGGGGTTATTGCCTATGTCAGGATCATGGAGGGGGCGATCCAAAAAGGCGATCACATTAAATTTATGAATACACGGGCAAGGTCTTTGAGATATCAGAAATAGGCACATTCCGCCCGGCCATGGAACCGGTTCAAGGCCTTTCAGCCGGTGAAGTCGGTTACCTGATCGCCTCAATAAGGAATGTTGGAGACGCAGCGGTTGGCGATACGATCACCGGAGCCGATAATCCCGCATCAAAAGCCCTGCCGGGATACCGCCCGGCCAGGCCCATGGTTTTTTGCGGCCTTTTCCCCCAGGATAACAGCGATTTTGCAACCCTGCGGGAAGCGCTTGAACGTCTTACCCTCAACGATTCAGCCCTCACTTACGAGCCAGAAAAATCGACGGCCCTGGGCCTGGGCTTTCGCTGCGGTTTCCTGGGTTTACTGCACATGGATATTGTCCGGGAAAGGCTGGATCGTGAATACGGGCTCAGTTTAATTGTTTCAGCGCCAAGCGTGGCATACAAGGTCCACCTGGTAAACGGCACAGTCCTCGAAGTAGATAACCCGGCCCTGATGCCCCCCTCTAACGAGCGGACAACTGTTGAAGAACCTTATGTCGATGCTTCAATATTGATCCCTCCTGAATATATGGGAGCAGTTATGGAACTCTGCCAGGAAAAAAGAGGAGAAATACGCGATACCAAATACCTGGACTCTGGTAGAGTGAGGCTCAATTATTACCTGCCCCTGGCCGAAATAATTTATGACTTTTTCGACCAGCTCAAATCGCGGACCAGGGGTTATGCCACCTTTGATTATGATATGCACGGTTACCGGGAATCAAGCCTGGCAGTAATTGATATCCTGGTTAATAATGAAAAAGTGGATGCCCTTTCTTTCATCATCCACAGGGACAAAGCTTATCCCCGGGGCAAAGAAATGGTAGAAAAATTGCGGGACATTATTCCCAGGCAGATGTTTGATGTGCCCGTCCAGGCGGCGATAGAAAATAAAATTATTGCCCGGGAAACTATCAAAGCGATGCGAAAAAATGTAACTGAAAAACTATATGGTGGAGATGTCACCCGGAAAAGAAAACTTTTGGAAAAACAAAAAGAAGGAAAGAAAAAAATGAAAAAAATCGGCCGGGTGGAGATACCCCAGGAAGCCTTTACCGCTGTTTTAAAAGTAGAATAGTTTGAGATCGACTCCGGCCGGTTTATTCCCGCCAGTACTCAGGGCGGCTGATTTCATTAGCGCAGCGGACCTGCCCTGCCACTGTGCCGGTTATATCCTCCCCTAGAGCACGGACCATCCATGCTCCGGCTACTTCTTCCGGAACAGGGTAAGGAGCAGCAAGCCCAAGCCTGCCGGCCGGTTTAAACCCGTAACGCGGGTAATAGCCGGGATGGCCGAGAACAAATACCAGCCTGACCCCTGCTGCTAGTAGCAAACCCATTCCTTCCTCGATAAGCCTGCCGCCAATACCTTTTCCCTGCATCTCGGGCACAACCGCCAGCGGGGCCAGCAGCGAAACCCCGACATCTTCATGCCCGGCAATGCGGGCATGTGTAAACAGGACATGCCCGGTGACCCGCTCTTCGTCCCGGGCGATAAGAGACAGTAACGGTTTTGCTGTCGGATCTTCGAGCAGTCGCTTTACCATTTCAACAATAACCGGTCCCTCTTCTTTACCGAAAGCCTGGCTTTCCACATCCATAATAGCTTTTAAGTCAGTTTTTGCAGCTTCCCTGATCATCATTTTAAAAGTAGCCTCTTTTCCCATTATTTATTGCCTGGTCAAATAAAATACTAGCAACCTGATAAACCTGGAGCACATATTGTCAAGTTATATTATAATATATTGCGAGCACGGATAGGCG
>SL_8KL_010_SEDDRAFT_10003855_pt1 | contig 12276 bp, 12 predicted proteins | sample SodLakKL_010_SED_4_FD_11160 | JGI IMG/M metagenome (IMG submission 11160) | reverse complement strand
GTTTTTCTTACTTTCAGCTTTAATTCTTTCGTCTGAGTCATCACTCAACCCTTTTACCATTACTCTATACCACAAATCGTCATGCCACGAATAGCCCTCTTTCTGTAAAAATTCCTTGTAGAAAGGATTGACGTAGGAAAGCACGATGTAATCTTTATCAGAGTGACTTTCAAGTCCTCTTAATAACGCTTTAAGATTATCTTTTTCCGCAGCAAATTCTTTGACTGAAAGACTATTCCTAGAAGATTCGTACATGGCATAACCTATCTTTTTACCCTCTTTGTAGGCAATCTTTAATTTTTCATTATCGGGCCATCCTCTCGCCTCGGCCATATCCCAATAATCTTCCTCTCTCATCACAAGGCCTGAAAGATCTTTAACAGAATTCATATACAATAATTTAACGTATTCCGGATCCACTTGATCTCTGAATTCGATATTAGACTGTTGATCCTCGACTCTTTTGTATGCTCGAGGAGGGACATAGACGGTTTCATAACCTAATTTTTGGTAAAGATTGTAGGCCACCCCAGATTTTGAAGTCATTAAAAAGGAAAAGTCCACCTTTTCCTGCATGACCTCGTGGGCCCTTTCCATTAGTTGTTTTATAAACCCTCTTCTGGATTCGGAAGGTCGAGAGCAGACATTTCTGATCCCGCCGACTTTCCTTACCTTTCCCGATATCTTAGCTCTTGGATAGAGTATGCCGACACAACCTAACACTTTATCGCCTTCCTCAGCATATAACTCGCCGCCCCATTCTGGCATCCTCCTGTCCGTTGCTATCATCTTTTTAACTTGTTTCTTGGAATAGGTGTGATTAAAGCAGGCTAAATTTAGTTCTGTCAAATCATTATCATCGACCTCGTCGAAATGCACTATTTTCATGTTCCTTACTACCGAGTCTGAGTTTAAAAATCTTAGCAATCATAAATTAAATAAACTTGTATTTGCATACAATCCCGATAAAATATGTCGAAAGTTTACTTCACTGATCTGACCTCAGATAGTAAAGATGACAACTTCTACTCAAGGCTCAAAAAGCTCTACAGGAAAGCTGGAAACGATCTTAAATTTGAAGATAACGAATTGGTAGCTCTCAAACTACATTTTGGGGAGAAAGGCATCGACACTTTTCTTCGACCGATCAGAGTTGCTCCCATCGTTGATTCTGTAAAAGACTCCGGTGGCAAACCCTTCCTATCAGATTCCAACACTTTGTATAAAGGGAGTCGTTCCAACGCCGTAGATCATCATATGACTACCCAAGAAAACGGATGGGTTCGACCAGTGATCGATGCTCCAGTGGTGATCGCCGACGGACTGCATGGTAACGAGTTTTACTCCGTGGAGATTAACGGTATACATTTCGATGAAGTCAAAATAGGCGCGGCGTTCTATCAGGCCGACCACATCCTTGCTGTTTCGCACTTCAAAGGTCATGGGATGACTGGCTTCGGAGGCGCTTTAAAGAACCTCGGTATGGGCTGCGCTTCTAGAGCGGGAAAACTGATGCAGCACTATGACGTTAAACCGGAAGTGAACATCGAGGAATGTATCGGGTGCGGCGAATGTGAGATATGGTGCCCTCAAGATGCTATAGAAGTGGAACAGTATGCGGAGATCGATCATGAAAAATGCATAGGGTGCGGTGAGTGCAGAATTGTCTGTCCTGAAGGAGCTATAGAAGTCGAGGATTCCTCATCAGAAAAAGAGCTTCAAGAGAAAACTGCAGAGTATGCATACGGAGCTTTGAATGGAAAACAGGATAAAGCTGTACATTTTAACTACGTGATGGACGTAACACCGGAATGCGACTGTCCTCCATGGAGAAAAGAACCTATGGTTCCCGACATAGGGGTCGTAGCTTCCAACGATCCTGTAGCTCTAGACCAAGCATCCTTTGACTTGGTAAAAGAAGCAAAAGGTAAAGATTATAAAGCCGACGAAGATAAGTTCATGGCCGCACACGATGTTGACGCAACCCATCAGCTGTGTCATGGAGAAAAAGTGGGGCTTGGAGAAAGAGATTACGAACTGATAGATATAAACAAATAAAACATGAGGTGATAAGATGAGTAAGAAGATATTCGTGACCGGGCCATTCGGTCAGATTGGATGTGAGCTTGTACCGGAACTACAAGAAAGATATGGAAAAGAAAATGTGGTCGCCTTAGGACACAATTATATACCTGATCACTACGACGGACCTCTCGAGCAGGGCGATGTGAGAGATGAAGAGTTCATGGAAGAATTATGGGAAAAATACGAATTCGATGAAGTGTATCATTTGGCTTCTATACTTTCAGCTACTGGCGAAAAAAAACCGAATCTCGCCTGGACTGTCAACATGGACGGGCTTAAATCGGTATTAGACTTGGCTAGAGAACATGACAATAGAGTTTTCTGGGCTAGTTCTATCGCAGTCTTCGGTCCCAACACGCCTATGGATAATACCCCACAACACACGATTCTCGAGCCAGTTACTATGTACGGAATTACTAAAGTCTCTGGAGAACTTCTCTGCCAATATTATCATGAAAAGTACGGATTGGATGTAAGAGGTCTAAGATATCCAGGACTGATAAGCTGGAAGGAGAAACCTGGTGGAGGTACAACAGATTACGCGGTAGAGATGTTCTACAAGGCGATAAAAGGAGAAGACTACACCTGCTTTGTGAGAGAAAATACGAGGTTACCCATGATGTATATGGAAGACGCGATTAGAGGAACTTTACAGCTGATGGACGCTGATAATGAAAGGATCGATATAAGGACGAGTTACAATCATTCCGCGCTGAACTTCGAAGTTAAGGAGCTGGAAAAAGAGATTAAAAAACACTATCCGGATTTCAATGTTGAATACAAACCAGATGAGAGACAGAAGACCGCAGATTCATGGCCCAACAGCGTTGACGATTCAAAGGCAAAAGAAGATTGGAACTGGCAGCCTAAATATGACCTTGAGAAGATGACAGAAGTGATGCTCGAGAATCTTGAAAGAAAACTAGAAACATAACAGTCCAAAACCCTTCATATTTTCAACGTTGTACTATATATCTCTTTAGTTGGTTCTACTTTGTTTACTAGATAGTTTAAATACTATAAATATTGTATCAACTATCGATGTGATAGTATGAGTGAAGATTGTTGCGAAACGGAAAGTGGAAGGCATCACAAAAAACATGGACATCATTCAGGAAGAAGACACCACGGGCATAGCTGTGATTGTGGATGTAGTTGCAGCTGTGGATGTCATTGTCAATGCAATTGTTCTTGTGGACATCATGACGGACATTCCTGTGGACATGGAAAAAGTTCATGGAGAAGATTCAAATCCAAAGAAGAAAAAAGAGAAGAACTAGAGAAGTACAAGGAAGAACTAGAACATGAACTACAAGCCGTCAAAGAGAAACTAGAAGAAATGTAGTTATCAAGTTGGAATAGGCTTAACTCAAAAAAACCGATTAACTTCTTTAATTTTTAAATAAAAAATATAGAAAAGTTTTTGATTACTGTCTTTTCTTTTTCAGAGTGTAGTAAGCAACTGGTACCGCAACCGCTACTAGTATCATCGACGTCCCCAAGAAAGGTATTATTCTATCCTCTTCTGAGATCTCTATCCATTGTGTGCTGAAATGCTCTATGTGGAAGACGTACATCGCTCTTCCACCTGCACTAGCGTTCGATTCATCCAAACCGTCGTAGTTCACCGCATCACTGGTTTCTATATTCAAGTTCCCTTCAGAATCTGCTAGGTGCTCATCGGCGAAAGCCTTGTTAATCAGTATGGTCACGTGATTGGTGTCGTTACTGTCTGTAGCCTCGATCCTGAGTGTCTCGTTCTCAAAGCTCACTGCCACTGCATCGACTCCTGCTGGATCCCCAGCGTTTATTACCAAAGCAGCCCAAGGTTCGTAATCTTCGACGTATAGGAAGGTCGCTGCTCCGCGAGATGATGCGTTCTCTGCCCTATTTCTAAAGGCCTCGCCAGCTCTATTTGGCGGATTAAACGGCGGATCGAAAGGAGGACCTGACATCTCTATTGTCTGTGTACTGAAGTGCTCTATGTGGAAGACGTACATCGCGCCTCCACCAGCACTAGCGTTCGAGTTATCTAGACCTTCATAGTTCACCGCATCACTAACTTCTATTTCTATATCACTTTCAGCTTCTGCTAGATATTCGTCTGCAAATTCTTTGTTTATGAGTATATTGACATGATTAGTGTCATTACTGTCTGTTGCCTCTATTATGAGAGTGTCGTTTTCAAAGCTAACAGTTACTAAATCAACACCCTCCGGATCACCAGCGTTTATAACCAAAGCAGCCCAGGGCTCGTAATCTTCGACCTGGAGGAAAGTAGCTGCTCCTTGTCTCGAAGCATTTCTAGCTCTATTCCTATGTGCTTCACCATTTTCAACTGGGGGGTCAAAAGGCGGTCCTTGCTCATTTTCCTCTTCGTCATCCTCGAATGCTAAGGAAACATCAGTGGATATCGCTAGTCCAAACACTGATAGTACCAACATCGAAGCCAACCCTGCTACCAACAGGGTACGTATTTTTCGTTTCATCTTTATCACTGTTCTATATACGGTAGATTGAGACATATAAGTCTTATTTAACAAAATTCGAACAAACCTCAAGTGAAGTTAAAAGATCATACCTAAAGAGAGAGAGTCCCATAGATCTATGAATTCATCGATCACATCTTTGGGAGGTTCGTATTTTACCAGCAAATTTGATATCTCTTCTGGTTCACTTAGCGAATATTGTCTTCCCTTTTTCTCTAAAAGGCCTTTTTTCCGCATCTTTTTTAGGTGATAAGAAAGTGTAGAAGCAGCGATATCCAATTCTTCTTTTATATCACCATGAGAAACGGGTTCGCCCTCACTCAATAAATAAACGACCACAGATAAGGGAATTTCCTCTCTCAACAAAGCTAAATATCTTTTATCTTCAAAATCGACCCTTCTTCCCCCTTCTTTTGGATAATATCTTTTGTATTCACCTTCTTTGACCTCTTCCACGACATCGTATTTCTTTAACTGGCCAAGATGATACCGAACTAGATTCATACTCATATCAGTTCTTCTTTTTATCTCTCTCATATGTAGTCCTGGAAACTCTTCTATCAGCTCGTAGATTTCTTTTCTATTTTCAACTTCGATCTCTGGTTTCGGCATCGGGTTACCCCTTCAATAATGAGATGTAGAGTAAAATCAAGATTAAGCAATCTAGGATTGCGACAGGTATAAGGAAAGGAGCCCAACTGCCTATTGGAATATTAAAAAGCGAATAAGTTAGCCATAAGCCCTTTACAAAAAACAGTATAAATGCGATCGAAACTAGAAGCAGTTTTCCTTTACCTGACCGTCGATAAGCAAGTATAGAGATAACGGATAGAACAAGAGCCAATACAGTAAGAAATGCGAAACTCAAATTATATATCAAGCTTAATGACATGATATCGACCTTTATAATTAAAAGAAGTAAATCGTTTTAGTCTTTTCGGACCCGGGTCTCTTTATCCTCATCTTTTTTGTCGCTCTTTATCCTTTTTTCATCCCCTTTGTCTTTTTTGTAATTCTTTGGATGCCTTCCGATCGAAACTCTCTTGTTATTATCCTTCTTTTTTTCTTCTTTTTTATCCCGTTTTCTATAGAGTAGACCAAAAAGCACCAATCCGACTGAGGCTATTGCTGCAGGAATGTAATAAAAAAGTGAACCGAGATATTGATCTAGCCTCTCGGTGATATATTCCACGGTTATCGAATGTGTTGAAAAAGTAGGAACATTCACAAGGATATGTGTGCCCTCATCACCATTAATCAGGGTATAAGAGGGATAATCTAACTCATCGAGTTCTTCGATGTTATCCTTTTCTACAAACTCAGCTAGTTCTCCATCAAAATGTAGATCTATGTCCTCTTTAGAGGAGATTTCCATCACAGTAGATGATATGTCTAAGAGCAAAAGAGTTCCTTCATCAGCTAGAGTATCTGATGAAACTAGCATTTCAAGGGTGTTCTCATCTCTCATCTGGGCCTTCATATTTACGTCTTGATAGGAAGTGGATGTGTGCCTAAACTCTTCATCCGTTGATTCTATTCTAAATTCAGCACCTATCCTCCCTCTTCTCATTCTTTCTCTCACGAAATTACGTATTTTTTGCCCAAATCCATCCATCTCCATCCTGAAGATGAAGGTACCTCGACCTTCAACACTAAAATTGATGAACTCATCATTTTCTATAATAAAACCATTATTTTCTTCAGGTCCTCGTTGAGCATGACCCGGTCTATCTAAATATATCAAGCTGCCTGAATAAACTTCATTACTTATCCTCACTTCTCTTTCACTTTCATCAACTTCAATAACATCCATATCTCCTAATCTGAAACTAACTTGTCGACCGGACTCACTCAGAGAATATACATCTAGTTTTAAAAGGGTAGTAGGAGTATCGTACAATCGGAATTCCGCTGCATTGCCTTTCAAAAAGTAAGTGTGACCTGCAACGCTTTCATCGTACTTACCAAATTCTTCTACAGAAACTTCATCAAATATAGTCAGGTGCTCATCTTCACCAATGCGAATTGAATGATTTAGAATGCCATTTTCCATTGGCTCAAAAGATACAAATGAGCCAATTCCTTCTTCAAAACCACCGATTCTTCTACTCATGCCTCCAGGGTCAGCCCTAACTGGACCTACATCGTCTGGGGGACCACCAGGTTGGCTTTCTAAATGATTGAAAGAAGAACCGGCAGATGAAGCAGAGACTGCAGGAATAACTGAAACAATCAATAAGATTGATATGAATGGAATCATTGACATCTTTATGAGGCTTTTATCTCTCATGGTCATCACACAAATATTAGGAAACAAAGTAATATATAGTTTATTTAACAGAATTCGAACAAAACCCTAACTCTCAATGATTTTTTTCTTTTCGCTATGGAGTGCACTCGCAAAAATAACAAAGAATATAATTCCAGAGAGAATTATTATAGCAGGTACGAGAGGGATATCTCTCTCAACAACCCATTCAGGTAAGATGTCATCGGCTTCCTCGTCTCTAGGTTCATCTACATAGCCTTCTGGGATTTCTATCACGGAACTCGATGCTTCTTCACTTTCGCCGATTTCATTTATCGCGACCACCGAGTATATGTAGTCTTTATCTGGATAGATCGTTTCGTCAAAATAAGTGAAGGTTTCACCATCAACCTCTTGTATTAGTTGACTCTCTCCGCCGTTCTCTTCTCTATATATTCTGTATGATATTATAGGAGAACTACCGTCATCAAAAGGTGCATCCCATCTTATCTCAACTCCCTCATCTAAAAGTTCCGCCTCAACGTTTCTGGGTGGGTCAGGGACTACAGGTTCTTCACGAGGAGTAGCCCACACTGTCTCGCTTTTGAAACTTTCTCCCTCCTCATTGAAAGCCTTGACATAATAGCCATAGCTGATCTCATTTTCGACATCGGTATCCTCATAGCTTAACTGTCCAGGTTCTACACCATCTATATCTTCCTTTTCCTCGCCCTTTTTCCCTCTATAAATACGATAACCCTCAATAGTTGATAATCCTTCGTCCCAAGGCTCATCCCATTCTAAATTTACAACTGAATCATCAGTATATTGAGCTAAATTCTGTGGAGGTGTCGGAACTTCACCTCCAGCAGCCAAGTAAGCGTTGACAAGACCATTCCCATAATAATATTCATCGCCTAAATCTATAGCAGTTTCTTGCAGAACTTCTCTCACTTCGTCATTGCTCTCTTCGGGCCTTGCGCTCATTCTCAATGCTGCGACACCTGTAACGAAAGGACAGGCCATAGAAGTGCCTATTTTATTACCGTAGGACTCATTAGGAAGAGTGGAATAGACCTGTTTTTCGGTATCTCCTCCAGGAGCTGCGATTTCTATCCAATCCCCATAATTGCTGTAAGTAGCCTTCTCTTTATTTTCATCCAACGCAGAAATTGCCGCTACATTTTCATAGGCTGCAGGATAATATTGATCATCAGTATCATGGTTACCTGCCGCAGCTGTTAAAAAGATGTCATCCGTTGTATAAGCAAAATCTATCTGTACACGAATAGCCTCGGCAAGGGGGGACCTCTCCCCTCCAAAACTCATGGAGATTATATCCGCCCCATTATTTCTAGCGAAACGGATAGCTTGGCTCACATCCTGCCATTGTCCCCCTTTCTCCTCGATCACTTTCAAGGCCATAAGTTCGGCTTCAGGTGCCACACTAGAAACTATACCCGCTACGTGTGTTCCATGACCGTCTTCATCCATCGGATCGTCATCATCATTTACGAAATCATGTCCTATGTCTTCCCACATCTTGTCTTCCAGGTCAGGATGGTTGTAATCTATACCAGTATCCAAGACCGCAACCAAAACATCATCTCCATACTCATTCATCTGGTGAGCATATTGGGTTCCGATCATCTCCCAAGCCCAGGGATCTCCAGGATAAGGGAATTCACTATTTTCGGAAGTGTCAGCCGTTTCTTCAACAGTTGCCAACCCACCAAAAGAAAATAAGATTAAGAGAACGACCACCACTACAATAAATTTTTTGTTTTTCATCTTTACCAAGTTCATCAAGATTTTATATATTATTTAATATGAGAAGTACCTACCAAAATAATTTTTCCTCTTATACCTAAAATGCCTCTTCATCATACAACAATAGAGAAGAGCCACCTATGACCAGCATTATACCGAGAGAAACGAAACCTAGGTCGTAAGAGCCCGTAATAGCGACAATAATACCAACGGCTAAAGGACCGATTATACCAAAACCGTTACCAATCCCGTTCATCAAACCTGTAGCTGATCCCATCTTCTGAGAACTTACTCTGCCCTGAAGGATAGTGAAATAAAGAGGAGGTGCCATCTGGCCAGTGAAAAAGACCATCACCAGAAGGAAGATGACCAGATATATATTCATCAATCCTGACAATGAGAGGATCAGGATGAACAGACCTCCAGATAGAAGCGCGATCAGGATCAGTTCTTTTCTTTTGCCCAACCTATCACTCACGTAAGAACCGAGATACATACCAGTTATAGCTCCTACATAGGGAAGGCTAGCACCGTAAGAGATCTGACCAAGTTCTAACCCTTTAGCCTCTACAAGATATGTTGGTAACCAAAGACTTAGACCCCACCAAACGGAAGACATCAAACTATATCCTATCAACAAGATCTGAAATTGTTTTTCCTTCAAAATTTCCGAGTAATCCAGTTCGTGTTTCTCGATCCTTTCGCTTTTGACATCTTTTGGATTACTAGTAATGAAAAATATAACCGGGACCAGCAAGAGAATCCCCATCAAAAATACAAGGAAAAAAGATAATTGCCAACTAGTTCTAGTTATCACTGGAGTTAGAATCACAGGGGTAAACAAAACGGCCCACGGACCCCCACTCACATAGATAGAGTTCGCTCTTGCTCTTTCGCCCGGAGAAAACCAGCTAGAGGTGATCTTGCTAGCTATGGGAAAAAGTACGCCCTGAGATAGTCCCAATAAAAATCTAGATGATAATATCACGTAATAATTTGGGATTATTGCCCCTATCAATAAAGAAAAAGACCAAAGCAAGATAGAAAAAGACAACATGAACTTACTGCCATAAATATCGATGTATTTGCTGAAGATTATATTAGAGATTCCATACCCGAGCAAGAAGATACCTAATAGTATACCTCCCAAACTTCCCTGCTGTTCTATATCCCAGGCGAAATCTCTTGAGATGAAAGGGAGAGCAACAGATATAGACATCCTAGCAACATATCCTACGAATATAGAGATTACCAAAATCAGAAGGATATACCATCTCTTGCTTCGCTTTAATGTTATGAAGCGATCTTCTAATCTTTTCATTCGTGAGAAGAGGCTGGGGAAAGTTTATTAAATTTTATCTTGAACTTGTCTAATTTTAACATAAGAATTTAATTATCACTTGACACCTTATAGATAATATGTACGAAAAAGTTATAGTACCGACCGACGGTTCTGATCTTTCACTCAAAGGTTTGAAAGAAGGATTAAAAGCAGCAAAGTCCTACGGAATACCTGCGACTGCTGTTTACGTTCTAACTCCAGATACTATGTCCGGTCTGGCAGCTCACAGATTCGAAGATGTTGGAAGAGAAACTGTGGATATTCTTAGGGAGCATCGGAAAAAAGAGGGTGAAAAGGTATTAAAGAAAGTCGAAAAGATGGCTGATGAAATGGAAGTTGACCTAGAGACTAGGATTGAAGAAGGAGAACCTTATGAAGAGATTACTAAGCTCGCGAACGATAACGACATAATCTACATGTGTTCTCACGGAAGATCTGGTTTATCCTCTCTATTCATAGGAAGCACGACTGACAGGGTTATAAAACACACAGATGCGACCGTGGCGGTAGTAAAGGCTAAAAACAAAAACGACTGAAAGGGAAAGAAGTGGTCCTAGAATTTTCTTTCATATTCATAATAAATATCTTTGATAAGCTCTCTCCAGTAATGGTTGAAGTAAACAAATGTAAATAGTACAGTCAATATCAGGATGCCAACTAGATATCCTACAAAAGAAATCAAGAAGACCTGTAAATCTATCGTCTCAAAAGATAATCTCACAAAAGTTATGATTGTCCCTAGTGCCACTAGAAGACCTAATACTCTGCTTTTCAGCCCTTCGTAAAGACTAAAATTTTTTCTGGGACCCTCTATTTCAACTTCCAATTTAAGGTAAATAAACCATGGTAGTACAATCATCGGTGAAAAGATGGCTATGCTGGAGGCTATTCCAAAAAGTTGATTCAAGGAAAAATGTTCCAACAATATTGGATTTAAACTTATATTGATCGCTAATATTATGCAAAAAAACATCTCCCAAATTAGAGCTGTTTTAAACTTATTTTTCGGAAATTCTATTTCATCTTCAGGTTTTTTTACTTTCAAAGTAGTAGTTTCAAGATAAAGAGGTATATCGAAAATCCAGCTAACCGCTTTGCTAAAGATGTATTTGAAAATATCTTGATTTTTCATTTCCTGAGAAGTATTTTCGTTAAGATTTTTGATATGATCAAATAAGGAGGGGTTGTGACTTCTAAGAAAAGCACTTAAAACCCCTACAACACCGAACCCCATCACCAAGAAGAAAAAATATCCCAAAAACAATCCTAACATGGACGTGAAAAAACCTATTATAAATGTCCATATCCTGAGTGCAATTTTTATTTCAAATATTTCTATGTCTAAACCTCGGTAATGGATGAAAAGAGCCATGATGAAAACAACAGATATCACAGCAAATATGATTAACAAATAACCTAGAACCTTCTTGTATCCCAATATGTGATTTTTCCTGTAATAGTACCAAGAGATGGTTCCGATAAAGAAAAAACTGACTGTCAATCCATTCGTGAGAACATTTAGCAATGTTAAAATATCTACGCTCCCACTTATCACTAGATTAAACAGCAAGTATGTAAAAACCATTAGTATAAATATTTTGAAAATCAAAAGTACCTTCTTATCTGCATTTTTTCTTTTTTCTAATGTATCTGTTATTTCACCTTTCATTTTATAAGTTTAAAGAAGAGAAGTGAAATAAACCAATTACGTTTGCGAGAAAAATCTATTAACTAAGTGTTCAAAAGAATTAATAACATAAAATCAAGTTATGATTTTATGGAATATCTAGTCGTTTACTATTCAAGAACCGGAAACACCAAGAAAGTGGGGCGTAGGATAGCTGAAATGTTGGATTGCGGCAAAAAAGAGATATTTGATAAAAAAGACAGATTAGGAACTCTAGGATTTTTGAAAGGAGGATGGGAAGCTTGGAGAGAAAAAACGACAGAGATATATAATGACAACAGTCCCATAGATTCTGATCATTTTATCATAGGAACTCCAGTATGGTCTGGTAAACTGGCCCCTGCTGTAAGAACCTACCTTAAAAAAAGAAAACAACACTTACAAAATGTAAGTTTCTTCTGCACCCACGGCGGAACAGGCGGTGAAAAAACGTTTAAGGATATGGAAAATTTATGTGATAAAAAACCAGTAGCAACTTTGGAAATCTCAGAAGAAGAGATAAAAGAGGAAAATTTCGAAGTTAAAGTAAAAGAGTTCGTTGAGAATATAAAGGGATCAAATAAGGAAAAATGAAGAGTTTTTGGTTCTAAGGTGCATATGTCCCTTCGAGGACCGTCTTTTCTATGATGTGACCTTCCATAGCTTCCTCAAGATC
>SL_8KL_010_SEDDRAFT_10003853_pt1 | contig 12279 bp, 14 predicted proteins | sample SodLakKL_010_SED_4_FD_11160 | JGI IMG/M metagenome (IMG submission 11160) | reverse complement strand
GTTATGCAAAATTTCGCTTCGCTCCATTTTGCATAATGTCCGCGTTTAGCCAAACGCCGTTCTGCTCAGCGAAGCTTCGCATAACAGCGTTTATCTGCCGCTTCGCTAAATTATTTTCCCAAAAAACAAGTTTTTTGTTAAAATAACTTCAGATCAAACGCGGACATTATGTGTAATTAATTTCCTTTGCCTATCGCTATCTTTATATAATTCTATTAATTTATTATAAATATGAATCAAGAAACTGTAATTCAAGAAACCATAGATTTCGTAAAAGAAGTTTTATCTGACGCTGAAGGCGGACATGATTGGTGGCACATTTATCGTGTTTGGAAATTATCTAAACATATTGCTCAAACTGAGAATGTTGATAATTTCATTGTTGAACTTGGAGCATTGCTACATGATATAGCAGATTCTAAATTTCATGATGGAGATGAAGAAGTAGGTCCTCGCAAAGCAAGAGAATTTTTGAGTTCATTAAATGTTCAAGAAGATGTTATTATTCATGTTGAAAATATTATTTCAAACATTTCTTTCAAGGGTGGAAAACATACTCAAAAATTCAAATCTCCCGAACTTGATGTAATTCAAGATGCAGACAGATTGGATGCTATGGGTGCAATAGGGGTTGCGAGGACATTTAATTATGGAGGTCATAAAGGAAGAGAAATTTATAATCCTGATACCAAACCAAATTTGAATATGACTAAAGAAGAATATAAGAACAGCAATGCTTCAACACTCAATCATTTCTATGAAAAACTTCTTTTACTTAAAGATAGAATGAATACAAATACTGGAAAATCTATGGCTGAACACAGGCATAAATATATGGAACAGTTTCTTGATGAATTCTATGAAGAATGGAATGGTGAAATCTAACGGCAAAGGAAATTAACTTGCTCCGTTTCACTTCGCACCACGCTGCGCTCTCACTCCATTTCATTCCGTTCGGGACACATAACAAGGGATAAAAGGAAAATGTTTCAGCTCGCAATTTTACCAAACTTTGCTCCGTTTCATTCTATAAAACATCAGATACACTCAATCTTTATATAGTGTGCAGGGGTAGGGGGTAGTTATATCTTCAGCAAATACCTTGATTCTTCTAGCACATCATCTAAGTTATCTATCTCATACAACCACTTAAAAGTTCGAAAATTGTCCTGTTCTCCCTGCATTCTAGTGTTAATTCGAGAGACCGAGATGTCCAACACCAGTAATACTGGTGTTTTGTTTTATTGGGACTTTTTTTATGTTAAAGTGTAGGTGTATTGCAATAAAGGTCGATTAAAGTAAAAATTAAAAATATCTAAAATGGGTACTAAATTTTGTACAAACTGCGGAAAACAAATAGACGAAAAAGCCGAAATTTGTGTAGGGTGTGGAGTAAAAGTAGAAAACAATATTCAGCCAGATCCCAATTTGGAAAAAAGAGCTGTCACCTCACTTATATTGGGCATCATCGGAATGATAGCGTGGTTTATACCGATAATCGGGTTGCCTATCCAAATAACTGGCTTGGTTTTAGGTATTAATGGATTAAATTCTTCAAAGAAAAGTATGGCAGTTGTTGGGATTGTCTTGTGTATTATTGGGCTAGTGTTCTCTGTAATCAACGCTTCGATTGGAGCTTATATGGGAGTGACGGGGCAACTTTAATATTAAAGACGGAACACGGGATGGTTCTCTTTCAGTTCCCAGTACTAGAGCTTTCGGCACGGCGGTAATTTGGATTTTTTTCATAAAACAATAGTGTGCAGGGGTGTGGGGTAAATAAAAATAAAAGTTATGACCGAAGAACAAAAAAACAAACCATTAGAAAAAGAGGAAAAAACAGAAAACAACCTTCTTCCAACAACTCAAGGAAAAAGGTTTTTGAACTATGTGTTGGATTTTATTTTTCTATATATTTTTGCAATAGCTTTTGGTTTTGTGATGGTTTTTATAGGATTATTTTCTTTGATAGAAAATACGCATGAATATTTGCTTGGAATTATAATCGCAATAATATTTTACGTAATGTTTGAAACGATTTGGTCTAAAACTCCAGCCAAGTTTATTACCAAAACAAAAGTAATTACAGAAAACGGAGAAAAGCCAGAATTTGGTACTATTCTTGGAAGAACCTTAATAAGATTTATTCCTTTTGAGCCATTTTCTTTCTTAACATCCGGGCGTCCCAAAGGATGGCATGATAGGTGGTCAAAAACTATGGTTATTGATGATAAAATAACTCAAAAAGAAAACACCTATAGTAGTGAGACTAAAGTCAAAGAGAATGGTGACGAAAAGAGCGTGGGTGAATCCAAGAAAATATCTTATTGTAGCCAATGCGGAAATAAGATTGATAGGGATGCCATATATTGTCCTAAATGTGGAAGTAGGATTTATTGATATTTATTTAGATTTTGTAAATATTGCGGAAAAGAAAATATAGAAGAAGATGGGTTCTGGTTCTGCGGGTATTGTGATGAAAAAATTAAAAACATGTTATGAACATATTCTTTTCAGAAAAAATACAGTCTGCAATGATAGTTCTGTTGAATATACTGACAGTTCCAGTTTTTATACTTAATTTGGGTGGTGTGGTTGTCTCCGGAATTTGGTTATCTATTTTGGGTGAGTGGTTGCCCATTTTGCAAGGTATTGGTTTTATGATGGTTGCTTGGCTTGTTCTAGGCTTTGCACTTATGCCTTCGTTAATTTTTGCAATTCCTGCGGCGAGTTTAGTAGAAAAGGGTAGAAAAGCTCTTGGTTTGCTTGTCGGTTCATTTAGTGTTTTATACACGAATGCATTAATTACTATATGGTGTATTTGGATACTAACGTTATTTATGGAGCAGGCTAGTCAGAGCTCCTTTATTCCTATGCTTATTTGGTCGTATGGCGTAGCGCTTGCTCCGTGGCTCAACATGGCCCAAGAAGAGCAATATAATGAATATTCCGCATTTACAGCATTTACTGCGTCTATTGCTTATGTTGTTGCAATGTTAATGTTGGTTTTTGGAGCGACAGGATTGGCTATTGTTATCACATTTGGATCAATAATGCTCATCAGTGCAATTCTACAAACCTTGTTAGCATTTGCAGAAGAGCGACAACAAGGATATCCTACTTTTCATTATGAACAAGAATTATTTAAAGAAGAAACAAAAGACGAATCATATTTACCAGAAAGTAATTCTACACAAAATTATTGCGCTCATTGTGGAGCTAAAATTAAAAAAGGGGGCAGTTTTTGTTCCCAGTGCGGCAAAAGAACAAAAACATGATTTGTCCAAATTGCGAAAATGAAATTACCAAGAAAGATAAATTCTGCAAGTACTGCGGGCAAAAAATTAATACTTGTCCTTTTTGCTATAGAGGCGTTGAGCCCGACAAAGAGAAGTGTCCATATTGTAATCGAATATTGATTGAGAGGATGTCAGAAATTAGGGAGAGAATAAACTATCAAGAAAAGACAAAAGACACAAGCGAAGAAAAACCACCGTACAGTCCTTTTTCTTCAAAGAAAACTAACTATCGAAAGTATATTATGGTTTTTATTGGTGTTCTCCTTTTGATCTGGTTATTTTCCAATGATGCGCCGGACAGCTCTCCTGGAAAAACTCTGCCCGGAGATGATTCGCCTGAAATTACCTCACCGGAGGAAATTTTAAAGCGTACTCACGGCGAGTTCACTGTAGAGGAATATAACCCTGTCTCTTTTGGAAAATATTATGAACTAAGAGTGCCCCAAGAAGAAGAAATTATATACGACCCCTTGCTTGAATACATGGATTTTGACCCCTGCAGGGACAAAACTACATATGTTAATTTTGAAGAATCAGTATATTCAAGATATAGTTTTAATTATAAAAGTAAGTCTTTTACTTATAAAGTAAAACTTTTTTCTGACTTGTATTATTTTTCAAAGAATTTAAAAGATCAGGATTGTTATTTTGATCATGACTATAGCGATAAAATATACTTTGAGGATCCTTATAATAACTATTTTATAGAGGCGGTTTCAGAAGATTTTGTTGGCTTGGAAGAGAAAGGATATTCTAAAGATGAAATCGTTGAAATTGCTACTCTTTTTGTGCAATCAATTCCATACGGAAATACAGAAGCAGGAGTAAATAATCAATATCCTTATGAAACTTTTTATACAAAGGAGGGCAATTGCCTGGATAAGTCTGTAATTCTAGCTGGGATTTTAAAAAATCTTGGTTATACTACTTACACTGTAACAGAGTGGGGAAATATATTCGATGCGCCACATGCGCTGGTAGGATTTGTTTGCGAGGATGGCAATACATCCTATGCAGGCAAAGAGATTTGTTTTATTGAAACTACATGGTATGAACCAATCGGATTTGATGTTGATTTAGATAACGTGGAAGAATATTACAAAGTATCTAGTGGTCCATTGGTTTATTCAGAGGAAAATTATGGAAAAGATTGGTCAGAATATAATGATGGATTATGGGCTAAGTCAGAAAGAAAAGAGTCCCGAATTGATTCTATTGAAGAAGAGCTAAGAGAGCTAGAAAGAAAAATGTGTAATACCGATTGTAAAACCTGTTATCTTGATTCTAGTGGGGAATATATCACAATCTCTTATAACGAATTTTGTGATAATGCTCACCAATATAATCGCTATATAGATAGATACGGGAGAAAGTATCAAGATTATGAATCCTTGTTTGAAGAGCTGTACAAAATCTATTATGAGCGGGAGAAAGCAATATTTTGGAATAATTAAGTTGTCTAATAAAACAATAGTGTGCAGGGGTGTGGGGTAGTTTTTTAAAAAGTTGGACAAACTTGGATACATATAATAAAAAGTTGGAAAAAGTAACATATGAAGAAAAGGAATAAATAAAGATTATTTTAAAATCATTACAATAAAAACAATAGAAGATTTTAATATAGTTTATTAAGAAGCTTTAAATATGTGGGAAATAATAGAATGGATAATTTGGATTATATTAGCTTATTGCTCCTTTTCATTTGTGTTTGGTTGTCGTCTTTTAACAAAAGAGGGGCGTGGCTTCCATTTAGCAACAGGAGTACAAGCTTTGTTTTTTTTCATTATCACTATTCTTTTTTTAGCGTTTGATTGGAGTAAATTTCACATCCTTTGGATTACTCCTGTCTGTTTCTTTTGGGCTAGAGACATTGTTTTCCCTGGATTTCCAATTTTTACACCGGTAGTATTATTTTTTACAAAAATATTTTTAAATATTGCTCTTATTGGAGTTAAAAGGCCAAAAACAAACCAACAGGAAATAAATTTCACAAGTCAAGAAGATCCCACACTAAAAGTCATGGAAAATCAAAAAGAGATTGAAAAAGTTATTAAAGTGCTAGAAAGAATAAATCAAGATTTTCTATCTCAAGGCATCATAGAGAGTGTTTGCTCTATAACAGATGGGGTTAAGAAATTGATTTTTAAAGACTGTGGTCGCTATATAAGCATTATTCAAGAGGGAAAATCAGTAGAAGTAGTTGTTTATTCTGAAATTGTAAATCTATCCTGTGATATGCTTGAAAAAAAATCTACCATTGAAGAGGGTAGACTAACAGAAGAATATGTTCAAAATTTACTTAGAGTTATTGACTTATCATTAGACAAACTTGCTGAATTAGGTGATATAGATGCAAAAAAAGCAGAAGATCAAAAAATCATTATTCGAAATAACCTAGGTAGGTAAAAAGGAGATAGACCCCTTTTTTGGATTTTAGGTTTTTAGAAAACATCGGTTAAATTTGTACAAAAAAGTTCTGACGTCGTCTACTTTGGTCAAATATTGCTCGAGAAGCTTATAAAATTTATTTAAATTAAAGATGAAACATATTTACCCAGTATTACACATAATAATTTATACAATATTTTTTGTTTTATTGTGGCTTGGCATTAATTTGATTCTTCCTTTTGTAGTAACTATCTTGGGTTATATTTTGGGCACTGATATTTCGTTGTTTGGATGGGATCCTGTGGCTAGTGCGGTTAGATCAACATCAGGCAGTTGGAGAGAATATTTTTTATTGAAACTAGCTCCTGTGGCAATTGCATCTTATCTGAGCATTAAAGTATTGAATATTTTAAATATAAATTATAATGGCAGAACTCTATTTTATGGTTTTGGGATCCTAGTAAGTGGATTTTTTATTTATACTTTAATTATAATGATTTCTGTCGCCGAGCTTGCTGGATTTGGGATATTTGACTACCTGATTCACGTTGCAACCCCTCTGACTGCTATTGGTGCCTTATATTTCACTATAGAAAATGAATAATTTTAAAAAATAGGAAACAAATTTTTTCATTTAACAAATTTAATTTTTTTATAAAAATATATAGTGTGCGGGGGTGTGGGGTAACTATATTTTTAGCAAATATCTTGATTCTTCTAGTACATCATCTAGATTATCTATCTCATACAACCACTTAAAAGTTCGAAAATCGTCCTGTTCTCCCTGCAAATTTTCCCGAGATGTTTCTCGGGTTTTTGTTTTGTGATATACTTTTGAAATATAAATTAAACAAGTTGGTCTCTAACTTCTAGCGCAACATCTGTTATTCATATAATATCAGATGTATATGCAAATACAAGACAAAGCACGATACAAAAGGGTCACAGATGAAGAACGTGATATCATAGCGATTCGCCTGGCAAACGGACACAAACAAAGTCAAATCGCCTTGGAACTAAACAGACATCCGGCTACTATCTCCCGAGAGATACGTAGAAACAGATATAAGTGTGGTGACTATGTCGCCAACCGAGCATCCAAGAGTGCTCATCAAGCTCTTGCTTCTCGCAGGAAGGGTAAGCACAAACTAAAACAAAACAAACGATTGTGGGAGTATGTGGAGAAGAAGCTCTATCTGTTTTGGTCTCCGGAACAGATTGCCTATGAGCTAATTAAAGAGTATCCTTTAGATATGAATATGCGTGTATCACCGGAAACAATCTATAGGTATCTTTACATCCGTCCCTCAAAAGAACTCAGACGACTCCTTCGTCTTGGTCACCTGCGTCGCAGAAAGGTTGGTAGGCCCAAAAAGACTGAAAAAAGAGGTAAAATACCTGATATGACCATGATTGATGAGCGTCCAAAAGAAGTGGAAAGTCGTCTGGTTCCCGGTCACTGGGAAGGAGATATCATTAAAGGTAAATACAACAAATCAGCTTTAGGCACACTGGTAGAACGAACCACTCGTTACACCATATTAGTACCTTTAACCTCCTTTAATGCTGAGACTGTCAGAAAATCTTTTGCCAAAGAATTAACAAGTTTACCTGAAGATGTTAGAAAGACATTAACATACGATCAAGGTAAAGAGATGAGTGAACACCTAAAGCTGACTTTAGATACTGACATACAGGTCTACTTTGCTCATGAAGGATCTCCTTGGGAACGAGGAACAAACGAGAACACCAATGGACTCATCCGACAGTTCTTTCCCAAAGGAACTGACTTTACGAAAGTCCCCAGACGGAAGATCAAAAGAGCTCAAGCTCTCTTGAATGGTCGACCCAGAAAAACACTTGATTTTAAAAAACCGGATGAGGTATTATTAGAAGTGTTGCGTTAGATTTTAGAATCCAAGGAGTGATAAAAGAATTCCTCTTTCTTGTTCATATTCTTTTATTTTTAGTGGGATAACTTCCTTTGCTTCAGGAAATATTTCCATTAACTCTTTTTCAGAATATCTTGGTATACTTTTTTGCCATTCTCTTTTGATTCTATTGGCGTATTCATAGAACTCTTCTTCTATTTTCATTTTCATTTTTAATTTTATTTAATAAATCAAAATAACCGACAAGACTGTAAGCAATTTCTTCTGCTTCGTCTTTTGTTGTCTCCAATCCATAATCTTCTTTCATTATTTCGCGCAACTCTTCAATTGTTTCTTTACTTATAGGCATCTGTCGTATATCCGGGATTTTATAATCCTTAATTGATTAAAATACTTGGCGGGATCAACCTTTATTTTCCCTTTCCAATAATTATCAATTAACAAATTAAGCTTTTTAGAATTTTCAAATATAAACTGAACCTTTTTAGGATCTGTTTTGTCTATATTTTTTATTGGATAAAACAAGGAGATTGTTGTTGCTAGTCCTAAGTCTGATGTGTCCCAATTTTTGTTATTCATAAGATTGTAATTTCAATTTTTTAATTTCTTACCAATATTTCTTGTAATTATTTTTTGTCAGAAAGCATAAATTTTATTATCCGAAGGATTATTTATTATTAACCTTCTCCCATCGCTTTTGATTGCGTTTATTTAACAAATTTTTGTTTGATTTTGGTATAACTTCTAAGATGTTATGGGGAGCAAGTGTTTTGATACCTTTTTGACTTTTCTTTCTTTTCTTTAAGGTGAATGGACAAGAATTTTCTCCCGGTAAGTTTTCTCTAAGATGGACTTCACTGTCTAATGGACAGACATTGTCACTACACCCTTCAAAACGTGAGCACTTCTTCATATTTTCATTATTACTGTTCCCGTTATTTATTTTCATATTTTTTTATTAGATTTTTATAAAGCTAGTATTTTGGCTATTAAAACAAAAAACTATGGACTGTTGACCATAGTATAAACCCTCTTTTTATTCAGTTGTGACGCTAAGCGATTCCCTTAACGTTTTTCAATATCTTCTCCGAAAAAAGATATTATAAGATCATTCATTCTTTTTAATGATTACCTTACTGCAGCTGGTGTCATTTTGAATTTTTTTGCAATATCTTTTGCAATGACTTCATCAAAATCAAAAATTATTTTTTCACGATATTTTTTTTCATAATATTTTTCATAATCTTTTTTAGAAACCTGTTTTTTTGCATTAACAAGAAAACCAGTTGGTTGTTTTCTTTTAACTGGTTTCTTCTTTCTTTTTGATAATTCGTTGTATATTTCCAGATCTCTTTCAAATTGTTTTTTAGAGCGAGTAGAATGGGTTATTCCTTTAGGGAAATAGTGTTTTTGAAGACTCGCAAGAACTTCTTCAGCCTCTTTCAATTCTTTTTTACTTAATGGAGCAAACGTCACCATTGAAAGCCATCTTGTTGTTCCTTTTCTTCCTTCGGCATCTTGCTGAATTACCCAATTATTTGAAGGAGGTTTTATTGAGTTTTGTGTTATGTACATGAAGAGGGGGCTGCCATATGGACCAGATCCATCTACTCCAAAATTAGAGGGCAAATAATATTTTTCACAAAGCATTTCCTGTCTGTTTTTAATTCGATTTATAGGAATCTCGTCTTTTAATTTCCAGTTTTCTTTTAAGTAATCTGGATAATTTTTTATATTATTAACTTTTTTTGTTTTTTCGGTGAAGCTGTTACTGTAAATTATTTTGTCACTTTCTTCTATAAATTTTTTTTCATACCAATTTCTAAAATCACTACTATTTGAAAATCCTTCCATGGGTATTTTCATTTCTTTTCGAACAACCCTTATATCTTCTTGAAAAGAATCTAATGTTACCAAAAGCTTCATCCTGATTTCATTTTTCTGATGTTCCGGTGTTTTATTTTTTTCGCTTGGAAGGGGCGAGTTCATTTTAATTTTCATTTTAATTTTCTATATTCTACCCCAATTTTGCTGTTTTCTCAATCTAAAATTTACCAGAACCGGTAAATGTGGTATATTAAAATTGTCAAATTAATGCTTATGACTGAACACATAGAAAATCCAATTATTAACAATCCTTTCAAGGAACCGGAGAAGCATTATTGTTTTGATGAATCTGGCATTACATCGAAAATAACCAAAGAGCGTCGTAAGAGTGGTGTGTATGCTCCTGTCCCTCGGACAAGATCAAAAGACAGTCAAATATCTCTAGAGGGAATTGAAACCACTTGGACAAATGAAACATTCCAAGAAAATGATTTTATTAATCGTATTCGAGAAAAAGTTTCTAAGTGGAGAGAATTGGGATATGAAGGAACAACCAATGTTACAAAAAAGCTTTTGGAGTACTGGCAAAGAGAGGATAGGGAGCGTAGGCTCTTTTTTTGTCAGATTGAAGCTTTGGAAACTCTTATTTACATAATTGAAGTTGCAGAAAAAGAAGGAGAGAATTGGATAATTAATGACTTACAAAAATATAGTAATGATTTTAATTCTGGTTTGTTTCGGATTGCTCATAAGATGGCAACAGGTACCGGCAAAACAGTAGTTATGTCAATGATAATTGCTTGGCAGTCAATTAATAAAGCTCATTATCGTCAAGACAATAGATTTTCTGATACTTTTGTAATAGTAGCTCCTGGTATCACTATTCGTGATCGTCTTGAGGTACTTCAACCCAGTAACCCTGGAAACTACTATGATTCTTTAGAAATTGTGCCGACACAATATAAAGATTTCCTAAATCAGTCACATATAGTTGTTATCAATTTTCATACTATGATGTTACGCTCAATTGAGCGATATAAAGGAGCAAAGATAGTAAAAGAACATGCTAGAAAAGAAAGCCCAGCGGCAATGATCAATAGAGCATTTCGTTCAATTAAATCAAATAAAAACATTATAGTTATAAATGATGAAGCTCATCATTGTTATATAGCAAGAAATAATGAGGAGAAGCTAAAAGGGGAGGATCGGAGAGAGGCGGAAAGAAATAATGAAGAGGCACGTGTTTGGCATTCCGGGCTTCAAGCTTTAAATAAAAAACTTAATGTTCGGGCCGTTATTGATCTTTCAGCTACTCCATATTATTTAAAAGGGTCTGGCTTTTCAGAAGGAACGTTATTTCCTTGGACAGTATCTGACTTTGATCTTATAGATGCAATTGAGTGTGGTATTGTTAAAATTCCTCGTATTCCTGTTCGTTCTGATGAGATAACAAGAGATGATGTTCCTTCTTATCGACATCTTTGGCTTCATATTAAGGATGATTTGCCTAAGCGTGGAAAAAAAACAGGAGATTATGGAGAGATACCAAATCTTCCTTCTAAGTTAGAAACAGCGCTGTACTCTTTGTATGAAAATTATGAAAAACGTTATGAACGTTATGAGGAATCACTTAAGAAAAATCCCAACGTAATGCCTCCGGTAATGATCGTAGTATGTAATAATACTACAGTGTCAGAAATGGTATATAAATGGATTGCTGGATATGAAAAGGAAAAAGAAGAAACTATGCGTATAGTTCCAGGAAAATTAAATATATTTCGTAATGAAGAAGGTGAAAAATTTCTCAATAGACCAAACACCTTGTTAATTGATAGTGCTGCTATAGAATCCGGCGAAGCCATAGATAAAAATTTCAAAGATGCTTTTGCACAAGAAATAGAGGAGTTTAGAAAAGAATACAAAAAACTCTATTCAGGGCGAGAAGAACCTGGAGATGAGCAAATTCTCAGAGAGGTGATGAACACCGTAGGAAAGAGGGGCAAGCTTGGAGAAAACATAAAATGCGTGGTTTCGGTTTCTATGCTTACAGAAGGATGGGATGCTAATACAGTTACGCACGTGCTTGGTGTTAGAGCTTTCTCTACTCAACTTTTATGTGAGCAAGTGGTGGGAAGAGCTCTTAGAAGAGTTAGTTATGAGGTAGACGAAAATGACATGTTTCATCCTGAATTTGCTGAAGTATACGGTGTGCCGTTTATGTTTATGAAAGTCGACGGAAGCGAAGGGAAAGCTCCAGAACCAACACAAATAAATCGTGTTCGAGCATTAGATGAGCGCACATATTTAGAAATAAAATTTCCTCGATTAGAGGGATATCGACATGAGTTTGATCTTGAAAAACTAGAAGCACAGTTTAGTGATTCAGTAAATACTATAATTGAAAATGTTCCAACTGAGGTAGTGCTTGCAGATGTATTCGGAGATGAAGAAAGACATACGCTTGATTCTCTTAAGAAAAAAAGGAAACAAGAAGTTGTCTATGTCCTCTCGAAATTTATTTTGGAGAGATATTTTGTCGATCAAATGGAAAATGTAAAGTATTGGCTTTTTCCTCAAATTAAAAACATAACTGATAAATATGTAGATAAAAATGTCAAGTTAAAAGATAATATGTTTATTGGGCTTTTGCTTCTCGATCATCACTTTAAGGATGCAGCTACCAATATTTATAATGCGATATCTTCATCTGCGGCTAAGAAAAAAATTGTTCCCATATTTGTGCATTATGACACAGTTGGTAGCACTCGCTATGTTGATAGAATAACCACAAAGCCTGTTGTAGAAACTGCTAAATCTCATGTCAATTATGTTATTGCTGACACAGAAGAGTGGGAGCAGGGGGTTGCTAAAAA
>SL_8KL_010_SEDDRAFT_10003851_pt1 | contig 12283 bp, 7 predicted proteins | sample SodLakKL_010_SED_4_FD_11160 | JGI IMG/M metagenome (IMG submission 11160) | reverse complement strand
GGGATCCAGATGTAGTGGCCGTAGAATTGGACAGAGCCAGATATCACGCATTGATGGATGAATCATCCCGAGGGGGGGCACCGTTGATGTACCGAGCCATGGCACAGATACAGAAAAAGATTGGAGACAAATACGGAGTGCAGCCTGGAAGTGAGATGAAGGAAGCCGTGGAAGCCGCTCGCCGTATAGGGGCGGCTGTGGCGTTTATCGATATCCCAGCGACCTACACATTTAAACGATTGATGGACTCCATGAGCATGAAAGAAAAGGTTTATTTCTTGGGAGGTATCATCGGGGGATTATTTGTGGGGAAAAAGAAGATTGATAAAGAGATAAAGAGATACCAAGAGAATGAAGAGAGCTACATGAAGGTGGTGGAAGAAAACATGCCTTCGGTATCAAGAGTTCTGATCGATGAAAGGAACACATTTATGGCAAAACATATCATCGGCCTGGAAGAAAGGTTCGAACATGTTTTAGCGGTGGTGGGAGACGGACATGTTAGAGGTTTGATAAAAGAGCTAGAAGGCGAAGATGTAAAAGTTATAAGACTGAAAGAGGTCATGGAACCCGGTGATAAGAGCCAGGTAACCTTTTCTTATGAATTGAGATCTCAGTAAGTTTTTTTGTCGATATCATCGTAATAATCTTGATAGAGGTCGTACTCTTCCTTACCCTTGGGTGAAATACATACGGCGACCCATACCGCCCCGATGGCAGCTTGTCCACCCACCACAAGGATGGTCAGATGTTCTTCCACACCCCAATCATCCTCCATGAACCGTATTCTTTCGATGTCTTCTAAGCACAATTCACAAAATTCAGTGGGTGGCTCCTCGGAATATCCGCCCATTTTTATCTCTACCGAGGCAGACATAACACATCGTCCAGCCGACTCATCACAGTGGTGTTCGTATTCATCGTCCTCATGGTTCGACTCATAGCCGATACCGACCAGACCCAATATATGGCCGAATTCGTGGATCAATACCGATGTTTCTACATCCTCCACACCAAGGTTGGAGCTGGTGAGAGACACCTTGTGGATCGTTTCCTTAAATAGAACCATATACTCCCCACCGTACGATAGACCTAATACGTTCGGATTTTCAGCCCATTCGCCGTCCAGATAAAGCACGTTCAGGACCATGGTGGAACCTTTTCTTTCATAATGACTATAGCTATCGAAAATATCCTCTATGTCATGCCGATGATACTCGTTGATCCCTAAGCGTGGAGTGATACCATCGCCTACCACATCTACTACACTATCCTTATCACTTAGTTCTTCGATGGTGGTTATAAGTGATTCCTTTGATCCTGGAGAGGGGGGGTATCCGAGAACATAATTGTATTCGATGATCAGCTCGGTGTATCTGTCATCACGTAGATACATCTGTGCATACTCGAAAGATGTATAGAAATCACCCCTCTCCCGAAAGAATGCAGGTAGGTAAATGGAAGAAAGGACGATGAGCAAGACGGTGAAAACCGTCACGATACCGGCATAGATATTATTACGTTCCAGTGAACACACCTCTTATCGATCTTGTAACTGATCCCGTTTCAGATCATCATATAATGTCGCAGCTGCCTCGGCACCCTGGGCTGCTGCCGTTATAGCTTGTTTGAGTGGAGAATCTATAACATCGCCTGCAGCGTAAACCCCTGGTACGGAAGTCCTTCTTTCTCTATCTGTCTTTATATATCCGTCAACAGTTGATACGCCTAAGTCTTCGGCTAGTTCTGAGTTGGGAGTAGAACCGATCTCGATGAAAAGACCATCTAATTCGATGACCTTTTCCTCGGACCCTTGTTTGATGTCTATAGATCGTAGTTTATCAACCCCGTTCAGAGAGATGACCTCGGTTTCGAACATAAATTCGATGTTATCCTTATTTTCTACCTCTTTGATCCTTATGGGTTCTGGACGGAAGAACTCCTCTCTGCGATAGATTATGTACACTTTTTCTGCATACTCCGAGAGTATGAGTGCAGATGCTAGGGCGGAGTCACCGCCACCGACCACTCCGACTAATTTTTCACCATAAAAAGCAGCATCACAGGTTGCACAGTAACTAACGCCTCTTCCCGTCAGTTCAGATTCCCGAGGTAATCCTAGTTTTAATCTTTTCGTGCCAGTTGCTAACACTATTTTTTTGGCGGCATACTCACCACGCTCACATCTTATTCTGAACTCCCTATCATCCCGTTTGATCTCATGTACGGTATCTAATTTTACATCCACACCCAAATCCTTAACCTGTTCCCCTAACCGGTTCATCAATTCCATGCCGCTTATTTTTTTGTGAGAAGGAAAATTACACACTTCGAAGGCCTCGGACATCATACCTCCTGGCATTTCACCGACTACAAGGGTTTTGAGATTGTATCTACCAGTGTAAAGACCTGCGGTGTATCCCGCAGGACCAGTTCCTACTATCAAAACATCATACTCTTCCATGTGGATGTATTTCTGTAGGGTCTTATTAATTTTTTTGGGGGGAAACGTTAGTAATGAGGAAAAAAATTTATAACAAAGTTGTTCTTTTATAGTGTAGGTTTAGACATGCACAAGGGAGATGATATATGGAGGGAATACTGTGCACATTTCGAAAAGGACTTTTCCACACAATTAGAAGAAAGTGAGAGCATATTAAAAAAACACTTTAAACGATGGACAAGAACGAAAACAGCTAAGTACATATGCTCCGGGGATACGATATTTTTAGAAGACATCCCAGTCACAACTTATGAGGACTACCCGATACTTACAACCTTTGGCAGGCGTGTTGAAAATATACTAAAAAAGGATCCAAGACCGAAAGGTCAAACATGGTGGCAGTACTATCATTCACACCGGAACAAGATCGGTGGTATGTTGAAAGGGTGGTTACCATACGAGTACGGCATCTGTGCAAAAACAACCGGCTCCCTGGGAAAAAGTAGATGGTATGCTCATGGAGTACCGTTCGTGACCAATATGCGGAGAGAAGCGGTCACGGGCATCGCATTGGGTTGCAGTGAAGAATGGGGTACTACAAAACTCGGATACGGTGACACGGTGTTGAACATGGGGGTGCCCATTCCTTACATGGTCGGACACGCCATGAGGTTACTGGATGAAGAATTCAACTGTTTTCCCCCCATCGAGATAACGGACGAGATCAGTGACATGACTAAGAAATTGAACCTTATAATCAGATCGATAAAGAAAGGACAAAATATCGATGTGGCAACAGCCATGGCATCTACATTCTACATGTTTTCACAGGCTGTGGTAGCCCCAGAGGAGTTATATAAGGAATATTATCGATCGATGAGACCTGGGCTCAAAAAGATAATACTTTATATACTATACCTCAAAGAGAAGTTATCACATCGAAAGACTGAAAAAGCAGGTGATGTCCTCTCCGTAAAGGGATTATGCACTGCGGGATTGGATGCTAAGCTGTACTCAGAATATCTCAAAGAACAATATGGAACCTATCCCCTTAACATGTATGGCTCGACGGAATATGGCATAGTTATGCACGGTATGCCGGACAGAAGAAGTGATCTGATGCCTTCTTTAAGATGTATGTACTTCGAATTCCTAGATGAAGAAGGAGAACTCTACAGGATCGAAGAATTGAAGAAAAATGAAGTCTATGAGGTCCTTGGAACACCTTATGGAAGTATGCTGTTCAGATACTCTGTTGGAGACCTGTTGAGGGTCATCGATAAAAGGGACGACGGTATGCCGATATTCACATTTGAAGGTAGGAAAGAGAATCTACTGACCATAAGAGATTATATGACCATCAGTGAGAGTATGGCTTTCAAACTGATGGAAGAGGCAGAATTAAAAAACACGGATCGATGGCTGATAACGAAAAAGTTTGATCCTGTGGAGAAGATCCTGGTCTTGATGGAAAAGGATTGGACATTCGATGAAGCCGCGGCAGAAGAAAGGGTTTTTAACGCTCTGAACAGATTATCCCCCGAATTCAGGGATATGATCGAAGATTTCGGTATAGACACCCCGAAGCAGATAATCGAGGTACGTTATCTTAAAAAAGGCGCCTTCATGAGATACTCTCTAAAAAAGAAAGAAGAAGGCGTTCCAATAGGACAGTATAAAACTCCAAAAGTTTTACTCCCTGAGAAAAGTGAAGAGATCGAGTTGATCACGAGTGTATAAACATGTTAAATGGATGGCACCTTCTACCATGGACGATACAATATATCCTTGCAGCCTTGATAATCACGTCCGTTTCGGTCGATGTACTGCGACGTAGTCCAAAAAGTTGGACCTCTAGGTACTTTTTCATCTTTGGACTGCTGATAGCCTGCTGGCAGATAATGGTCTTTTTGAGTAAAAACGCTCCGGATGAAGTTTTATCGGGTTATTTCTACGGTATGGTTGTGTTTACTAGTTTATTGGGAACTGGATTTTTGTTAGCGTCCATGATGAACATCCCGAAGGAAAGATGGTACTATGGGCTGATCACTCTTCCTGTCCTTCCCTTCGCTGTTGCTGGTATATACATTCGACCGTTCTTTATGACATGGAACGAGGTATATGGATGGGCTTACACTTTTACAGGGAATTTTATGCTCATGATCATGCTTATCGCCTTATCCCATACTGTGGCGATGGTGGTCGTCAGTGTTTTTATTCTACGGAAATATCCTGGGTTAAAAAGAAAGATATATACGATACTCTTAGGTTGGGTTGTAGTCAACGTAGGAGGTACCATCCTCACCAACATCATGCTGAACCTCGATCCCTCACTCCCGCCTTTTGGAGGCTTGATCAACTTTATCTCTTTTATGGTGATCGCCTACGCCATACGTATGCCGGTGGGAGAGATAAAGGCAGACACGCCTTCCACACTGAATAAAGTGTTTTTGGAATTTACCGCCAGTCTATACAACTCCATACCTGGAAAAGAACTCGGAGAGAGGATGGTCCGGTTTCAAAGATATATCGAAGCCCTTGGTTTGAAGGATGTTGTTTCCATGAAAGACCGGGATATGTTCATAGTGGAGGTCGGAGATCTGACCCATGATGAACTGAAGGAAATCATGGATACGGTACTACGGGGTTTACGACATATAGACATAGAAGAAGATATCGCCCGTAACACCGCTAGGCTTATCAATGTGATACACAGGGAACTGAAGAGTACGGATCCAGACGATGCCGAAGGATGGCTGGATGACCTGGTCTTTGATCATGGGTCTTATCTTTATTCATACGGCGTTCTGGACATATTCTACGACAAGGGCGTGCCGGTAGTGATTTCAAAATACACTGCTGGCAGATCTTATCTGATCGGATCGAGCAGACCCCTTGTGAAATACCGTGAATTATCTAAGATGGTGGGATGGGGATACGAACTCTTAGTCATCACAAAATATCCAAAGCAGAAGATCAGTATCAAAGAAGGGGAAAGGGCTGAAATTAACTCCATATTTACAGAGGGGTATGAAGTTATCAAACCAGAGGATCTCATTGATATGGTCAAAGATTTTTCCGTTGAGCATCGTCAAAGAGTGGTGGTCATAGACTGTCTTGATACCCTATTGATGTCTTGGGGTGCGGAATATACTTGCGGGGTTCTTAAGGAAATAAATAAGAGGGTCGAAAGAAAGAACAACATACTGATCGCCCTGATCAACGATGATCTAGTCGATGAGGATATGATCGATGCGGTTAAATCTCTATTCTCAGAGAGGGGGGATATATGAGTAACTTTTTTGCCCATTTTTACCTCGGAACAAGTAATTTGATCCTCATACCACTGTTTGTTTATTTGGTCCGAAAAAACACTTCTCAGTTCATCGATAAAACGGGTTCGACATTGATAACCTTGGGAGGACTTTTAGCGGGATTCGGTATATTTATAAAAGCGGTGACAGGTATCGTATACTTAGAATCATACTATGTATCCTTATTCGATTTGTTTATGATCATGATCACAACGGGTTTTTTACTGATCGGTGTAGGTTCCTATAAACATTTTACATCATATTCAAAAACATATCGTGGACATTCCTTCTTAGAAAAGATCGTTTCAGTACCGTATGGTACTAAAAGATTTATCACCTTTATTCTCGCATTACTATTTATGATGTTGCTCGTACTAACGATAATTACTACTCAATATATTATTTATTTCGTGTCGTTTTCGATAATCTTCTTTTTGNTGGTATTCAACGAATGGACGATCTACCGAAGCATCTATCAAAAAAGGAATCCGTTGTTGTCGAGTTTCAATATAAAAAGATTCAGAAAAGACGTACTGATACTGAAGATATTCGTAGAATTCTTGAACCTTTATCTGAACAAGATAACACCGGTATTGGGTGCAAGACTTGTAAAGAGGACCTTCAAAGAGGTAGAAGAGGAAAATCCGTTACTTTTTGGATCACACAGATTTACTAAAGATAATCTGATCAGCTATGAATCGATATCTCGCAATACCGACCGTATCATAGAAGTAGATCGTCCTCGAATAATCGCCAAGGGATTCTCCACATTACTCGATAGATTGATGGAAATACACGAGATGAGTACCACACCAAAAACAGCTTCTGAAGTTCTTAGGAGCTGCTATGTACAAATAAGATCTCAATACGGAGACATCAATGAGTTCGAATATATCATAAAAGGACTCCCCGCTGGGATAGCCGATGATGACAAGATGGATGTCATGGGGGAGAAAGGACTCCGTGTACTCGTTAAACGATACACTAAAGATTTTCTCGACAGCGAGAGTAAATATAGGATACTGTTCGATAATACTAAAGAAGGGATAATGGTACTGGATACGGATTTGAATATCCTGGATATCAATCCAAAGGGTGAAGAACTCTTAAAAAGGAACCGTCGATCATGTGTGGGCAAGAATGTATTTCATATATTGGACATACCTAGGGTTGGAAAGAAAAAAGCCTTGGAATATCTTGAAGAACTCAAAGCTGAAAAGGAGTACATAGAGGATATATTTCGAGTTTTTGATCATGAGGGGATACTGAAGATCATGGAGCTCCGGATATCAGCTATCAAAAAGAATGATCAGCTCATAGCGATGGTTTTACTGTTCAAAGACATAACTGAGAAAGTACACTTAGAAGAACGTGATACCCTCCTTTACTCACTAGTTCGCCATGATCTGAAAAATAAGATCCTAGTGGCACAGGGATACCTTGATCTTTTGATGGAATCCCACAGCATCGATGAGGAGGGATCGAAATTCGCTGAAAAGGCCTATAATGGTATAAACGATGGAGTTAAATTGTTACAAAAAGTGAAAAAAATTCGCGACATCGATCTTGCAGAAGAAATAGTCGAGGAAGATATTTATCATATCATAAACTCATCTATGGATAAGTATATGGATCTGGCCGAGGAAAAAGGAGTAGTAATCGACATGGGATTGAAACACATCTCGGTAAAAGGCGGACCTCTACTAGAAGAGCTCTTTTCTAACCTCATCTATAACGCACTGGTGCATTCCAAGTGTGAAAAACTGAAAATATCGGTTTCTGAAGAGGAAGATCATGCTGTCGTTACTGTCGAAGACGACGGTAAAGGTGTACCGGATTATATCCGTGATGAATTGTTCGATATTGGGGTAAAGGGAAGCGGATCTCACGGCTCCGGGCTCGGCTTGAACATCGTCAAGAGGATCGCGGAAAGGTATGGTGGGTCCATCGATTTCGATGATCTAGAGGATGGGGGGACTAAATTCGTTGTGCGATTGAGGAAAGCGGATTAACGTTTTGCATCTGCGTGCAGGATAATATTATATGTTATGTCCTCCATTGTAAATCGGATTTTTATGGATATGGATGAAGGATCCAAGGGAGATGAAGACCTTTTGGTCATCGGGGAGATACTTAAACATGTGAACGAACCTGTGATAATCAGCGATACCCAGGGGAAAATCTTGCTCAACAATGACTCTGCTGTGGATATCTTTGGAGATTCTCTGAAAGATCGATTATTATTCGACATAGCTCAGCCTGATGAAGAACCCGAGAGCGAAACATCCATTGTGAAAACATGTGAAGGAGACCGACTATGTGTACATCTTTGTACACACGAGTTTGATCTCGGCGGAGAAAAGATGCTTTGTTCGATCATAAAGAGCAAAGATGAGGATAAGGACAACGAGGAATTCCTCCATTCTCTTCTAAGACACGATCTAAGAAATAAACTTCAAGTGCTTCATGGTTATCTACAACTTTTAGAAGACACCGAACTACAGGAACCACAATCCGGATTTCTTGATAAAGCGCTTTCCACGATGGATAACTGTAGAAAACTGATCGAAACCGTTCGATTGCTTCGAAAGCTAAAGAATAGAGAGTCTTTAGAGGTTGTCAATATCGATGGAGTTATCGATCAGGTACAGTCGGAGATGGGGAAAAATATAGAGGACGCCGGGATCGAATTTATATATCAAAATTGTGAAGCCAAAGTGCTATCGGGCTCTCTTCTAAATGAAGTTTTTATCAACCTTATAGACAACGCCATCAAACATGCCGAATGCTCTAAGATCATTATCAACGTCAGTACAGAGGAAAAAATGGTGAACGTCAGTGTGGAAGATGACGGGGCGGGTATCCCAAAAGAACTCAGAGGATCTCTTTTTAAAGAAGGAGAAAAAGGTAAGATGTCGTCTGGATCAGGGATAGGGCTATCACTGGCACATAGGATCATCACCGATTACGGCGGAACCATAGATGTATGTAGGTCCTCACTGGGAGGAGCGTGTTTCAAAGTAAAGCTTCAACGCGCTTTTTGATTAGTATTGATAGATAAAGTATAAATAAATTGAACTGTCCTAAGATAGAATCAAGTGTTTCAAGGTTTTGATCGTGGACTATGAACCCGGTTTCCTAGATCAGGCAAAAATATTCCTTGAGAAGTTGAGCGATGATTTGAAGATCTGCACAGCTGACTCAGCAAACGAAGCCTTATCATGTATGACAAAGAAGGACTTCGATGCCATCATCTCTGATTATCATATGCCTAACATCGATGGGATCTAGTTGTTAGATATTATCAGAGATAAAGGATTGGACCTGCCTTTCATTCTGTTCACAGGGATCGACAACCAAGGATTGGATGAGAAAGCTATATCTCACGGTGCGGATGGATTCGTCAGAAAAAAAGGGAAGCCAAGTGAATATTATCATAAATTGATAAATATATTGGTGGAGGACGATCGATGATACATTTTTTGTAAAAAGTTATATACTTGCATAACATGAGAGTAATATGGCCCCTATATTAGATGGGGAGGAGCAAACGCAGCATGGAAAATGGTAGGTATAAGCTTTTAATTGTTGATGACGATCAACAGGTGAGAGAACTTTTAAAATTAACTCTAGAAAGGGCGGAAGATTTCGAATGCAGTGTGACGGTCGTCCCAGACGCTATGAGCGCTTTAGATATACTAGAAGTTGACAGCGACTACGATCTGATCATCTCTGACCACAGGATGTCCGAAATGACCGGTGTAGAATTATTGAGTAAGGTTAGACAGACATATCCAGATATAAAACGGGTCCTGATAACCGCCTATTCGGAACTGGACCTAGCAAGGGCCGCGATAAATGAAGCCATGGTTCATAACTACATAGAAAAACCGTGGAACCAAAAAGAACTGAGAGCTACTATACTACATCTTCTTAGATCGGGTTCAGAAGAGAACAGCGAAGATATCCGATTAGAAGAGGGGAACGCATATCTGCTCGAAGAACAGAAACCTAACGAGACTTTTAAAATATCCCTTGAACGTATGAAGGACATAGGAGAAGGTCTGTTGATCACCAGACTCCATCGCAACAAATTGAAGCAAAAATACGATTTCGATGAAGAAAAGATCGACTATCGATGGCTGACCAAGATGAGCGGTAGAGGTAACATCGATCCAGTGGATCTTGAACTTACGGCCGATCTGATAATCAGGTACTATGAGCAAGGTGGGAAAACCGTATTGATCGAAGGTGTAGATGCCCTTCTACGGGATAATTCATTCAAAAGGTTCGTTGGATTTATGGATAACCTAGTGGATGTAGTGGGTATGAGTGAAGGCGTACTTGTTATGAATCTAGATCCAAGGATAGTCTCGGAAAAGGAACTAGCTGTGATGGAAAGGAAGATGAACACTTTTAAGCTCTAAGCCTACAAAAATTATTTAGATTGCCGTAGCCCTATTTCTATTTGGATCCCAAAAATGGAGAAAGATATAGATAATAATTCTAAGGTGGAAAATAGAGATATCGATACCTTAGAAAAAAATGGGGTTATCAACCCACCTAACTCTTCAGCACACCAACGCATGGATGAGGAAAGAGAAGAATTGATAGGTCCAGATGATATCGTCCATAGATTCGTTAGACATCGTAGAGAGAGGGGGATACAAAAACAGAGAAAAAAGAAAAAGTGGAAAGAACAAAGCCTCATCAAAGAATTTCTAAACATTAAAAGTAAACAAAGACGAATCTCCCGCGGGTTGAGAAAACTTGAAGAGGATATAGAAGAACTGAGCGGCGGTGTGCCTGGTGGTGCACTAGAAATACTTAGAAATATCCTTGAAGATGCTTCATTTTTAAAAGAGGAAGGAGAACTAGATGAAGTTGAAGACTTGCTGCAGTATGCAGAAAAACAGAAAGAATTGATCCTGTTAATACTTCGATCCATAAGAACTGCAGAGAAGCTTTTCGTCAGGTATGAGGGGGGATTAGACGAACTGACTTATCGGAGCAGATTGGAACGGGTTGAAGAGATGTGTGAGGAGGGGAAGTTGGAGAATGCTTCCGAGGAAGTTGAAAAATTGGTCACCGATCTTAAAAGAGACATAGAAAAGATCCGGCGTAGCAAGACGAGATGGAGGGACGATTACAAACAAGAAAAGGAAAAAGGGATGATAAACGGTTTGAGTTCCAAAAGGAAAGAGGCTAAGAAAGCAGGATTCATTAACGGATTAACAGAGAAGAAAAGGCGACCTCGGAAAAAGAAGAAAAGGAAGATCTTTACGTACCTATTGATAGTGGTGATCGCTGTTGGACTGATATCCTCGGCTTACTTAGTATTCACCCCTCTTGACGAAGAACGGACTATCGGCATCGATGGAGATTTCGATGATTGGGTGGGCATCCGAGCATACTACGAGCCTCCGATCGAGAGGTTCGACGAACCCAGTATGGAGATCGATGAATATAAGCTCCACGTGGAGCGTGGATTCCTATATCTCTATGTGGATGTGAACGGCACTTTGTTCGATAGTATGGATGAAGTGTATTCCCTGCGTGCGTTCATCGATATAGATGAGGAGGAAGGATACGATCTGGGTAAGATGAGAGCAGAGTATATGATAGAGCTGTACGGATGGGAAGAAGAGATGGAGGGCTCGGGATTCTTCGACTTCAACAGTTCCAGAGAAGCGGACGATTGGAACGGTTTCCAGCGTAGGGGCGGCGTTCAGGTCGCATACGAAGGCGGGCAACTAGAGGCACGGGTATGGATCGGTAAGTTGGAAAACGATAGGTTACCACGGGTCGCTTTCCACACACAGAAAGGAAACTACTCGCATATGACCCGTGGAGCGGTCGCTCCCGGCATGGACGCTTTGATAGTAGACTCCAGAAAGACCGGTCCTTCAGTGGTGCAGCCCAGCGAGGAGGTGGAGATCATGACCATAGACACCTTCTCCCTGTCCGGCGATACGATCTTGGAGGAGATTCATCTGGAGTACAACGACTTCTCTAATGAACACATAGATACCATCCTTGTGTATCGTGATGACGAACTGTTGGTCAGCAGGGCCTTCAACGGCTCTTCTGTGATATCCATAGGTTCGGAAGTTGGCGAGGAGAGGGTATCGTTCACGGTGAACGCGATAATATCCAACGAAGCTTCGACGCACGATGTGGTGGGCTTAAAACTCACCGATGCTTCGGTGTCGGAAGGTCTAGTGACCATAAGGCCAACCAACCTGGATAATGTTTACGTGGGTGAGATACCGGAAGTACCCGGTGTTAACGCCGCCTTCGCCGATTGGGGTATACATCCGTCCTGGAGCGATCCCTTGGACGACCTTACACCCATAGGATCGTGGAATCCGAATATAGACATACGTAGGTATTCCATGGTCGCCTCGGAGGACAGGACATCCTTCATGACCTCTGTGGAAGGCAACATGCTCGGAGGTGCGGAGGTACCGTACCAGCGTGGAAGACCTCCTGAGCTGGTGGACAGTGACGGAGATGGGATCCCGGA
>SL_8KL_010_SEDDRAFT_10003850_pt1 | contig 12284 bp, 14 predicted proteins | sample SodLakKL_010_SED_4_FD_11160 | JGI IMG/M metagenome (IMG submission 11160) | reverse complement strand
AAGCCTGGCGGGGCTGTCTGCCCGGGCTGTATCACCACCCTGCCGATCTCCACCTCGGTAACCCTGTTGCGCGAGGGGGGAATCCCTGATCCTGCCGTGCCTTTTCTTACCGTCACATTGCCTTCTGCGTCGGCCACGATAATATCAATTCTGTCCTGTGCCTCCCCCGCATCGAAGCTCACAGCTGAGCTGGTGTCCACTATCTGTAATTCCCCGTCAATATAGTAGGCCACCTCTGATACAGCATAGTTAAGCGCGGTGTCGGAAATAGCCGTGATAAGGCCTCCCGCGATCACCCCGTTGGGCTTAGGCACATCTGTTACTTTGTAACGTTGGTTTCCTGATACCTGTATGTCCCAGATAGGGAAATTGGGATGCTTCACCGCTTCTATGGTGTCACCAAAAGGCGGGCGGGCGTGCGGCCAGTCCACCTCGTCATCCAGCACCTCTTCTCGCTTTCGCTCCAAAAGCGTTAGCTTCACGCGGTTGTCCCGGTAGTTTCTGTCATAATTTACAACGGTGAACTTGCGCGAAGACCCCATATATTCCATGTCTATAATACTCAAAGGGGTAATATCTTCGTCATCCTCTGCCGTAATGTTAATGAAGTCGTTGTATTTGCTTCTGCGGTACATCACAAGCGCGGTGTATTGCTGCCTTAATCCTTTGTTGGCCGCAAGATTTTCCACGCTCCACAGTTGTGTGTTGTCGCCCCCGGGCTTGAGAAGTGCCCCGATGTCTCGCGGCTGCACGCTATCGGCTACATAAATATCCCTTTCCTCTGAAAAGCGCCCGTTTTGCTTGTATTCTGTTACCGCCTCCCAGCTTACCTCTGACGTTATTTCCCCGTCCACCGTGGCCAGGCGCGTAATGTCCACATCGTATATGCCTACCTTCGCGCTCCAGTTGGCCTGGGCAAAATCAGTGTCTACCACCACGCGAAACTCGACATTATAGTCACCCGATCGCGGGATGGTGAAAGCCCCGAAAAAAGGTGTTTGCCACTGGCGCCACTGTTCTGTAAGCACCCAAAACTCCCCGGGCTGCGGGTCTTCGACGTTGGGTTTGTACAGCCTTATTTCTAATTTTATCGCCGGCTGCGAATAGCCGAAGTCTAACCCCGAATATTCCAGCAGTTTGGTTTTAAAGCTAACATTAATGTAGTCTGTTTCGCTCACTTTTGCAGCCGGGAAGTCTTCTTGTAGGTTGATGTTAAAGTACGGTCTTACGTCTGCGTCTATAGGTGTGGGATCGTTGGAGGTTATAGTAGCCGTCATATATTGCTCACCACTGACAAGCGACTCCACAGAAAGCCCTGAATAGGCATTTGTTTCCCATACATTCAAAAAATCATCCAGATTATCTACGATGGTGTCCCCGTAGTTCATGTTGTGGTGGGTGACCCTTAGAGACTTGAGTGGCGCCTGCTTAGAAAGGGTGCTTCCCACGCTGAACTTACTTTCTTGAACATTCACCACATCGCTGCTTACAGAGGCCGACTTTTGAACAGCCAAAGTGTCCCAACTTACCTTAAAGATATATGATTCCGTTTCGGTCTTAGAGTTGATGCGATATTCGCCTTTATACTGCTGTAGCGTCACATCAAAGGGCTTTAACACCATCTCTATAGCCTCTAAGCAGCTGACAGGCTCCCCGTTTTCAATAAACCGCCGGGTGTCTACGGTGTTTACAAAAGCAAGGGTATTGGCTCCCTGCGATGTCTCGTAGGTGTTCAGGCGGGTCTCAAACCCTAAGTGTATGCCTGTCTTTGTCAGCGCTTCTTTTAAGACCTCAAGGATAGACAGGCGCCCGGTGTATAGCTCACCTGCGTCGTCGAAGTCCGTGTCAGATAAGTCTTTCAGGGCATCTGTGGCAGAAAGCTGTATCTGATAGGTGTCGGCAATGAAGTTTTTGGATATGATGTCCGGCTGTATCCACCCCTTAAAGATGTCTTCAGTATCGTAGGCGTGCATGTGCCAGTCCTTATAATTGGACTCCATGACATCAAGCAAGAAGTTTTCATCTTTTGTTACCACCGACAGCACGGCCTCGCTGCCTTTGACAATACGGTCGTCATCCTTTCCACCACCTACGGTTTTATGGGTAAAGGGCACCCCGGCCATTGTTGGAATGTCAATAATATCCCCGGTATAGCCTTCGTTGGAAAGGTCAACGGTTATAATCTGACCTTTTCGTGTCTTGAATTTTGCCCTGTACTTAATCAAAACGTGGTCTCCATTTTTCTGTCTGTTTCTTTCATCTTTAACATTAGATCATTCATGCCGCCGACAAAATAGGCTTCAAACTGCCGGGGTTCACTGCCCGATTTTACCGAGGCTGTCTGCGCACTCGGTGTGTGTGGCACCGGATTGTCTGAGTAGATAGCCGATGCCATAATGTCTTTTAGCTTGTCCAGTGGCGCTATCACCTCGGGATTGATGCTGGCCCCGGGGTATTCTCCTACGTTTACAAGTGTTTCGCCTTTTACGATACCACCGGCTGCCATTTGTGGGATAGCACCCCGCACATCGGCCATTAACGCCCCAATGTCGGGCACACTGCCAGCAGCCCTACTAAAACCAAACCCTCCAAATATGCCTCCTATGGCTGCCGATGCAAGCTGCATGGCAATCATACGAATCATGCTCTTTATAACATCTCGGATGCTTTGCTTGGCACCAAAGGCCATATCCACAAAAGAAGCTGCCATACCTTCAAGGGCGCCCCTTGCAATAGACTCCATGTGTGAAAATCCTTGGCTGGCTGTTTCTTGTGCTTCATTTAATCTGTTTAAAGCCCCTATAAGTACCTGCAACTCCTCATCAGCGGGGGTCATGTCGAAGTCTTCAATAAGGGTGTTTATCCCCTGCTCTACGGCGCTTACACTATAACCCACAGCGTCGAAGCTGTCACCAAAAGCCTGATGTTTAATGCCTATGTCATCAAGGGTTTGCTGGTACTCTTTTAAGAAATTTAAGTAATCCGGGTCAAAGCCCGACGTGAAGTCTGTTGATATATTAGGATCGGCCCCCGGCTGTATTGTTGGCATCCGGTCGGGTGATTCTGAAAGTACGCGTTGGCGTGCGCGCTCCAGCCCTAAAAGGGCACTTATTTCCCGCTGGATGGCTGATATCCTGCTTTCGGCCTCAACCTGCATCCGCGCGCTGGTAGCCTCAGTCTTTATGTTTTGCCATTTTTCCAACTCACTATTAAGCTCCTGCCAGCGGGTCTTCTCGGCGTCTAATACCTCTTGTGTCTCTTCACTATTTTCGTTTAACTTGTCCTGCTCTTTTATGACGTAATCCAACCCTTTTCGCCACTGCTCTGCGCTATCGCTTATTTTATCGTACTCAGCGCGGGAAGACTTGGACAACTTCTTTACATCGTTGTCAACACTTGCAAGCATATTGGTAATACGCCTGTTGGCGTCTTCTATGTGCCGTTGCAGGTAAGTTGCCAGTGTGGCAAGATCATCACGGGAAAGGTTTTGTATGTTTTCACGGAGCTTGTCGATGTTGAAAACCCTGTCAAAGTCCATGGTAGACCTTGGCGTAAAGTCAAAATTCTCCCCCTGTGTGGCACGCGCCAGTGCGGCACGCATATCATCCATATACCCTTCGGCTTCGGGAATATCAAACGCTACCCTTACCCATATCCTTTCTGCTCGCCTGCTATGTAAATCATCAAGCGACTGGTTAAAGGCGTTTTGCTGATCGGTGGCCTGCTTTGTTCTGTTCCTATACAAAAGCATAGCAGATGCACCGCCCGCGAGCAAGGTGGCCACAAGGCCTATCGGGTTTTTCTTGAGGGCAACGGTAAATGCATTAGTGGCTGCCGTGGCCGCCACCTTGGCCCTCGTTATGCCTATCACAGCAGCCCTCATCAGGGCAGCGGACTTGTTGAAAGCATAGATACCCGCGGTGACCGCGGCAATGCGCTTTATCCACGTGACCTGGGCCTCGTTGATGTTTCCGATGAAGTTAGCCAGCCTGGCCACGGTTCTTCCCAGCCATTCGGCAGCCGGGATAAGGTGGCTTTGGATGACAGGGATAAGGTCCAGGCCGATCTGGTTTTTAACGGCGTCAAACTGCTGACCTACCCTTACCCAGCCCTGCCGGAACTCGTTAGCGGATTCAAGAGCTTCCCCGTCAAGGACAACACCCATGTCGTGTGCTTCTTGTCTGAGTTCTTCAATGCCCTTGGCGCCAAGCGATAGTATAGGCGCCATGTCACGCCACGCCCCGCCAAAGGCCTGCTGGCCGATCATATTTCTTTCGGTCACGTTCTCCATCTCGGCCAGCGTGCCGATAATGTCATCCATGATCTTATCGCCGCCGCGCAGCTCCCCGCTGGCCGTGCGCACCGTGATGCCGAGGTCGGCCATGGCACGGTTAAAAGGAGACGCCTCGCTTGTAGCGTTCGACATCCTGCGCGTTAAGCCCTCAGAGGCCCGCGCCAGTGCCTCGGTAGACACCCCCGCTATGCGTGCCACATATTCGTACTCTTGTAACTTATCCGTGGCAATGCCGGTGATGTCCTGAAGGTCGAGCAGTCTATCGGCCTTCTCGCCAAGTCCCGTGACAAGGTTGGAAATTCCGCGATAAACAGCCCTCGCGGCGAAAGCACCCACCAGGGTCTTGCCTACATTGGCAATAGTCTTATTAAGCCCGCCCATCTTCTTGGAAACTTGATCGGTTTCCTTTTTGATAGCGGTGCCTGCCTTCTTGGTCTGCCCGGAAATGTTCGTGGTGGTCTTGGACATGGTCTTGTCCGCATCCAACATCTTTTTCTGCGCCTCGCCAAGAGAACGCTTGAGCGGTTCGGTCTGTGCCGATATTACATATGATAGTCTTCCGAGCATAGCTTTTTAAAGTAAAGCAGGCCAAGCCTTAACGGGCCGGCCTGCTGTATTTCTTATCAAGTGACTTCCAGTCAGGGACTGTTACCTCTTTGGACTTGTCGGCCTCCCAATAGAACGGGTACAGCCTCCGGGGGTCTCTCACCTGGTCTTTTTCCTTTAGCCCTTTATTGCGCAGCACCGTGCCGAAGTATCTTATAACATTCATAAGATGTTTGTTGTCGGCAGATCGGCACTCGCTGTGATCGTCAAGGGCCAATGTCAGCTCTTTGGGTGTGACATCAAGGAAGTTGTCGTAAGACAGCCCCAGGCGTGACAACGCAATAGCATAGACATCCTCTACTTCTCTGCCACCTTCTGCTCGGTGGCCTGGGAAAAAGCCGAAAACGATGCGATGAACTCATTTAAGCTCTCATCGAGTACGTCTTCCATCTGCTCTCTCTTAAGATCGAAATCCTGCCCTGCCTTGCGTGCGCCCTCTTTCAGTGCGTGATAACACAGTGCTTCCATACCTTCGTAGTCGGTATTTCCGTCCTCATGTTTATAATCACGCCCCAGCTCCGAGTTCGCGCCTTTCATTGCACGATACGATATGCGTATCGGATACTTTTTGCCATCAAATGTTATTGTCATGCCTTAGTCCTTTTGATTTCTCCTGCACCCTGAATAGTGCCACTATACGTCATTGCTTCGCCGACCGACCCATCTATGCTTAACTCGGTAATGATACCACCACCTTCAAACCAATGGCCAGTAGGAGCCTCTGAACTATCATCTCCCAGACACACCGTTACAGGATAGTCTCCCGTAGCAGAAAGCCACAGGTCGAAAAGCTCGTTGAAGGTGCCCGACCCCAGCCCGGTAGCAGCATGTGCGCTACCCACGCCGTAGTCCCTGGTCACCATCGAGCCGAAGCTGATAGACCAGTTCTTGCGGTCTGCCACGAAGTCTTCGAAGCCCTCGGTGTCAAAGGATGTGATGTCAATGGTGTTCTTGCCGAATGTCGCAGAAAAATCAGTGCAGCGTGCCAACACCATGCCGTGTATCTTTACGACAAACTCGCGTGCCAGCCTTACTATGTTCTTTTTATCTGACATTTTCTTTTTCTTTAATTGTTAATAAATAGGAGCTTGAAACGCATATTATACATATGCGCACCAAGCTCCTCTACGCGGATGACCTGCATGAAGTCATACCGAATATCGTAAAAGTCGTTGTTGATGTGGTGCAGGTCGTTGATCACAGACGCACCCATGGTGTTCAGGGTGTTAAGATCGGGGATGCCCCGGTGGCTCAAATCCTTGGCATAGACGTTAACATTAAAGTCTACAGTCTGGATGGAGTCTGAGGGCACGGCAAGGGTGTTAACAACGCCAAAATAGGCATCTTCCCCGCCATCAGGATAAGACCACTTGTAAAAGTGCGCAAACGTCTTGCCCTCCCCGATGTCCGGGGTGGTAAGCAGGCTGTGTACGCCATCTATTACGCTGTTCACAGTCTTCATACTTTGAGTGCTTTTGCAATCATTTGCCGGTACTTGTTTTTGGCCTTATGCACCGAATTGGTAATCACATCATATCCTCTTGCCTCAACTGCAGCACCATAGCCCATTCCGGCCACCATTATCAGTCCGCTATCTCTTACCTCAGATTTTAAGTCCATACCGTACTGCTGGCCTTCCCCTCCGCCACCTCCTTGCCCAAAGGACATTGAGGCAGTGTCTCCTTTTGTTATAGCTATATAACCGATGGAGTTTCTAAGATTGCCGGTTTCATCTCTATATGTATTGGTCTGCCTTGCATTAGAGACAAACAGCTCTCCTACATACTGATTCGTGCGGCTTATTTTACGCTCTACCTTCCTTAAAAACTCCGGGCTGTTGTCTATAACCATATCTGTGCCCCCCGTTGGTTTACACCCAGGCGCTTTACCGTACCGCTCCATGTCCCCGTCTCGTGCGTCAGCGTGGCCTCCGCACCCATCGGGATATTTTCGTCTGTAGGGGTCAGGTAAAACACCCAAGCATACACTATCTGCGCACCATCGTCTGTGCGGATAAGATTACCCCTTCCGTTGGCCTCAGCGCGACCTTCGAGGGTAAGCTCCTTGGCGTCTCCGGGTGTATATTCCCCATCGACAAAGGTGCCTTCCTCTGTCCAGCTTACAGCCAATGTATGTGGGTATCTATCCATGCTACCAGACCTTTGGTGAACGAACTGCGTTACGACTTATACCGAGCTTCTGCTCTAATGCCTCCTTGGCCTGCCGTGCGCTGTCTACAAGGGTATAAGACAGGTGACCCTCTGTTAGACTTGCCCCACCGAGAATGATCTCGTACAGTTTGATGGTGGCAATGTCTATCTTCTTGTCACTTGTATACACCCCGTCGGCAACAAGCCCTACATCAGCAAGCGCCTTCACGAAGTGGTTTTCATCGAGTACCACTCCGTGTGCGCTTGATATGTTAGCTTTTATGGCTTCCAGATTGGTCATTATTCATGTGCTTCGGTGTTCACGATATACATGTTGTCCGCTACCTCAAGTCCGGGGAAGGCCGCAAGTTCGCCACGGGTAAACTCCCCGAAAGGCTCGGTCTGTGACCACTTGCTTACCAGCACGTTGTTGGCGGTAGCATAATCAACGCCCGCTACGGGTGTGATTTGCTCGATGCTCAACGAGTTGTGCATAATCCCCGCACGCTCGGCAGGAAGGAACGTGATGTACTTGTCGTCGTCCCATGCGTCGATGCTCTTGATCACGCCGTTTTCCTCAACTTTGATCTTTGGATTGATAAGATCAATGTAAGGAAGCCCCAGTGACTGAAGCTCAGTGTTGAACACGTCCAAGGAAACGAAAGCAGTGTCAAAATGGCTCACCACTTCCTCGCTCTTGCGTATGTCATGCCACTTGGAGGGTGTCATAACGATCTTTTCCAGCGTTACGCCGGTGTCGTCCTGCACGTCTTCGGTGAACTTCTGAATGTCCGCCAGTGGGGTGGCTGTACCTGTGCCCCAATAATCATCTGAGCCGCTAAACCCAAAGGCGTCGCCGCCGTGCTGCTTGTTGTCTGCCTTTACAAGCAGGTCAACGGTTCCGGGCACAACGCCGTCGGGGTTGGAGGTAGCATCAATGACAACCTCACCCTTAGAAAGCGCCTGAGCCGCGTACCAGTCAAGCCTTGAAGTAACTGAATTGACAACATACGAGACGTCGTCCCATATCAGGCTGATGATCTGCTGCTTCTTGCCTTCGTCGTTGGTAGACACCGCCTGCATGGTTAGCCATTCGCGGTAGCTCTGTTCGTCCATCTTGCGCTTGACCTTGATAGCGGCCACCTCGCCAGACAGCTTCTGCAAGCCGGCACGTGAACGAAGCGGTGCCTCGCTGCCATGTGCCACCACAGAGGCGGCTGCCTCCAGGCGTGACTTGCCTATCACGGAAGTGTACGTAAGTCCCATCTGTGGGCTTCCCAGCGGGAAGAACCTCTGGAAGAAAGACTCCTTGAATACGTCCGTGTTGGTGTCAACTAAGACCTGCAACTGCTCGGCGTATTTTCCAAATACTGATTTTACTCTGTTATCCATGTCTTATCCTCCCTTATTTAGATTCACTGAAGTGAATGTGAGACAAATCATCCAATAACCCGTCAACGTGAGCCTGGATGCGGTTCTTGTACACTGTGCCACGAATGGCCACGGTAGCAAATTCGCCTGTAGCGATAGTGGTGTCGTAACGCAGGATGCCGTTAGCCTTTTCATTAATGGCAACAGACCCTGCATCGGCGGTACCCGCTGCATGAAATAACACGTCACCGATACCACCTGTTCCCAGGTTGTCACCGTCTGCGTTTTCAATAACGATGTACTCGTCTTCTGATACCGTGATCTGGTGTGCCGACCCTCCGTTATCCAAGGCAATATGGTCGCCTACCTGGAAGTGGTGTCCAGCCTGGACAGAAAGGCCGGAGGCTCCGGCGTCTGCTGTAGCCGTAAGTACGGCTGTCTTTATTGGGGTTGCTGTCCGGGTGTCCTCATCTACCTTCAGGAGACTCCCCTTGGGAAGTTTCACGTCTTTGTTGAAGCCGTCAGGCGAAATGGAGAACCCACCAGTTAGCAACTCAAAGACTTTTACGAAGACATCATAGACAGCGCCTACGGTCTCCGATTTTGGTTTTAAAGCCATTGTTCTAACTTTTTAGTTTCTACTTTTTTACTTTGTGTTTTGTGATCGCCTCTTTGACTTCCTCGTCTTCACCGCCTCCACCGCTTGGCCTCTTGGGTGGTTCGGAGACAAGGCCCTCCTGGATCATCTGTTGTTTTAGCTTTTTAGCTTTCGCCTCCAAGCCGGTTAGTATCTCATCCACATCATCGTCTTCTGCGGGCGTAATGCCGTCCAGAAGGATATCAGGGATTTTCTTTTCCCGTGCCCTCTCGGTGAGCCTGCCCATAACCTCGCGCCGCTTTTCGCGCTGCTTGATCTCGTCAAGTTCTTTTTTCAGTTCAGCGTACCGGTCATCCCTTGGAGACTCCTTTGGGTCGTCCTTACGATCGTCTTTAGGGTGTTTTTTAAGCTGGTCTAGCTGATCCCTAAGCTCCTTGACCTTTGCGCTGACCTCCGTTGCCCTGCGGTCGCCTTCGGCTTGCAGGTCTGTTACTTTGATGGGTGAGCCGTCAAGTTCGCCAATGGCGCCCTCGATGTCTTCTTCCTTTTCGACCTTCTCTGATAGCCTTTCTGCAAGGCTTTCCATGAATTTCGAAGTGAGCTGCCCTGCATACTTTGTCTTCAGTTCAGCTAAGATTTTTTCTTTCATTTTGTAGTTTTTTTGGCAAACAATTTGGGTTTAAAAAATCATTTGCAATTTTTATGCAATATATAATAGTTTTCAACGCGAGATGTGCCTTCTGCGCACAATCTTTAATTCGTTGTACATTTTCTGCATGTGTGCCGCATCGCGGAACATCCTGCCCTTCAAGTGCAATATTTTTGGCTTGTAAAAAGCTATGTTCCGAATCCATGTTTGTGGATCGTTGCTTTCGTAGTTGTATTTGTTTTTGCTGACAGGCAGCACGTTTAAATATGTTTTGTTTCTATATTCACTGTGAACAATTTCTGAATAACTTATCTGCTGATAGGACTGGCAGTGTTTTGTAGTGCCAATTCCTTTGTTCCATTTTTCTTTTTGTAACCTCATCCACCTGTCGGCAAACACGTCTAAAGCAGGAGAACGGTGGCAAAAGAAAACACCTGAATTTGATGTCGTCCCTTNATTCATTCGCGTACAAGCGATATCAAACTCTTTATTAAAGACCTCTGAAATGTCTTCGTATAAATAGCAATCAATATCAATGTATGCGAATCTTTCATGTGTGGTTCTTTTCAGAAACTCTTTCATGGCAAACGCTTTTGAGCCGGTGGCCTTTAACCAATCATTCTCGATGCCTAAAATATTAAAGTAAATAACCTTCTCGTGCCTGTATGCCGGTTCGTAATTTGTGAAAACATAAACCTTTTCAACCGCCTCGAACCTTACCCATGACGGCAGAAACAGTTCCAAGGCGTCGTTGTAGTTTTCCGTACACACCGAAAAAATCGAATACTTATTCATCGCCAAATATGTTTAAATAGTTTTTACTATTTCCATAATCCACCAGCACCGGCCTTCCTTTATAATCACCCCAATTTTTTGATCCCTTAATATCTGTGTTTATCTCTGGGGGCAGGCGAGCCGGCAGAATGTTTGTTGGTTTACCTGCTTTTTTCATTAACAGATACTCGCCACAGGGAGATATACCCACGCACTCACACAGGTATTTTGCATATTTTGTTTCCTTATAGTGTTCCCATATTCGGTACTCTTTTATATTGGTTTTATTGCCTCCCTTTACTCTTGATCTCTTTATAACCAAACTCTTGTCTTTCAAGTGTGCATAAACAACCCTTGTCTTGCCTTGGCCTATTTTATCACCCAAAAGATGCTCCATTATATTAGTAGTTTTGAAAGATCGAACCCTTTCATTTCGTTGGCGCAATACCCGTAAACACGCCCGGCCAGTTCGTGATCTGCCTGGCCTATTGTAAGGGATTCCTTGTTTATAATGCGCTCAATATCTTGTATAGTTTCAAACCTCACACAGTTAGGGTAATCAAATATGTTTGTAACTACCTTTATTCCTCGCAAACCAAGTTCTCTTGTTGTTATACCGCCGCCGGAATATTCGCCTAATGCCAAGCCGATAAAACATTGTGAATAATACTTATCACACTCACCGGCGTACCATTTTTCTTTAGGGATATTGTTTCTCAGCATCAGTATAGGGTGGTCTGTCTTGACCTTGTTTGCCTTGTTAATGCCATATTTATCATAACCATGATATTCTTTGCCGTCATTATAGACGTATATTTTGCCTCCTTTTTTGAGTGCATTTGCCGGAGGTGTTTTACCGGGACGTATCATCTTGCAATCAATCCCTTTTTTAGCAAGCGTGTCCCTTATTGGTCGTATCGTGGTGATGTTTATAATATTCTCCCTATTCCAGACTTTTGTTTCCTTCACCACCCGTGCATCAAGCCCCATCCAGTAAACTATAATCAAACCTTTGTGGTACTTTAAAATGTAATCCCTTGTTTTATCCGACTTTGGATAAGCAGCCCCAAACAACACCACCGGCTTATTAACGTCGTCATATTGTCGTAGATTATTGTCCTCTAAAAACCTGAATCCTTTTATACCACTTACAACGTGTCCTTGATGTGCTATCATTTTGCATAGTTTTGTGTGCGGCGCGTGTCGCCTGAATCGTATAATCCTTTTATTTCAAAAAACTGCTCGCAACACATAAACGGCTTGTCTTTTTTGCGAAATACAGCTATAACGTCTTTTTTGTTTTTCCCACAACAATCATCAACACAGATATACAGCACTTCGTACTGCATTGTATCTGCCAGTGATTTATAAAATTCGGTCGTATAATAGTATCTGCAATGTCCCGGCCAGTGGCCTTTAAGTGGGCCACTATGAATCATTACAGCACCGTCACGCCCCATATCATGTACGTTTTTAAAAACAGCGTACTGATCGTTAACATGCTCTATCGTGCCATGGTTGGTTATCACCTCAAACCTGTTTAGTAATTCTTTTGGGACAGGAAAACACAAATCCAAAGGCAAAGCTCCGTCCTTTCCATTAATATCAATAGACGTATGATCCACGCCTTGGTTTTGATAATACATTTTAGTGGGAAAATTACCCATAGAGCCTTTATACCAGATGTTACCCAGCTCGCACCATTGCAAGCCTTTATAACTCATATTGTAGGTATCCAATATTTTTTTTACTTTTTTAAGCCCGAGATCATCCATGTTTAAATATTTTAAATTCTGTCAAATCCCTATAATCTTCCAATAAATCTTCTACCCTGTCGGGGTA
>SL_8KL_010_SEDDRAFT_10003849_pt1 | contig 12285 bp, 9 predicted proteins | sample SodLakKL_010_SED_4_FD_11160 | JGI IMG/M metagenome (IMG submission 11160) | reverse complement strand
CCTGTTCTCGGCCTTGCCCAGCGATTCCGCCCACAGCTGGCGATACCAGTCGGCCACATCTCTGAGCTGATGGCTGTAGGGCATCATCACCGACATCTTGTTGCCCTCATGATAGGCCAGATACTGAAGTGTGCCATGCAGGTAGGCTGGATTCTGCCACAGATCTTCTTCCTCACATCTCCGGGCCATATCGGCAGCTCCCTCCAGAAGACCTTCAATATCTATACCGCAGAATGCCGCCGATACAAGCCCAACCGGAGATAGAACAGAAAATCTGCCTCCCACATCATCTGGTATGGCAAAACGGGGATAATTCTCGCGCCGGGCTATCTTCAAAAGATAACCTGAGTGTGAGCTGGTGGTGGCAATGAAATGCTCCTGCACATTTTCCTCGCCCACCTCTTCAGCCACCCTCTGGCGGGCAATGAGATAGAGACTCATGGTCTCGGCCGTGGTGCCTGATTTGGAGATGACGTTGAAAACCGTCCTCTCGAGATCGAGTGTGGCTAAAAGCCGGTCAAATCTCACGGGATCAACATTGTCCGGGACATAGAGGCGGGGATGTCCGGAGCGTAAATTCTCATTTTCATTGTAATAGGGAGGGTTGAGGGCACTCTGCAGTGCTATATTGCCCAGTGCTGAACCCCCTATGCCCAGAACGACAAAATTATCATATCTATCCTGCCGCTCTTCTCTGAGTTTCATTATTCTCTTCACAACATCATCCTGCTGGAAGGGAAGCTCCATAAACCCGGGCCTATCTTCGCTCAAGGCCCTGTGGGCCTCCTCTACCTCTTCCTTCATCCTCTCGACCTGCTCCAGTTTAAGACCACCCTCACCCCTGAGATTCTGTCTGAACATATTATTTACATCTACCGCTATTCTCTCATCTTCACTTCCACTCATTACTGTTCAACCTCCTATTCCTGTTAGCTTATCAGCCGGCGATAGGCCAGAGCAGTTCTGGCTCCCAGCCGGGCATTGTTCTCCAGAAGTCTCAGATTGGCCTCAAGAGTGCTGCCGGAAGTTATCTCCTCCAGTTCGCCCAGCAGAAAAGGAGTCAGATCCTGACCGGTGCTCTTCTCTCTTTCTGCCCTCTGCAGGGCTTCTTCTATCGCCCTCTCCACTTCATCGCGCGAAAGTGCCGACTCTTCCGGTATGGGATTTCCAACAAGTATGCCGGCTTCTAGCTTTAACTCCTGCTGTTCAGCTGTGATCCGGGCGATATCCTGGGGGTGATCCACACGGCAGGGCACATTATAACCGGAATCACGGTAATAAAAAGCGGGAAATCTATCGGTTCTGTAACCCAGCACCGGAACACCAAGAGTCTCCAGCCTCTGCAGTGTCAGGCCAATATCAAGAATAGCCTTGACTCCTGCCGAGATAACAGTTACAGGTGTGCGGGCAAACTCCTGCAGATCTGCCGATATATCGAAACTATCTCCACCTCCGCGGTGGACGCCCCCAATACCTCCAGTAACAAAAAAATTTATGCCGGCTCTACAGGCAATGGCCATTGTAGCAGCCACCGTCGTGCCGCCGGAAAGGCCCTGAGCCACAGCCGGAGCTATATCACGCCTGCTTATCTTCCGGGCTCTTTCGTCCCTGGCCAGTTCTTCAATCTCATCCTCGGTCAGGCCAGCCTTGACCTCCCCCCGGTGCAGAGCGATGGTGGCCGGTATGGCTCCTTCAGCGGCGATTATCTCCTCCATCTTCAATGCCAGCTCCACATTTTCCGGATAGGGTAGACCGTGTGTTATCACGGTTGATTCCAGAGCCACAATGGGCTTCAGTTCCCTGCGGCTCTGATCCTCGATCTCCGGGGCTATTACCGGTTCAGACATCATGTTACACCTCCTGTCTAAATTTATTATTCCAGAATAAGAGCCTATCTCCTCTTTTACAGGTCCAAACCAATAAAAAAATAGCCCGGCTAAAAGCCGGGCCGGTCACTCTAACTCGCTTCAGATCAGCAGAAAATATGACCTTATTTTTAAGTTACTCCTCTACAGTGATCTCCTTTTCAGCCTCCCACTGGCCGTGCAGATTGCAGTATTCAAAAGCCCGCAGTGTACAGGACTCCTCCAGTTTAATCTGCAGAGTGGCTTTGGCTGCAACTTCATGTGTGAAGTTTACCCGGGCCAGCTGGAAATAGTCGGCATAGATCTCAACATACTGGATGAAATGCCCTTCTTCCATGGGATGGTCGATCTCCTCACCCATTTCAACGGTGACCTCGAAGATCTCACCTTTTTTGACTGTGTCGGGAGCAATTATGTGCGGGACGTGCTTCTTCTCCAGCGTGGTCTTGTCAGAAGGATCATTTAGCTGCTTGACATCATAATAGGCCATAATTAGCCCTCCTTATAGGGATTGGGATTTTATTGATAGAGCTTTTTTCCGAAGTCAGCTGCCGGCAGCAGCTTCATTCAAAATGTCATTCCTGTGATTCAAACCTCCTGAAATCCTCTCCTGCATCACCGCAGACCGGACAGTATTCAGGTGTCTCATCCTGGACAGTATAGCCGCATACCTCGCAGACATCCACATAGTCAATCTCAAAATCAGAGCCGCGCTCGACTGATTCCCGGGCATCCTTGAAGAGATCGGCATGTGTCTTTTCCGCTTCAACAGCATAGTGAAAGGTCCTTACGGCTTCATTCTCCTGCTGATCCTTGGCCACCAGAGAAAAGCAGGGATACATCTCCTCAATCTCGTGTTCTTCACCTGCAATGGCCCGGGCCAGATTTTCGGCTGTTGAATCGAGGCCGAAGGCGGCACCTGAGGCCACTGTGAACTCACCCCCGACATTCTCCAGAGCCTGAAAGTGATTGCGGGCATGAACCTGCTCGGCATAGGCGACCGCCCGAAAGAGTGTGGCAACTCCGGGGAAACCATCCTCACCGGCTTTTTCCGCCCAGACCTGACAGCGCTGATAGGCCTGGCTCTCGCCGCCAAAGGCTGAACGCAGGTTTTCCGCCGTCATATCGCTCTCCACTGTCATATTTTTCACCACATCCTTTGCTGTAATTGTTAAAATTTTATTTAGATACGATTAATTATTATTCCATCAAATAAATGATATCACCAGAACGCTCCCATGTCAAGACAGATCGAGAAGAAGCTGGCCCTTCTGGCCCAGGGGAAAGCTGAAGATCAGCTCATCCTCACACAGATCATAATCCTCAGGAGATAGGGCGTTCTCTCCAATCTCTATCTCCCGGGGAGCAGATGTGAGCCCTGCTACAGCTATCTCAACCCTGTCAGGTGAATGAGAAAAGCCGGCATGTTCGGCCTCTACAGCCAGCTGAACATCCTCACTGCTGCTCTCCAGACTGTATCTGTACAGATCATATTCACCCTGCTGGAAGGAATGGCTGATACCATCGTCGAGATATAAACTGCCCTCTCTCTCCGATTCTGTCCGGCCGGGATATAGCTTAATCCGGAGATCTTCAAATCCCCTCTCAGGTGCTTCAGTTCCTGGCTCGGGCTGTGTGAATAGAAGCGAGTTCTCCCGCACAAAAAGTGGCATCCTCTCCAGGGGTGCCTCAACTATCCAGCTCTGACCGCCCCGATAATAATCCCCGCTCCAGTAATCATACCAGCCTCCCGCGGGGAGATATACCCTTCGCTCCCTCTTATCAGGTCTTAAGACCGGAGCAGCAAGCAGGTTATCGCCGATCATGATCTGGTCGTTTATATTCTGCACACTGCCATCCTGCGGATAATGCCAGACGAGAGGACGCCAGATCGGGGCACCTGTCCGGCTCATCTCGTAGAAGAGATTGTAGATATGGGGCAGAAGCTCATATCTGAGCTTGATATAGCGGCGATTTATTGAAGTATAAGGTTCGCCAAAAGCCCAGGGCTCCTGAGATTTTGTGCCCACACAGGTGTGGTTGCGGAAAAAGGGCATCAGCGCTCCCAGCTGCGTCCAGCGGGCCAGAAGCTCTCCCCGGCAGTCTTCGGAAAAGCCGCCCACATCGCTGCCACAGAATCCTATGCCACTAAGCCCCATATTGGTCAGCATCGGCACATTCATCTCCAGATGCTGCCAGAAGCTGCGGTTGTCACCGGTCCAGACCGCAGAATAGCGCTGGATGCCGGCAAATCCAGCCCTGCTCAGCACGAAAGGGCGCTCCTGGCGGTATTCGCGGATGGCCTCTCTTGTGGCCCGGGCTTCATACAGGGCATAGAGGTTGTGAAAACGCCTGTGTGTGCCGGGATCACCGTCATTCCCGTGCATGACCTCATCCGGCAGGGTGCGCCTGTCGTTGAAATCAGCCGGTTCATTCATATCGTTCCATATGCCCCGGATGCCGGCTTCAAAAAGATCCTCATGCAGCTCCTTCCACCATTTTCTCACTTCAGATTCAGTAAAATCGGGAAATACGCTCTCACCCGGCCATACTTCACCGGTGTAGAGCTCACCGCTGGCAAAGCGGCAGAAATAATCATCCGCGATGCCCTCCCTGTAGATATCATATTCGGGGTCTTTTTTGACACCGGGATCCATGATCGTGATCAGATCTATTCCCACCTCACTTAAGTCCTCTGCCAGTGCAGCGGGATCGGGAAAGCGCTGGGAGTCCCAGGTAAAGACCCTGTATTCATCCATATAGTGAATATCCAGGTGGATGGCATCACAGGGTATATCCTCCTCTGCGAATTTTTCCCCCAGCTTACGGACCCGGGAATCAGGATAGTAGCTGTAGCGGGACTGATGGAAGCCCAGCGACCACAGCGGTGGCAGAGGATGGCGCCCGGTCAGCTCCGTATGCCTCTCCACAACATCGGAAAGCTCCGGTCCACCGTAGAAATAGTAATCGAGGCCGCCGCCTTCAGCCGTGTAGATGAGCTGCCCCGGGCTGGAATCTGCCACGTCAAAATGGCTTCTATAGCTGTTGTCGAAGAATATGCCATAGCTGTAATCCGGTCTGAAACCGATATAAAAAGGTACAGATACATAGAGAGGGTCTGTTGAGGGCACATGGGGACGGGCCTCATCGGTATTCCACATGGTATAGGTCCTGCCCCTTTTATCCATAAAACCGGTCTTCTCACCGAGGCCGTAGATGCGCTCACCCGACCTCAGCTCCTTACAGCATCTTATCTCCTGGCGGCGCCCGCCCAGAGCCTCGCCGGGCATATCGGCATGTATGAGTTCTCCCCCCTCTCCGTAGAAGAGGATACGAAAAGGGGAGCGGATTACTTTGACCTCCAGCTCCGGCCCCTGCAGCAGAATTCCCTCCTCTTTATCCCTGTATCTGACCTCGACAGACTCCTGCTCAAACTGAACTGCCGGTGTCGAGCTGCGGGAAAATCGCTCCTCCCTGTCAGCGACAACCCTGACTATGCCCTTCTGCTGCCAGACTATCTCCAGACGCCAGCCGGACAGCCTCACAGCCGCACCACCTGGTATCCGGGAGAAATCGCTGACTTCATAGAGATAATTGAAAGGTCTCCCGCCCTCTCTTCTTCCCTCAAGAAATTCCTGGCTGTTCATATCTCTTACTTCCCCCTCTATTATCTCAATTCTTTGATGTTGGCGCTCTCATCACTTACAGGTTGGAGTATATTATCGCGGGCGGACATGATGACAGTTATGCCGGGTCCGTGGCCCATCTTGATGCAATCACTGTGAGCAACGACACCTATGCTGCCGGCATCACTGCGGTATTCACGTCCATAGGTGTTATCACAGTCCTCGAGATAGACAATATCTCCCAGTCTGAGGTCTGTGAGACCGTGCTCTTCCAGCTCCTGTTTATCACCTGTAGTAATATCATAATCACCCATGGCCGCACTGGCCGAACCTATGCCCGAGCCCATCAGATGTCCGGGAACCTCTGCGGCCACCGGCACCTTCAGCATATCTCCATCTTCCTCCAGACCCATATTTTCCAGCAGATCGGGGTCTATGTTAAAGACACTGACATCGGGGTAATTCTCAAGCTCCAGGCCCTGACCCCGGGCTCTGATGAGAATATCGTCCCCTATCTTCATCTCCTTCATCACATCAGGCTCAAAATCCAGCAGCACATGGTAGATGCCGCCATGCAGACCTGTGACATAGCCCTCTTCCCCCTCTGCTTCACCGCTAACAACCCGGGCTTTATTGCCCACACAGGCCAGAAGACCCAGGCCCATATTGTTGCGTCTGGAGCTGCCATCACCCTCAATCTTTATGCTCACGCCGGGTTCTATGTGATCACCGGCCCAGCCGAAGGCGGGATCTCCCACCCTCACATTATATGTAATGCCGCCTGTGCCGGGAATGGTATGTCCTTCACCCTCACGGTCCAGCCTGTAGGGTGTGCGCCCGCTTTTGGGATGGGATATGCTCCCCTGAACGGATTGAACCACGAGTTTATCTCTATTTGTATCCATTTATCTCACCTCATTTATTTTTATGTTTGGTTTAATTTATATCCGGATTTCTGCTATTGGCCGTAAAATTTCAAATTATCAATCTCCACTTCCTCCAGGAATATTTCCACCAGCCTCTCGAGCTGCCTGGCATCATCTTCCGAAAAACGGGCCGGATTGGGACTGTCCAGATCAAGGACACCTATGACATTATCTTCAGTTTTTAAAGGCAGCACCAGCTCCGAACGCGAGCGGGGATCACAGGCAATATGACCGGGGAATTCATGCACATCTGCCACCAGCTGAATCTTCTCCCGCTCCAGTGCTGTGCCACAGACACCCTCACCTGGAGGTATTCTCACACAGGCTGTTCTGCCCTGAAAGGGCCCCAGCACCAGATCACCATCCTCCCGGCGCAGATAAAATCCTGCCCAGTTTATGTCGGGCAGCTGATCGTAGAGCAGAGCGGCCATATTGGCCATGCCCGCCAGCCAATCATCCTCATCGGCCAGCAGGGATCTGAGTTTTTCTCTCATCTCGCAGTAGAGTTCTCGTCTGTAATCATAATCTTCTGCCTCTTCCAGGCCATCTATTTCGATTTTTCCCATCATAATCACCTCCCACAAAAAGGATTTTAAAGTTTAAAAAAGAATATAACAAATAGGAAGGAGGGATTTATATGTCCGCTGATAGGGAATCGGCTCAAAAAGCGACATTTGACAGGGAGCAGCTTCAGTCCGACCTCCATAACTACACCGAGGATTTTGTGCTCGATAAAATGGAAGAATTGATTATAGAGAGCGATGAATTCGAAGATATCTGCACCTGCCAGAACTGCCTTCTGGACATAGCCTCCTACACGCTCAATAGAATTCCGGCCAAATATATAGCAAGTCCCCGCGGCAGTCTTCATGCCAAGCTCATAGAATTTGAACACCAGGTAAATGTCGATATAGTCTCGGTTCTGACCAAAGCCATCCGCATAGTCTCCAAAAACCCCCGCCATGAAGAAGATGACGGAGAAGATAACACCGGATCAGAATAGAAATTTTGGGTTTGAATCCTTCACTGCCCCCCTGTGGGGGCAGAAATTTTTTGGCTTTAATCGGGAAAGCCCATGCGCGCTGTAAACTCCTGCTGGAACTCAGCCGAGGTGGAGAGCTCCAGGTATTCAGTTATATCTTTATATTCACCGGCCTGTGAGCTAAGATCCCGATTGATCAGCATCATTCTGGCCCCGACACCTGCACCATTTCCGGCCTGATGGATTCTGTCTGACATTTCCTCCGGTATCATACCTATCCTGCAGGCATTATCTCTGTCGAGATAATTGGCAAAACCTCCCACCAGGTAGACATCCTCTACTTCCTCACAGCCAATTCCGGCCCTGTCCATGAGTATCTCTATACCGGCCCTGATCGCTCCCTTGGCCAGCTGCAGCTGGCGAATATCCTTCTGCGTGAAGTAAAGAGGCCGATCAACTGCCGTCTCATCTGCCGGTATCAGCATCAGACGGGCTCCCTCCTCATTGCGCTCATATCTCTCCCGCCAGAAGGGGGGCATCTTCTCTCTCTCCTCCAGTGCTCCCGAAGAATCTATCACACCTGCCTTCAGCAGTCCGGCTCCCAGATCCAGCAGGCCGGAGCCGCAGATGCCCCGTGGAGACCTGGAGTCAATAGTGCTGTATTCAAGGCCATCTTCCTCGATTCTGAAGCTGTCGAGAGCGCCGGGCAGGGCGGCCATACCCTCTCTTATATTACCTCCTTCAAAAGAGGGGCCTGCTGCCACTGAGCAGGCGTATATCTTATCCCTGTGTCCCAGTGCCACCTCACCATTTGTCCCTATATCGACCAGCAGACGGAAATCCTCATCCCGCACCAGATCGACCGCCAGCATATCAGCCACTATATCTCCTCCCACATATCCGGATATGGAGGGGAAAACCTCCACCTCAGCATGGGGGCTGACCTCCAGGCCCAGCTCATCGGCCTTCAGCCGCAGCTGTTCGGTGAAGATGGGCACAAAAGGTGAATTGGCGATATCCTCGCTGCTGACACCCAGCAGACCATGCTGCATGACAGTATTGCCGGCAAATACCAGCCTGTATATATCTCTTCTATCCAGGTCAACTCTGCCGGCCAGCTCAGTCAGACTCTCGTTGAGCCTGTCAACCAGCTTCTCCTGCATCTTCTGCCAGCCTTTCTCGCTGTCACGGGCGGTCTGAATTCTGCTGATCACATCTGCTCCCATCTCTTTCTGGGGATTGTAAAATGAATCGACCTCCAGCTGCCTGCCGGTCTCCAGATCCAGCAGATAGACCACAACAGTTGTGGTGCCTATATCCACAGCCGCTCCCAGTGCCCGGGGCAGCTCTCCCACACTGCCCACACGGACCAGCTCACCGTACCTGCTGATGCCGACCAGTTCCTCCTCCTGGCGGCGGTGGGAAAGATCCTCAATTGCTTCCAGACCGGCCTCCTGGATTTCGCCGGAAGATATGAGCCGGGTCAGATAGCTGCGCTGATCCTCCAGGCTGGGAGGTTCCGGGTTGAAATATTTGCGCTGCCAGCCATTGTCCACATCGGTGCTGATCTCTTCCTCCCCGGCCAGGATGCTTATTTTGCCTCCTGCCATAATCTCCACCTGTATATTTCCTTCGACACTGTGCAGACAGGTAAGCCTCATGCCCTCTTCAATTTCCTTCTTCTCCAGAAGTTCTCTCTCCCTGCTCCGCACAGCCGGAGCCGGTCTGAGAACAGCCCTGCATTTTCCGCAGGTACCCCGGCCGCCACAGTAGCTCTCAAGCTCCATTCCAGACCCGGAGATCGCCTCCAGCAGCGGTGTGCCCTCCTCCGCCGTGACCGTCTCCTCATGTTCTCCCTGGCAAACTTTCACCTCATACTCCATCTCTGATATTTCCTCCTTCAGCGGATTGCGGTTGTTTTATTGGATATATTTGCCTACCTGTTTATTATATCACAGGAGGAATAGCAAACAGTAAAATAAGCCACAGATATTCACATAAAGTTAAAGCCGGGCAGCAGAGACACTGCCCGGCAGTCTGGCCTGATCCTATTGAATATCCTCTTTTAAAAGAGACCACTTATTTTGCCATTTTCATCTATATCTATATCTTCGGCAGAGGGCCTTTTGGGCAGACCGGGCATGGTCATAACAGGACCTGTTATCGGTATGATGAACCCGGCACCTGCGGATACATTTACCTCGCGCACGCTGAGGTTGAATCCTTCGGGTCTGCCTTTGAGTTCTGGCTTATCCGAGATGGAGTTCTGGGTCTTGGCCATGCAGATGGGAAGATCTCCATAACCTGATTCGGTATACTGCTCTATCTGCTCTTCAGCCTGATCGCTGTATTCGACTCCATCCGCACCGTAAACCTCGCGGGCTATAGTCTCTATTTTATCCTTGATGGGTTTCTCGGCATCATAGAGGAAATCGAATTCGCTCTCCTCATTTTTGACCAGATCGAGAACCTTTTTACCCAGCTCTTCCCCGCCTTTGCCTCCTTCGGCGAAGACCTCTGAAAGGGCGACATTGACACCCATATCCTCACAGCGCTCTCTGATGAGCTCCAGCTCGGCCTCGGTATCCTGGGGGAAGCGGTTGATGGCTACAACCATCGGTGTGCCGAACTTCTGGATGTTCTCTATATGCTTCTCAAGATTTTCTATGCCGTCGCTCAGGGCATCCAGGTCCTCTTCTTCCAGCTCGTCCACATCTTTGCCGCCGTGCATCTTCAGTGCTCTGGCGGTGGCCACAAGCACCGTGGCATCTGGTTTGAGATCACCGTAGCGGCATTTGATGTTGAAGAACTTCTCAGCGCCGAGATCGGCTCCGAATCCGGCCTCGGTGATGGTTATATCGCTCACAGCCATGGCCATCTTGGTGGCTGTGATACTGTTACAGCCGTGGGCTATATTGGCAAAGGGACCTCCGTGAACAAAAGCGGGTGTGTTCTCAAGTGTCTGCACCAGGTTGGGCTTGATGGCATCTTTGAGAAGTGCAGCCATGGCACCGTGTACATTGAGCTCCTTGGCGGCGATCGGTTCATCATCGAAGCTGTAACCAACAACTATCTCTCCAAGGCGTTCTTTGAGCTCACTTATGTTGTTGGCCAGACAGAGTATGGCCATGATCTCAGAGGCAACAGTTATCATGAAGTTATCCTCCCGGGGCTGACCGTGGCCGCCCAGGCCGACAACTATATTTCTGAGAGCCCTATCGTTCATATCGACCACACGGGAGAAGAGAACATCGTTGGGATTTATACCCAGTTCATTGCCCTTGAATATGTGATTGTCGATAGTAGCCGAGAGCAGATTATGGGCAACGCCTATGGCGTGAAGGTCTCCGGTGAAATGGAGGTTGATATCCTCCATGGGTATTACCTGGGAATATCCACCACCTGCAGCACCGCCTTTGATACCCATGGTCGGGCCCAGTGAGGGTTCCCTTATGGCGATGGCGCATTTCTCACCCAGCCGATTTAGAGCCTGACCGAGACCTACAGTTGTGGTGGTCTTACCCTCTCCGGCGGCGGTAGGTGTCATGGCTGTAACCAGAACCAGGTCACTGTCCAGCTCTCTTTTTTCCAGCACATCCATATTGACCTTAGCCTTGTTGTCACCGTAGAGTTCGAGCTCATCCTCGGTGAGACCCACTTTCTCCGCTATCTTCGTTATGTGTTTTTGTTCTGCTTCCTGAGCAATTTCAATATCGCTTTTCATCTTCTCGAATACCTCCTTATTTTGGTTTGGGAAATTTCAAATTTCCGGGGCTGACCTCCAGAAAATATCAATCACCCAGCCCTTTAATATATTTCTTGAGTTCTTTTTCAATTCCTCCCGGCAATTCTGGAGAAGTGTGATCTTCCAGAATTTTCTCCACCTTTTCCCTGGCTCTCTCAGCAGTATCGGGTTGATCCCGGTCGCTGAAGTATTTGCTGCGGGAGCTGAGAACGGGCTGGCGCATATCCTTCATATGATTGAAGGTGTGCTCGTGTGAGATATAATTGCCGCCGGGACCGACTTCATTTATGACACTGGATGCCAGTGTCTCCTCGTTGATCTCTAGACCTTCAAGATAGTTTTTAACCATGCCGCATATCTCGGTGTCGATGACAAATTTTTCGTAGGACATGCACATGTAATTCTCCAGCAGCCCGGCTGAATGGAGCATAAACTGAAATCCTCCCATAACACCGGTGAGAATGTTCATCATCGCCTCGTAGCCGGCCTGAGCATCCGGGAAGAGCGAATCGGTCAGTGCACCTCCCCCCCGGGAAGGAACACCATATCTTCTCGCCATCTGAGCCGTCCCGTTGAACATCTTGGCCGTCTCGGGACTGCCCAGGGCCAGATCGGCATTCCTCAGGTCCACCACACTCGAAGCCGAACCATATATGACAGGTGTTCCGGGATTGATTATCTGTGTCAGCAGTATACCTGTGAGTATTTCCGCATTCTGCTGCACGAGAGCGGCCGGCATGGTGGTCGGAGATGTGGTTCCCGTCATGGCCAGAGATGCTATGCACATGGCCTGCTTGTTCTCAGAATATACCATGAGGGCATCTGTCATGCGCTCATCGAGCTGGAGGGGACTGTTGGTATTTATGAGCGAGACCAGCACTATATTCTCACGGACAAATTTTTCGCTCTCAAATACTATGGCCGCCATATCCAGACACTCCCGGGCTTTCTGAGCTCCCATGGCACTGCCCATTAGGCATTTATCGCTGAGTGTTACAGCGGCTTCCAGCATACGACCGTGCCTGATCCTGTCAGGGACATCTGTAGGCTCAACCAGCACACCGCCGACCACATCGATGACATCGCTCCACTGGGCCAGGCGGGTGAAATTCCGGTAATCCTCAAAGGTGGAATCCCTTCT
>SL_8KL_010_SEDDRAFT_10003848_pt1 | contig 12286 bp, 7 predicted proteins | sample SodLakKL_010_SED_4_FD_11160 | JGI IMG/M metagenome (IMG submission 11160) | reverse complement strand
GGCGGCGGGAACGGCCGCGGCGGCGGGAACGGCCGCGGTAACGGCCAAACGGCCGACACCGAGCACGCTCCCGCCGAGCGCAACGGGGCCGCCACCACACCGGGCGAGCAGCGTCCCCGTGCCCGCGCCTCCGCGTCGCGTCGCCGCGGCCGCGAGCCGATCGGGTCGCGCAACCCACGAGGAGGGATGCCGTGAGCGTGGGGGGATGGCCCGCAGCGGTCGGGCTGCTCGCAGCGGCCGCAGCCGCCACCGGCGGCATGGCCCTCGGGGTCGTGCCCCCCGAGGCGGCCGGTGCGCTGGTGCTCGGCGTCGCCGCGGCAGCGGGGGTCGGCGAGCGCGTCTCGACCACCGTGGTCGGGCTGCCGTTGGGCGTCGGCGTGACCGTCGGCGCGCTCACCGTGGCCGCCCTGCTGCTGCCAGCGACCGACGCGTGGCTGGCCGTCGGGGTGGGCCTGGCCGTGGCGGGGGCCGCGCTGGTCGGCCTGGTGCTGCCGGCGGTGCCGATCTGGTCGGTGCTCGCCGGTGTCGGTGCGGTCCTGGCGGTCCCCGGCGCGCTGGGCGCCCAGCCACCTGACGGGGAGCTCGTGCTGGCCGTGGTGCTGGCACTCGGCTGGGGTGCTGCCAGCGGTGCCATCGGGGTGACGGTGGCGCTGCTGCTCGCCCGGGCCGCCAGCCACAGCGGCGACCACGAGGCCGCCGAGGCCGAGGCCGAGGCCGCGGCGCTGACCCCTCCGGCGCTGCACGCCGCGGACGACCGCGACGCGCCCACCGACCTCGATGAGCCCGGCGAGCCCGACGAGCCCGACCACACCACCACCGACCCGAGCCCCGAGCCCACCGAGCGGAGCGCACGCTGATGTCCGCACCCGCGCACCGCCCCCACCACCTCGACCGCCGCCGACCAGTGTTGGCGCTGCTGCGCCCGCCCGCGCGGCACCCTCGGCATGCCGCGCCTCGGCCGTCACGCCTCGGCGGCAGGCTCGGCGTGCCGGCGGTGGCCGCGGTGGCGATCGTCGGGCTGCTGTTGGCCCCGCTGCCGTCGCTTGCCTCCGACAGCGAGCCCACCCGCGTGCAGGCCAACAAGGTCGTGGACGCCACCGCCGACCTCGACGGGACGATCCAGGAGGCGACGCTGCTCACCGAGCTCGAGGTGTTCGGTGACGGCGTCGTGTCGGTCACCGACCCGACGGTGCCCGGCACCGTGCGGCCCCTGTCGGGTTTCGTGGGTCCCGAGCAGGTCGGTGACGAGGTCACCTGGACCCTCGACGTCGACGGCAGCCGCACGATCCGCTCGGCAGCCGACTGGGACCGCGAGCTGCCGGTGGCCGCACGGGTCTCGTTCACCGAGGACGGCGAACGCGTCGACGCCGACGACCTCGGCGACGCCGAGGAGCCGGTCACCACCAGCGTGTCGCTGCGCAACCTCACCGGGCAGGACCGCCTCATCGGCTGGCAGGAGGGCGGCGAGACCACGACCGAGCGCGTCGACGTGCCGGTACCGCTCGTGGCCCGGGTGACCGCCACGTTCGACGAGGACTGGCACCAGGTGCAAGCGCCCGAGGGCGTCGCCCGCACCACCGGCGAGGGCGCGACGGAGGTCACCTGGGTGGCGCTGCTGTTCGAGCCCTTCGGCGCGCTGGACAAGGCCGTGGGCGCCGAGGCCGCCACCCCCGGCGATGCTCCGCCTGAGGTGGAGGTCGAGGCTGCACCGGTCACGGTGGGCGAGGCCGCCGCCACCGAGGAGGTCGTCGAGCTCATCCGCGAGGGCCGGATCGACACCTCGGTGCTGGCGTTCCTGCTCGGCGAGGTGGAGGGCGGCATCGGCGAGCTGGCCGAGGGCTTCGGTGAGCTGGTCGAGGGGATCGCCGAGCTCGCCGAGGGCAGCCGCGAGCTCACCGAGGGCATCGGCGAGGTGGGCAGCGGCGCCGACGAGCTCACCGAGGGCAGCCGCGGAGTCGCCCGGGGCATCGGCGAGCTGGGCGACGGCGCCGACGAGCTCGCCGCCGGCACCCGTGAGCTGGCCAGCGGCGTGGAGGAGGCCACCGAGGGCATCGACGACCTCGCCGCCGGCGCCCGCGAGGTCGCCACCGGGGTGGACGAGCTCGTGGACGGCGCCGAGGAGCTCGCCCCTGCCGCCGACGAGATCGCCGACGGGGTCGCCGCGCTGATCGCCGAGCTGGAGGCGCTGCCCGACCCGCCCGATGACCTGGCCGAGCAGCTCGCCGAGCTCGCCGAGGCCGCCGAGACCTTGCGGGCGCTGGCCGACGCGCTGGAGGAGCAGGACGAGATCCTCGCCGAGCTCGACGAGCTCGAGGCCGAGCTCCGCGAGCTCCGGGACCTCGCCGACGAGGCCGACGAGGACCTCGCTCCAGCCCTGGAGGAGGGCGTGAGCAACGCCCTGGCGCTCGTCGAGCTGGCCCGCACCGCCGTCGAGGAGCAGGGCGAGGAGCTGGCCGAGGCCGCAGCGACCGCCGCAGCGCTGGTCGAGCAGCTCGACGAGGCCCTCGAGGACATCGGCGACCTCGACGATCTGGATCCCGAGGAGGCACTGGCCGACGTCCTGGCGCTGAGCGACGGGGTGCAGGTGCTGGCAGACGCCGCCAACGAGCTGGCCGCGGGCGGGCGCGAGCTGGCTGAGGGCACCAGCGCGCTCGCCCATGGGCTGGAGGAGGCTGCCGGACAGACCGACGAGCTCACCGCCGGCGTGCGTGGGCTTGCCGAGGGCGCCGGCGGGCTGGCCACCGGCCTCGACGAGCTCGAGGAGGGCGCCGGCGGGCTCACCGAAGGCGCACGAGGCCTGGCCACCGGACTCGACGAGCTCGAAGACGGCGCCGCCGGGCTCGCCGAGGGCGCCGAGGGAGCTGCCGAGGGCGCGGCCGGCGCCGAGGAGGGCATCGCCGGCCTCGGCGACCTCGCCGATCAGAGCGCCGAGACGGGCGATGACCTCGCCAACAGCACCGCCCGCGACCTGGCGCTCATCGAGGCGATGGACGACCGGGTCGAGCGCGGCGACGGCATCCCCGCGGGCGCGCCGACCGGCGCGCAGGCCACCGGCGCCTACCACCTGACCCTCGCCGACGACGGCCCCGACGCGCTGGACCCGCGCGTGCCCGGCGCGGTGGCGCTGCTGGCGATGGGCGCGCTGCTGCCCGGCTGGGTGCGCCGCCGGCTCGGCCTGTAGGCGCAACGGCTCGGCAGAAGCCCGCGCAGCAGTCCTGTCCGACTGTCCAACCGAACAGGTCAAGTCCGGCATCGGTCGAGCCGACAGGGATCGTGACGGTTGGTACCGTCATACCAGTCCACCCGCCCGTCCTCGCAGCCGCACACACCTCGTTGCGACGGCATTCGGACGAGCCTGTCCTGCAAAGTGCGGCGCGCATGACCTCGGCGATCCCTCCGAACCCTACGGTCGTCCATCCACGTCGCGGAGCGTCGGTGACGCTGCGCGCGAGCGCACCCTCAGGTCGCCTGCGCCGCGTGCGCCTGCTGTCAGCCAGCGCGCATCCCTCGCGGGCGGCCTCGGCGCTGGCAACCGCGATCCGCTGGGCCGCGCGCGCCCGCCACGGGGTGCTGTTCTACCCGGTGATCCTGTCGGCTGTCGGGGTCGTCGGCGCCCACGCGCTGCTGGCGGTGGACCGGCGGCTGCCCGTCGCCGAGGCGCCCGTCTGGGCGACACTGACGCCCTCGGCGGCCACCACCCTGCTGGCCACGCTGGCCGGTGCGCTGATCACCGTGGTCGGGCTGCTGTTCTGGGTGCGCGCCGCGCAGGTGTCGCTGGCGGCCACCCAGTTCTCGGCGCGGATGCTGACCGGCTACCTCGGCGACCGGCGCCTCCAGCTGACGATGGGGTTCGTGATCGGCACGTTCGCCTATGTGGTGGCGGTGCTCGCCCACATCCCCGCGCCTGCCGAGGGCGAGCCCGGCCTGGTGCCCGACCTCGCCGTGGCCGTGGCCGTGGTCAGCGTGCTCACCGCGGTGCTGCGCATCGTCGCGGCGGTCATGCACGGAGCCCGCATGACCCACGCCAGCGAGATCGTCGACACGATCGCGCAGGCCACCGTCGCGCGCATCCGCCGCGACGGGGTCCCAGGGGTCAGCGCCGACGACGAGGACACCAGCGAGGGCGTGCGCGCCCTGCCCGACCTGGACGCGCGCGCCGCGGTGAGCGTCGAGGCGCCTGCCAGCGGCTGGGTCCGCGACGTCGACGAGGAGGCCTTGCTCGCCGCGCTGGCGCCCGCCGAGGTCGTGTCGCTGCGCGTGCGCCTCGGCGAGTTCGTCACCGAGGGGCAGACGGTGGCCAAGGTGTGGCCTTGCGCCCCCGCGGTCGACGACACCGCACCCGCCTTCGCGCCGGGCGCGGGTAGCGACCCTGAAGTGAACGGGGCGAGCGGGGCACACGGTGACCTCGGCGTCACTGACGCGCCTGGCGAGCTCACCCAGCCCGAGCCAGCGCCCGAGCCCACGGTGGATCACGAGGCCATCGCCGGAGCGCTCACGGTCGGCTCGTCCCGGTCGGTGGCCACCGACGTGTCGTATGGCATCGCCCAGCTCGTCGACGTGGTCCAGCGGTCCCTGGCGCCCGGCAACAACGACCTCACCGCGGCCAGCGAGGCGATCCAGCGCCTCGGCGTGGTGCTGCGCGAGCTGCTGATCCGCGACGATCACGCCACCTCGCGGGTCGACGAGCACCGCCGGTGGGTGCTGCGCCCCCGCGAGCTCGGCTCCGCCGGCTACCTCAAGCTCGCCTTCGAGCGGGTGCGCATCGACGGCGCCACCTACCCCTCGGTCACCGCCGAGCTGCTCGGGACCCTGGGGATGCTGCGTGCGGCGGCGCTGCGCGCCGGGCGCGGTGACCGCGCCGTGCTGTGCGCCAAGCAGGCACGCCGCCTGCTGGCCAGCGCCACGCAGTCGGGCACCAGCGAGGAGGACCAGAGCGAGCTGCTGGTGCGCGCCCACGAGCTGGGGCTGGTCGACCTCGACGCGCCGCACGAGACCACCGGCGAGGGGACGAGCTCTGCCGCGGCTGCGCTCATCGGGGCCTCTCCCTGGGCGTCGACAGATGGCTCAACGGGGGCGCCGACAGGGGTGTCCGAGAGCGCCGCCCAGGAGGTCGCGATCTCCACGCTCGCCTCGCACCGGCTGGCCGCGCCGCACCGCTGACGCGGCACCGCTGACACCGCGCCGGTTGCACCGACCCGGTTGCACCGACCGCACCCGGTTGCACTGCTCGCACCCGGTTGCCGCCCGCCGGGTCGACCGGGTGCAGATCGCGCTGTATGTGTTGCGGTCCGCACCCAGCACCGCGGACCAGGCGCCACCGGGTGCGCTCGGCAACGCCGGCGTCACCATCCGCACCCGCTCGCCGAGGTCGGTCAAGACTGGGTGCAGATCGCACGTCATGTGTGCCGATCCGCACCCAATCCCCGAGTTTCGGGGCCGAGTTTCGGGGCCAGGTTTCGGGGCCGAGGGCGGCCCGCGAGCCGTCCTACCCCTCGCGGCGCTCCCCGGCCATCTGTCTCAGGTAGTCGATGCGCTCGGGGATCGGCGGGTGGGTGCGGGTCAGGCGGTCCAGGAACGACTCCTGGGAGCGCTCGCCGGGCTCCTCGATCCACAGGTGCGAGGCCATGCCGTGGCTGAAGTCGACCGGCGAGTGGTACGCGTCGATCTTCTCCAGCGCCGAGATCATCGCCTGCGGGTTGTGGGTCAGGTGGGCGGCGGCGAGGTCGGCGCGCTGCTCGCGCTTGCGGCTGACCGCCCGCGACAGGAAGAACGCCGCGGCCGCGGCGATGGCGGCGACCACCATCGCCAGCAGGAGCATGATCAGCTGACCTCCGCCGCCACCGCCGCGGCCGCGTCCGCCGCGCATCCCCGAGAACAGCACGCCGCGCAGCAGGATGCGGGCCACGACCACCGCGATGCCCAGCACCACCGCGGTGTAGACGCCGATGAGCGAGTCGCGGCCGGTGATGTGGCTGACCTCGTGGGCGGCCACGGCCTCGACCTCGCTGCGCTCCAGGTGCGACAGCAGCCCGGTGGTGAACGCGACCTTGCCCTGCTCGGGGCTGCGTCCGACCGCGAAGGCGTTCAGCGAGTCGTCGTCGATGACGTAGACCTGCGGTGTGGGGATGCCCGCGGCGGTGGCCACGCCCTCGACGATGCCGGGCAGGCGTGCCTCGTCGGGCTTGCTGTCATCGGGCGGGCGCGCCCCGACCGAGCGCAGCACCGCGCGGTCGGCCACCTTCCAGGTGATCAGCATCGCGACGGCAGCCAGCACCAGGCCGATGCCGCCGGCCACGAACGGGTCGGTCACCCCGAACAGGAACGCCAGCGCAACGCCGAGGCCGAGCAGGACCAGCGACACGCCGACGAACAGCGCGACCGTGACGCGCTGGTTGCGCTGCTTCTGGGCGTAGATGTCCACGCGGTCCGCTCTCCTTGCGTCGTCGGCATGGCCCCGCCGACGGGCACCGCCATCGACGCACCGGCTCCTAGAAGCTGACGTCGGGCGCCTGGCGCTGCTCGTCGGTGACCTCGTCGAAGTACTCGCGCTCACCGAAGCCGAACCGGCTGGCGATCAGCACCGTGGGGAAGCGTCGGCGCGCGTTCTCGTAGCGGCGCACCGCGTCGTTGTAGGCCTGCCGCGAGTAGGCGACCTTGTTCTCGGTGTTGGCGAGCTCGTCCTGGAGCTGCCGGAAGTTCTGGTCGGCCTTGAGCTCCGGGTAGGCCTCCGACAGCGCGTTGATGTTGACCAGCGCCTGGGACACCTCCTGCTCGGCGGCGACGCGCTCGCTGGTGGAGGAGGCGCCGTCCTGGGCCGCGCGCGCCTTGGTGCGCGCCTCGGTGACCTGGGTGAGCGTCTCCTGCTCGTGGCTGGCGTAGCCCTTGACCGTCTCGACCAGGTTGGGGATCAGGTCGGCGCGGCGTCGCAGGTTCGTGTCGATGTTGGCCCACGCCGAGTCGGCCTGCGTGGCCTTGCGCACCAGCCGGTTGTAGGACAGCCCGGTCCACAGCACCAGCAGTACGACGATGGCGATCAGGGTGATCGTCGCAGCATCCATCTGCAGCTCCCTCCCCGAGTGCGGCGCGTGACGCGCGCAGCCTCGCTCTGACTGCTGCCAGCCTAGGTGCTGCGAGCCCCGCGCGGGGCCGCGCGCCGCGCCGCGCGGGGCGCCCGCGCCGCAGCGCGTGCGCCTCGGCCAGCGCGAGCGCCCCCGACGGCAGGAGCGGTCAGACGGCGAGCGCGGCGCGGGCGCCCTCCTGGATCGCCTCGGTGACCTTGCGCGGCTCGACCGCGTCACCCACGACCCACACGCGGTGACCGTCGCGCTCCAGGCGCTCGGCCAGCTCGTCCATGGGCCGCGCGCCCAGGCACAGCACCACCGTCTCGGCGGGCAGCTCCTCGGGGCCCTGGTGGCCCTCCAGCATCACCGAGCCCTTGCGCACCTCCATCAGCGTCGTCTCGGTGCGCGCGGCCACACCAGCCTCGTCGAGGCGCTGCAGCAGCAGCGACCGGTCGTCGATCGGCGCGTCGGTGGCGATCCCCGGCAGCTGCTCGACCAGGGTCACGTCGTGGCCGAGCTCGGCGAGCTGCTCGGCGGTCTGGGCGCCCGAGCAGCCGCCGCCGGCCACCACCACCGGGCTGATCGCGGTGCGCCGGCCCTCCAGCAGCTCGCGGGAGGTGATGACCCGGTCGTCGTCGATGCCAGGCAGCGACGGACGGACCTGCTCAGAGCCGGTGGCCAGCACCACCGCGTCGGGAGCGAGCTCGCCGACCATCTCGGCGGTGACCTCGGTGCCCAGGCGCACCTCGATGTCGCGGTGCTCGACCTCAGCGACGAGGTGGCGGCGCAGCTCGTCCCAGCCGTCACGCAGCGGCGTGGCCGCCGCCGGCCACAGCTGGCCGCCGAGGTCCTGCTCACGCTCGCACACCAGGACGCGATGGCCGCGGTCGGCGGCGGTCAGCGCCGCCTGCAGCCCGGCTGGCCCACCGCCGATCACCAGCACGCGGCCGGGGCTGATCGGCGCCGGTGACGCGAAGTCCTCCTCGAAGCCGCAGGCGGGGTTGACGGTGCACCACACGTCCTGGCCGGCGAACAGCCGCGCCACGCAGCCCTGGTTGCAGGCGATGCAGTGGTTGATGCGGTCGGCCTGTCCGGCCTCGGCCTTGCGGGGCCAGTCGGGGTCGGCCAGCAGCGAGCGGCCCAGCGCCACGAAGTCGGCGTGCCCCTCGGCCACGACCTGCTCGGCCAGCTCGGGCGTGCGGATCTTGCCCACGCCGATGACCGGCAGCGAGGTGTGCTGGCGGACCTCCTCGGCGAGGTCGATCAGGACGCCGTCCTCGCGTGCCATCGGGGCCATCATGTAGCCGCGGGTGTAGGAGGCGTAGTTGCCGGCCGAGATGTCCAGCACGTCCACGCCCGCGTCCTCGAGCTCCGTGGCCACGCGACGGGTCTCCTCGAGGGTGAGGCCGCCGGGCACCATCTCGTCGGCTGACAGCCGCACCAGCAGCGGAAAGCCCTCGCTGGTGGCGCTCCGCACCGCGGCGACGACCTCGAGCAGCAGCCGCAGCCGGCGGTCGAAGTCGCCGCCGTAGGCGTCGTCGCGCTTGTTGGTGAACGGCGACAGGAACTGGGTGAGCAGGTAGCCGTGCGCGCCGTGGATCTCGACGAAGTCGCAGCCGGCCTGCTCGGCGCGGCGCGCGCCCTCCCCGAAGGCGGTGACGATCCCCTGGATGTCCTCGACGGTGAGCTCGCGGGGGACCTCGCCCATCAGCGGGTCGGGGATCGCCGAGGGCGCCACCGGCTGGCTGCCGGTGGAGGCCGACGAGGTCTGGCGCCCGGCGTGGTAGAGCTGCGGGCCGATGAGCGCGCCGTGCTCGTGGGCGGCCTCCACCATGCGACCCAGCGGCTCGACGACGCCGTCGTGATGGATGCCCAGCTGCTCGGGGAAGCCGCGACCGTCCTTCTGCACGTAGCTGGCCTCGAGGATCAGCGTGCCGACACCGCCGGCGGCGAGACGCTCCACGTGGGCCTGGTAGCGCGGCGTGGCGCGGCCGTCCTCCTGGGCGTAGTTGCGCACCATCGGCGCCATCACCAGCCGGTTCTTGGCGGTGGCGGTGCCGACGGATGCGGGCGAGAACAGGGTCGGGTAGCGGCTCATCGTCGACCTCCTCGTGGGCGGCGTCCTNTCGGGACCATGCTCCACCCACCAGTCCCGCACCCGGCGCGGACGGCTCGCCCTGGCGGGCCGGATGGCCCAAGGCAGGTGTGGTGACGCAGCGCCGGGAGCAGCGCGCGCCGGCTCAGGTCGCGCAGCGGGGCGAGCACGTCGCCGGCCTGCGCGAGCAGCGCCGGCCGGAGGGTCGGCTCAGCCGATCAGCTCGAAGATCTCGAACATCGGCATGTACAGCGCGATGACCATCGCCCCGACGATGCCGCCGAGCACCGCGATCATGAGCGGCTCGAGCATGGCGGTCAGCGACTCGGTGGCCGCCTCGACCTCTTGGTCGTAGAACTCCGAGATCTTGGCGAGCATCAGGTCGATCTGGCCGGTCTCCTCACCCACCGCGAGCATCTGGACCGTCATCGGCGGGAACACGCTGTGCTGCTCGAGCGGCGCGGCGACGCTCTCACCGTCCTTCACGCTGTTGCGCACGTCGGTGAGAGCGTCGCTGACCACGCCGTTGTTGACGGTCTCGGCGGTGATGTCCAGCGCCTGGAGGATGGGCACGCCGGCCCGGAGCAGGCTCGACAGGTTCCGTGCGAAGCGGCTCAGCGCCACCTTCTGGAACAGGGGGCCGAACACCGGCAGCTGGAGCTTGAGCTGATCCAGGCGGTAGCGCACCGAGGCGTTGCGACGGCTGCGCGAGAACGCCTGCCAGGCGCCGATCAGCACGATCGGGATGAGCCACCAGAACGCCTGCACGAAGTTCGACATCGCCAGCAGGATCTGGGTGGGCACGGGCAGCTCNCCGCCCATGTCCTCGAACATGCCCACGAAGGTGGGCACCACGAAGATGAGCATCGCGATGACGGCGAGGACCGCCAGGACCAGCACCACGATCGGGTAGGTGACCGCCGACTTGATCTTGCGGCGCAGGGCCAGGTCGCTCTCGAGGGTCTCGGCGACGCGCACGAGCACCTCGTCGAGGTTCCCCGCGGTCTCGCCGGCGCGCACCATGGCGATGTGCAGCTTGGGGAAGACGTCGTCGTGCTGGGCCATCGCGTCGGAGAGGCTGCCGCCTTCCTCGACGTGGACGCGCAGCTCCTTGGTGACCTCGGCGAGCCGCTTGTTCTCGGTCTGCTCGGCGAGGATGTTCAGCGTGCGGATGAGCGACAGCCCGGAGTTGATCATCGTGGCGAACTGCCGCGAGAAGACCGCGAGGTCCTTCAGCCCGACCTTGTTGCCGAGCCCGGGGATGGACAGCTCGGCCTGCAGCGGGTTGGTGCGCTGCTCGGTGATGGTGATGGGCGAGAAGCCGTTGCGGCGCAGCTTGTCGGCCACCGCGGCCTGGCTGGGGCCCTCCATCGTGCCGGCGGCGACCTTGCCGGAGCTGTCGCGCACCTTGTAGGCGAAGGTCTTGCCCTCGCGCTTGTCCTGGGCGGTGGCGGGTGCCATGGCGGCTCCTGTGCGGCTGCGGTCGGCTCGGCCGGCGCGGGTCAGGCGCGCGTCACGCGCGTCAGGCGCGGCCGGCGAGGCGGTTGAACTCGGCGGGGTCCTTGGCGCGCTCGAGCGCCTGGTCGTAGCTGGTCCTGCCTTGCAGCACCAGCCGCGACAGCGACTGGTCCATGGTGGTCATGCCGTGCTGCTTGCCCGACTGCAGCGAGGAGTACATCTGGTGGGTCTTGCCCTCGCGGATCAGCGCGCTGATGGCGTTGGTGGCCACCATCACCTCGCAGGCCGCCACCCGTCCGTCGCCGTCGGGGGTGCGCAGCAGCTGCTGGCACACCACGCCCTGGAGCGCCCCGGCGAGCTGCACGCGGATCTGCTCCTGCTGGTGCGGCGGGAACACGTCGATGATGCGGTCGATGGTCTGCGGCGCGTCCTGGGTGTGCAGCGTGCCGAAGACGAGGTGCCCGGTCTCCGCGGCGGTCAGCGCCACCTGGATCGTCTCGAGGTCGCGGAGCTCGCCGACGAGGATCACGTCGGGGTCCTGGCGCAGCACGTGGCGCAGCGCGGGGGCGAAGCCGTGGGTGTCGCTGCGGACCTCGCGCTGGTTGACGATCGAGCGCTTGTGGGTGTGCAGGAACTCGATCGGATCCTCGATCGTGACGATGTGCACCGGCCGAGCGCGGTTGATCATGTCGATGAGGGACGCGAGCGTGGTCGACTTGCCCGAGCCCGTCGGGCCGGTGACGAGCACGAACCCGCGCGGCAGGTGGGCGAAGTCGCCGACCTTCTCGGGGATGCCGAGCTTCTCGAAGGGCACGACCTCATAGGGGATGACGCGCATGACCGCGCCGATCGCGCCCCGCTGCTGGAACACGTTGACGCGGAAGCGCGCCAGTCCCGGCACCGCGTAGGACAGGTCGAGCTCCAGCTCGTTCTCGAACTCCTCGCGCTGGCGCTGGGTGAGGATCCCGTAGAGCATCTTCTGGAGCTCGTCGGGAGTGTTGACCGGGTACTCCTCCAGGGGCACCAGCTCGCCGTGCTGGCGCAGCATCGGGGGCAGGCCGGCGGTCAGGTGCACATCCGATCCGCCACGCTTGACAAGATCCGCGAGGATCGTGTCGAGGTCGGCGACGGTCTCCTCCTCGAAGGCCAGCACCGGACCGGCTGCGTCGGGCTGCTCGGGTGGCGCGGTCGACGCAGTCTCGCCCGCCGGGGTGGCGGCGCCCTCCGGCCGCGACGACGCCTGCTGCTTGGAGAGCCCTTCCTGGGTGGTGTCGGCGAGGTTGGCGATGGCTGCGCGCAGGTCGTCGGGGACCGCAAGCGCCGGCTGCGCTGACAGCCCGGTCAACGACTCCACGGCCGACAGGGCCTCGGCGTTGGCGGGATCGGTGAGGGCGACCTGCACGCCTGCGTCGCCGGCGAAGGCGACGGGCAGCGCATCGTGGTGCTCGGCCACGTCACGGGGCAGGAGGATCGCGGCGTCGGGGTCGACCGCGCCAGGGCGACAGTCGGCGAAGGGCACGCCGATCTGCTCGGCCACGGTCTGGAACAGCTCGTGCTCGCTGATCGCCCCGAGGTCGACGAGCGCGCGGCCCAGCGGCGTGCCCTCCTCCGCTTCGCGGGCGGCGGCCTCCTCGACCTGCCCGCGGGTCACGACCCCGCGCTGCACGAGCAG
>SL_8KL_010_SEDDRAFT_10003845_pt1 | contig 12289 bp, 9 predicted proteins | sample SodLakKL_010_SED_4_FD_11160 | JGI IMG/M metagenome (IMG submission 11160) | reverse complement strand
CCGCAGGTGACGATGGGGGATTAGCGAAAGTCGTCAAAGATATGGGAGTTATCGGTATTTCAAAAATTTTGTTAGCGCTATCAGGTGTCATCTTATTACCAATTTTAACAAGATACCTGGGAGCTGACGGTTATGGTATTTGGGTTAATGTGCTAGCAACGATCGGATTGACTTTACCTGTCTTACTTCTTGGTTTTAATGAGGCTATAATAAGATTCTTTCCTTCAGAAAGTAAAGAAGATAGGGCAAAGAATTTCTTCTCGATCCTAATTTTGGTATCTACCGTCACTTTTATTATTTCCATTATCTTATTTTCATATCCAAGAATTTTATCGGATTTGATATTCGATGGTGAGGATTATGTTGTTAGATTTCTAGCAGTTATAATCTTTGTATGGTGTTTGGACAGTTTATTTTTAAGAACTTTTCAAGCATTCAGAGAAATGAAGAAATATGCAACAGTAAATGTTTTATCAAAATACACCGAGATCGGATTGGCAATATTTCTTGTGGTAAGCGGATATGGGTTGATAGGTGCCCTAAGTGCAGTTTTAGTGGTTAGAACTGGTTTGCTAATCATCCTCTTTTTATATTTTTTAAAGAGATTTGGTATTCGCCGCCCCACACTGTCTAGAATAAAGTCATTAAAAGGATATTTTACGTTCGGTGCACCTTTAATACCAAACAGTTTATCATACTGGATCATCACTACCAGTGACCGTTATTTGATCGCGTTTTTTTTAGGGGTAACTTACGTTGGTTATTATGCACCAGGCTATACCATAGGAAAACTTCTTCCATTCATGTTGGCAGGTATGTTATACTTTGTATTGAAACCAACCCTTTCAAAATATTACGATGAGGGAAATGAAGATAGAGTTAAACAAATTATCAAATTATCAGTAAAATACATTTTAATATTGACCATACCAGCAATATTTGGAGTCTTACTTTTCCATTACGAAATAACCTCACTTCTAAGTACAGATGAGATAGCCACGGAAGGATCATTTATTGCTATATTCACAGTTTTCACAGGCTTAATATATGCCTTATATGTGTTCAACAGTTTGATTTTGATTTTACTTAAAAAGGTAAGAGTAATTGCAAGTATCAAGGCAATAGGCGCAATCATGAATATTTCAGGTAATATAATACTTATACCAATGATAGGTATTATCGGTGCTGCAATCACAACTCTGGTTTCATACTTGTTTTTTACATTATCATCTTTTTATATCACAAGAAAACACATTCCTATAACTATTGACACTATCTCAACGGTAAAGATAATTTTTTCATCCCTGGTGATGTATTTATCGCTATATACATTAATCTTCACATGGGACATTTATTTCCTTTATTTAATTCCTTTAGGGATTTTGATATATTTTACCATTTTAATAAGTATAAGGGGAATAACAAGGAAGGAAATGAAATTCTTAAAGAACTTATGAATAATTTTTGAAGTAAGCTACGTTTCTACCTTTTAATAGGTTTGATCGCCTTTATTATGAATGAATAAAACTTCAACTTATAACGTGACTGGATGTAATTTTTTTTAATGTAATCAAAATTTTGATTTTTAAGATCCTCCAAAAATTGTTCCCTATTATATGGAACTTTGGCTTTAGATCCTCTCATTCGCGGATTACTTATTGTAGCTGAATCTAAATCTGTTTTGGAAACTTCAATTTTTTTTGAATTTATTATCGCTTTTATCAAATCCTTTCCTTTTTTATTGTTTATGAATAAGACCGATACACCATTAGGATCCCTTATTTTAGAGGGTGGCTTTCCCCAAAAATCTCCCAGGGATATATCACCAGGCCTAGGGATCTTGTTAAATTCACACTCGTAACATGATTTCATCAAACAGAAATCCTTTAGATATAATCTAAAATATGGATCAAATTTATGATTCTCTCGATAATCTGTATCATCAGTGAAAGTGATTTTCACCTGATAATCTAACCATCCTTTTTCCTTATCTCTAAAGTTGATATTTTTTACCTTTTTTCCTCTTTTTTCTTCCATATGTTTTACATATTTATCGAATAAAATCCTAGAAGGGACACCATGACATGCAAGATCGATAGTGTAAAGATTTTCATGGTCTGTAAAAGTATTCAAAGCTGCGATCTGGCATGGTGTACCCGCGAATAATACCTTTCTGCCTTTCTCTAATGGCTTTAAAACTTCTTTATACGAACTCCCGATATCACTTTGGATGTATTTCGAACCCATTATCTTTGGTAGGTCTTCAACAGTTTCTATCTTCACGTGTTCAAGCGATAGATTTTTTTGTAAACAAGCCCCAAAAACTACGCCGGAATCACTTAAGATCAATTTAGCTATCTCTGGAAAGATTCCTCCTGAAGAACTATTCAAAATAATATCCTTGTTTGTTGTTTTTCCCCCGTAGAATAATGGTTTTTTTAATTTCTTAGAATTATCAGCTTCTTGAATTACAGGGCAGTGCTGCTGACAGATACCACAATCATTACATTTATCACTTATAGATGGTATGAAAAAACCTTCTTCACTGTATTTCATCTCAATTGCATCAATAGGACAAGAATTATAACAACCGAAACACCCAGTGCACTGGTCCTTTGTAATTACATTGATTGCAGGTTTTTTTTCCTTCAAGATATTCCTCCAATATCACAATTGCAATGCATCTTTCAAATAATCATTAGTCTTTTTTCGTTCTTTAGCTAGTGTCTTATCTACATGTGAAAAATCGATATCCATGATTTCGGTTTTCGTCAAGCTGATATTGTCTTCTAATCTATCCATAAAATCAAATTTAGTCAACAATGTATCGATCCTTGAGTTCATTTCATGTGTGCCTCTTCTTTTAAATGTGACGAATGGTGTGTTAAACAATATCGAAAATATCGTCCCATGAAATGAGTCAGTGAATACAGCATTTGCCGAGTTGATATAATCGATGAATTCTCGAGGGCCAACAATGTAATCACTCCAATCACTGCCCATGGCAAGATCTACGAGAGTATAATCATTATCTTTGGCATATCGTCTGATCTGCTTTTCCTTCTCTTTTGGTATTTTCCCAAGTATGTATGTAAGTAAATAATCACCCTTTGGCTTTTTTGAGTCCTCGTTTGAAATCGACATCCATTTTTTCTTATCAAGCATCATCGTAGGATCTACAAGCACCGTCGCTTTCCTTCCTGTTAACTCATTTATAATCCTTGCCCCCTCTTCCTCCCTAACTGATAATTTACACATCTCTGAAATCCAACGTTGGAAATTATCTTTATCCTCTCCTGGAATTTTTGATACACCAAAGCTTGGTGCAAAAGCTATCCTTTTTTCCTTTGAGGCGAATGTGAGGAAGTTGATTGACGAGTCTTTTCTCACATAATGTGGATTCCAAACTTGATCACTACCAGTGACAAAAAAATCATATTTTTCATTTAGATTATCGGGTATATCATGTATTGAAATCGCGTAATTTGTTTCATGCAAGTATTTGTTAGAAAAATTCTTGAAAAGCTCCGTTTTTTTTCTTTTGAAGTTATCGATCTTTTGTTTATGAAGATAGTAATTCATCCTGTTTTTTACGCCGGATATTAGCTTCCTTTTTTCCATCTTCGCTAGGTTTTGTAGCGTTTTAAAAGGACTTTTATTACGCTTTTTTGAGCGAACAGATGATGTTTTGTTGAGGATCGTTTCTACTTCAAATCCAAATGATTGTAAAACCTGCTCGACGGCATAATTTTGAAATCTATTTCCATAGTTGGAATAGCCGTTCAGAGTTATGATACCGATTTTTTTTGACATGTTGCTTCACCTAAATATTTCATTCTAAATATGTTATATTCGAAAGTTGATAATCACATGCAATGATATATCTTCTCGAGCTGAGCAATTATTTCTTTTGGCACATTCTTATGTGTTTGTCGATAATAACTACAAAATGATGTAAAAGCTTAAATCCGAGAGATTAATTTTGTTTAGAAATCTAGTAGATAAACAAGGGATAAGATATCATGGATGAAGATGGCGTAAGTGTGGTGATACCAGCATATAATGCTGCAGATACATTACCTAGAGCTATAGAGAGTGTATTGAACCAGACTCATGAGAATCTAGAACTAATAATCGTTGATGATGCATCAGAAGATAATACGGAGGAAGTGGTTAGGAAGTATCAACAAAAGGATTCTAGACTTAAGTATATCAAACATGAAGTGAACAAGGAGAGATCCGCTGCGAGAAACACTGGTATTAAAAACGCTAAGATGCCTTATGTAGCTTTTTTAGATTCGGATGATCAATGGTTGCCAGAAAAGTTGGAAAAACAACTTTCATATTTAGCAAAAAAAGGAGAAAATTGGGGGGGGGTATACTGTAATAATAAAATTATTGGTGCAAATACTATTCGGACACTTTCAATACCAACGAAGAAAAATTTACCTGAAGAAGGAGGGGAAATCCTGTTAAAACGAGCTCTTCTACAACAGATGAAGAGATTTGGATCCTCATTGCTTTTAAAAAAAGATATAGTTCAAAACATTAATGGTTTTAATGAATCTTTGCATATACAGGAAGACTATGATTTGATTATAAGATTTTTAAAGGTCAGTAAATTGGCCTATCTAGACGAACTTCTTACAATCATATATGATGCTCCTTCGTCATCCTCAGAAAATATCTCGAAAATAAAGCTTGATTTTTTGAAAAGGTTCGAAAATGATGTAAAATACTATGAAAATAAGGGATATCCGATAACAATTATTCAGTATTTAAGGATTTCAAAATATTATTATAGAATCGGAGATTTTCATAAAGCCACAAAATTTTTATTAAAGGCAATTATCAACCTAAATTACCGTTATTTATACAACATTGATTTAGTACTATTTGAGATGGTTAGTACCTTAAGAAACCTACTCTTTTGTTTGAAAAAAAGTTTTAGTATTACACATTGAATAGTGAGGGCTCCCCGAGATAAATCTCGGGGCATCCTCGGTTATTGACCAGCAAAGTCTTGTAGAGATGTCTGAGGAGTCCCCGAAGAAAGGTGTGAATCTTTTTGTATAGCCTCCGTTTCATCAGAATGGCTAGTGTAGTGGTGTGATTGCGATTCATCCGCAGAAAACATTAGTTTTTGAGTAATGATACCCGAATTTGAAATCGGGTTCCTCACGAATATAATGTTCCACCTTTTCAGGTGTAATTTCACCGATTGGTCTAAAGCATTTACCCGCTGACCATAGATGGTTTTCATCATATCCTTTCATTACCTGGAATCACATTCTAGGAAGTATCAGAATTTCTTTTCAGAAATTCTAATGATAGAGGAATTAATTCCTCTAATCAAATGAATTTTTTTCAAAATTCATGTAAAACACTAGGAAGATCCTTTTTAACTCCTGGCGGTACCTAAAGCGCCCCTATGGGGCGCGCCACGATCTCAAGAATACATTCATTCACTAAAAGATTTGTTAGAACAGATATTCATCGCCCTGTATCCGCAACGATAGTGAGGAAGAAAGGAATTTTATTCCTAGGCATCCGCAACGACAGTGAGGATGAAGTGGAACTTGTTCCACCAGTATCCCACGACCTCAAAGGTATCAGAAAGTTAACTTACTAAATCCGTTTAGAATAGTGATTCTAAACAGGTCGGGGAATTAGGGCTCAAACATTACTATTAAGATATTTGAGTTCCCATTATCGTATACTTTAGAAGTATAATTATAATCCAATTCCAATCCGTAAAATTCCATTCGATTAGTTTGTTTTGAACAGTTAATGATTATATCTATATCTCTAATACTAATATCTTCTCGAGGTATAGATCGGGTACGGTATATGTTGTTTCCCCTACCTGGATAAAAACTGAATTCAGCAACCAACACATTTAAATCACTACTAACATACTCAACAACAAATCTACCAGAGGCTAGAGTACTTTCATCTTGAATATTCCTACCACCAGACAAATCTTGATTTATGACTCTATTAGTTGTAAAAAGCAAAGGTGCTATCATAATCGTTATAGTCAAAACAAAGACAAAAATCTTCCTTTTTGACATGAAAATATAAGAGAAATATCTAGGAAACTTTAAAAATATTACTTGAAAAGCCCTTCCTCCTAGAATAGTCGGATGAACTAGTCCAAGAATAAAGAATATCAACCCTGATCCGCCTAGAGATATGTCAAACGATTTCACATTTCTTAGGTTTTTTACTAATATATATGTCATCAGTAAGAAAATTACTGCCAAAAAAGTATATGTAGAATATCTCGAAATTAGATAAGCCCTTCTAGATACAAATCGATAAAATGGAAATGTCTCGTAATGTACCGTATCTGTAGGAAGATAAGTTCCGAAAATACGATAAATAAAATCCCAAGAACGAAGTCTCTCAGTTTCAGGGTATACCAAGATTCTAGTCACACGTTCCATTCTAACAAATCTATATATGTAGCCGCAGAAATAGATGGCAATCAAAAGGGGAGTAGATATATTTGTTTGTTTGCTATTAGGTGTTCCAAATATTGTTTTAGATATTATATACCTATCTAATAATATCGTCGCAGGGAAAAATATAAAGATAAAGGGATGTGTAAAAACGCAAATAGTGTAAAATGATATTGTCAAAAAATAATACCTTTTAGATTGTTTTTCTTTTAATTGAGTATAACATCCAATCGTTAAAATTAAAAATAATAATCCTGTAAATTGCGGCACCCATTGGATGTTTACCAAATAGCTTGACAACATTATATATACAACTGGCAATAAGAAAAAGACCTTATTAGCAGATGATTTTGTTTCAAATAAAGAGAAAAATAGTGGGATCATAAGTATAAAACTAAACCAAACGAGACTCAAAACCGTTAGCCCAACACCTAAAATTTTTATAGAAATTGAATAAAATAAATAATGGATGGGCCACTGAAAATAACTATATTGTTCAATATTTAAAGTAGTCGAACTTTGTAAGATAGAATAAACATGACCTCCTTCTGACATATCAGTGCCTGCAGGGGGGATCACGAATAACAAAAAATAAGAATATAGGATAAAAAAATAAGATATAGCTAAAAAAACGCAGACTTTTTTTGATTCAGTAATCAAAAAGGTAACGGAAATCAAAATTGGAATTAAAAGTAAAAATACCCAATGATAAATAGGTATTCTCTGAAAAAAAGACTCGGTATTAGATACCGTTAAAGGATCATTATGTATAATCAAAAGTAAAAAGATTAAAGACAGCAAAAATATAATACACGTTAACAATTTGACCTTTCTCTTCATGGTTATCACTCTTTAATCATGATTTTCTTAAACCCTTGGTCCATTACACTTTTAAATATATCTATGACGTAATATGCCGTGTTCTAACTATGACCTCATGTATATTGATTACGAACATCAAAGTCTATTTCCTTTTTGTGCCAAAGGTTAGCCTACAACCATTTATTCGATTATCATCAAAACTCTTTTTAACCCTATATCCTCATATCACACAACATTAATACTCTTTCCCTTATCTATCCACTTTAATCGATATAACAATAATCACGCGGTGTCTGCATAAAATGTAACAAATTTCAATATCATGCATAATCACCATCTGGCTTAGATACTGACACAGAGGCCTTTTTCATATAAGTTCTGTAGAAAATAACAGATATCTAATTTTGAGTAACTTTGATTGCTCGCTCATAAACCCTGATTATATCCTTTCCCATCTTTTCTAGACTCACTTCATCCTCCAATTTTTTTCTGCCATTAGATCTTTTTCTTTCAGTGAGAACATATTCCAACCTTTCTACTAGTTCTCTTTTCGAATTACAGACGAAAGAATTCGAGATTCCATCAAGTACATCAGAAACAAATCCAACATCAGTCGATACAACAGGAATATTGCACAATGCGGCTTCCTTTACTACCATCGGTCCAGATTCTCTTTTTGAAGTTATCAAAACAGCATCACTTGCATTGTAATAATATGGCATTTTTTTATTGGGAACACCAGAAACGACTTTCAAATCAGCATCACAAGATAGATTATTCACAACTTTACTAGCTAGATTGTAATTTTTCACCTTTCTATCGGGATTATCTGCAAATAAAACTAATAAATTATCTTGTTCCCAGCCAAGTATTTCTCGAGCTTCTTCCTGAGAAATAGGATAAAATAAATTAGTATCAACACCAAAGGGAATATAATTATATTCACTAGAGAGATAAGGGGCCATACGTTCGGAAGGCAAAATTACATCGTTAAAATATGAGACAGAAATATTGCATACCTTTTGAGAATACCCTCCTGACATTATATCCGATCCCCATAAAGTCACAACAATAGGTCTTTTCGGTTGAGCTAAGGCAAAAGGTGCCATCAATCCGTTATTAGCATGAACTAAATCATAATCCAATACACTTTTTTTTAAGATTTTAAGATAAAGGTGATAATAATCCATAAAATTTCGAGATGTTTTAACCCTTTCATCCCGATCAGAACTTTGTTTGGATGGATATATATTATGGATATCTATTCCAAGTTCTTTTAGGGTTTTAATCTGATTAACATAGAAATTAGCGTACCTATTAGTTACCAATGACAAGACTTTCATATTCAATACCTTCTTATTTTTGTTACATAAGATTTTCATTATTATCATTTAGGTAAACTCGGATGAGATGCTTTTTTATCCCATCTACCAAAACCAACAACTTTAATTTTGGGATGGCCGAGCCTAATCGTTGTTATCTTCCCCGCCGGTTCAAATCCAACAGATTCGATTGAAAAACGAGAAAATTTGTTTGGACTTGTGTCCGTATATATCGGGTAATTAATGTTACTTTTTTGTTTTATTAAATTCAATCGAATTTTCATAGATAGCTTATGGAATCCATTTCCCCTAAATTCAAACTTGGTATGATCATGAAAAAACCAATATGATTCTAATTTTTTAACCCATCTTGGTAGATGTAAAGGAACATAAGTGGAATTAGGTGTCATCATCCACCCATGGTTTACCCATTCATCATCATTATGAATTATAACTCCTATGCACTCTTTTTTCAAAAAAAGTCTAAATTTTTTTGCTTTCTTTTCATCTTGATTAAAGTACTTTTCTATCAACTCTGGTGTTGCATAATCCCATGTGAGTCCATCAGGGAGGGAGACATCAGAAGGAAATTCTGAGTCGTAAACATACACTAAATTCGTTTTAACAACCTTCTTTAATCTTCTTATGATTTTATCAACCATTTACAAATACCTCTTTTTCTAACCATCGTTCAGATTCTAAAACTGCGGTAAAAATAATATGATCAAAATGAAACTTTTTTGTAAATCTTTTCTACTAAATCCATTCGTTTATTACTCTTCTTAACTTCGTGGTAAGATACTAGTGAAGGGTTGAATTCAGATTTATATTTACAAATTCGGGGTGTGTTAGCACCAACAAAATCACACTTTCGAATACCTTTTTCTTTACAATCTTTAATAATCTTCCAATAGATTAGATCGTTGATAGGTAAATCTACATCTGCCTTTCCCGCCCCTTGCCAACAATAGGCAATTTTTTCATCCATTAGAACAATAAATCCACTTACATATTCATCATCGAGTGAAGCAATATAAGTCACAAACTGTTCTGGAGATAGTTCTGAATTTAGATCTAAAAAGTAATCTAAACCTAACCGGAATTTTTTACCCTGTGCATTATATCTACCTTTCTTGTTATTGTAAATGTATTTTATAGCTTCCTTTCCACCGATGTCTATCATATAATTTTCATCTAAATTTTGTTCAATATTTTTTCGTTTAGATTTTCTAAAATTTTTGATTATATCGTCTAATGTAGGAGCTAAATCTAGCTGATAAGTATATTTTGGAGATGCTGAGAAGTTATGCCATTTAAAATGGCGAATATCGTCGTACTCAGGACATGTAGTGATAAGATAATATGATGGGTCAAGGTTTTGACGGATATATTCTAAAGTTTTTTCAATAAAATTTTTATGTCTACTTTCCCTTTTCCTCTGCTTTAGATTCTGATAGTTTAAAAGCAAAGGTCCTATGTAAGGCACACCGACTTCTGGTGGAGGGGAAAAAACCATAGAGAATGGTCCCTTTTTCATTTCAAAAAAGGGAAACAATCCTATAGGGTGTTGACCTTTATATCCGATTATGGTATGTAGCCTAGTATTTGTATGTTTTTCGACGACCTTAAGAAAGCTGTATGTGTGGAAGATTGTACTCATAGGGGAATCTTCAACGTAACGATTCCACTCTTCTTTTTGACCATCTTCAATTAATTCGACTTTGTAATTGCTCATTTTTACACCTTTAAACCATCGCTTTATCAAGGCTCAACTTTTTAATTCTTTTGATTTGGATTCCTTGTAATGCAATCATAAGCATCTCTCAATGGACCAACCCAGCCGTTCATATCTTTTGCAGTCTTAATGATCATCTGATACACTTTTTTGTAACCTGGAAATTCCGTCTCATTGAAAACTCGTGGATGCCAAAGGATAGTCATAACTGCATTATTCTCTTTTGCTTTATCTAATATCTTTTTACATCTATTATACGCTGATTGAACATCATTCACGCTGTTCATCAATGCTGTTTCCATAATCGTAAGAGGGAACACCGAAAATCCATCATCGAATGGATGAATTACATCATATCCATTCAAAAAGCCATATTCACTACTAGAACCCAACGTGGTATCGTATTTCAAACCAACTTCTTTTTGTTTCTCCCACGTATCTGGTTTTTTTAGATTCAGATAATGTTGTCTTATGCCGATCACTTCATGCCCCAGGATATCTTCCAGGACCTTTTTTTCATACCTCAAACGATCCACATCATCGTAGGAATCGTATGAACCATGTAATCCTACTTCCCATCCGTTACGATCCAATTTTTTGATCACTTTGACTATCTTAGGATCTTTGATATCGTATCTACCAGTATATAACTTCCAATTCTTTAATTTTAACCATTCCACAGGGGACTTATCTCTAAACAAGTTCTTCTCGTTCAAGAAATAAAATGTAGATCTGACCCCTAACTCATCTTCTAACTTCATGATATTTTCGAATTGCCAATATGGTTCGATTTTTGAAAAAAAGGTTTTAAAATGATATGGATCTACGTCTTTAATTCCGTAATATAAAGACTGATAAGTTTTATAGGGTCTGTCTACATCATGTGTTAGACACAATGCAAATTCTTTGTCACCAGGTAAGTCACAAGATTCCATCTCAAATTTCACCTAAATAATCATTTAAATTTTATTAACAATCCCTTTAATAAAATTAGTAACATCAACTTTGTCTTTTACCAACATCTGCCTTTTTGTTTCCCATTCTTTTTTATTATAGTTCCTGAGTATTGATCTGGCTTTTTTCAAACTATTTATGTGCCGGTTGTCATCATGAAAATGATATAGCAGTCCATATTTATTCTCCAACTCATCCCATACTCCTGCTTTGAGGTTTGAAACTAATATCGCAGGAGTACCCAATACAGCGGATTCTATTGCCATCGTACCGCCTTCCCCAATGAACAAATCAGAATAGTACATCAGATCATGCATCTTATGCGGAGGAATTTTTGATTGACAATGTTTTACTTCTTCAGGAATATCTCCCTCTGCAGTGATAACTACTTTAGCACCAGTGGACTCTAATTTATTTACCACATCAACTATATTGCTAAAACCACTGTAACCTATATCATGTACGGCCTCCCATGCAACTAAACGTAATATCACAATTTTATCGTCTCTATCTGCATCGACATAATCTAATACACTTGGATCTGGAGTGAAACGATTGGGATGTAGATAAGCAAGCTCGTGATAACCAGGGTATTTGATATGTTTAGAACCATAGTCTTCTTTATAGCTTTCAGGAGAACAAATCACATCAACAAAAGGTAGAGTTATAAGATGGGCTCTCAGGGCGTGTTCGGTATCCCAAAACACTATCGATTTGGCATTTACTAGTTTAGATATGTGAGCTGAAGATGGTCCATCAATCATTAAATCGGGTTTTATGTCTTTTACCTGTTTAAGTAATTTATATTCCAGTCTTATTTGGTTGGTAAATATACCAGATTTCCGTTTACTCTGTTTGGTCAATACAGTGTGCTTTATATCATATAATTCAAGCAGTTCGGTAACCATTTCTTTGCTATGAGCAAAAACATAGACATCGTGTTCTTCCTTTAATTCTGAAATCGCATTTCTGAATAGATGGACTCTAGCAGG
>SL_8KL_010_SEDDRAFT_10003837_pt1 | contig 12299 bp, 16 predicted proteins | sample SodLakKL_010_SED_4_FD_11160 | JGI IMG/M metagenome (IMG submission 11160) | reverse complement strand
GCAAACATAGCAGAAAGCCCACGACTTTAGTCGTGGGATGAATGCTATAGAAAGGAGGTGATTTAATTGTATCTATCGTATGTTATAGAATTATTGCCACCAACAAAAAACAAAGAATTTATATTGCTAAACAATATTCAATCCGTACAACAGAATAGAGAAGAGATTGCCAAACAATTATCCCAAGGTGCAAATAATCTATCTACTAAAGATTTCAGACATACAGAACTCCCCTCGGCAGTAATTAATCAAAACATCAGAGAAGTAAAAGCTTTGTTTAAAACGTTCATAAAAAGCAACTCTCAAAAACAATATCCAGAGTTCAAACCTAATCAACCGATTTGTTATAATAATCAAAATTTTAAGATTAATATTGAAAACGACGTAATTGAAATACCACTATTTATAGGTGGCAAAACCAAACGATTTGCATTCCCTTTTAAACGAACTGAAAGAAGTGAGGAACTAAAACTTTTTATCTACGATAACTACAAACTCTGTAAAGCTAGCTTATTTTATAAAAACAACAAATGGTATGTAGCAGTAACAGTCTCTACTGGTTCAGATAAACCAACGGGAAATAATGTCATGGGAATCGACATAGGAATCAAGCAATTAGCAGTAGCAAGCATCAAAGATGAAGATGGAAACGAGATAAATCGTCAATTCTATAATGGCAGAGAAGCTGGTTTTATGCGTAAAAAATACCGAACGACTAGACGCAAACTAGGGCAAAATAAAAAGCTGTACGCTATCAAAAAGATCAATAACAAAGAATCGAGACGAATGACTGACAAAAACCATAAGATTAGCCGATGGCTCGTTAATCTTGCCGTGCAAGAGGGTGTCGGCAACATAGTTGTGGAGAAGTTAGCAGGCATTCGTCAAAAAGTTAAGAGTATGAAACGTGCGGATAGGAGCATTCACAACTGGACTTTTCACCAACTGCAAACCTTTATTGAGTACAAAGCTGAACTGGAAGGTATTAAAGTAGTGTATATTGACCCCAGCTACACGTCACAAAAATGTCATCGGTGTGGTCATATCAAGAAATCCAATCGCCGAGGCAACATTTATCATTGCAAAGAGTGCAATTATGAGATCCATGCAGACTTAAACGCAGCTCGTAATATTGCACAATCTGCCTAGCTGGTAATAGGTTAGGTGCCTTGGTAGCTATATGTTGCCAGGGAGGGGTGATGACACACCCTAAACTTGAGGCTGTACTTGACTACCAGAAATGGACTGTCATTTAATCACTCAAGAATCCCACTACTTTAGTTGTGGGAGTGTCAAATTGAGGATATAGCCAAGTGGTAAGGCAAGAGATTGCAAATCTCTTCATCGGCGGTTCGAATCCGTCTATCCTCTCCATTATGGAGCAATAGCTCAGTCGGTAGAGCGCCAGACTGAAAATCTGGGCATTGCGGTGGTTCAATTCCACCTTGCTCCACCATAAACAAGATCATAAAGTTTATGTGGCTATGGCGGAACTAGGCAGACGCCCGAGACTTAAAATCTCGTGAAGTAAAACTTCGTGTGGGTTCAAGTCCCACTAGCCACACCATTTTATTAAAAATAAAAAGGAGAATATAATATGAAAACGAAAAAACAAAAAGAAAGTAAAAATTATGTTAATCGTGAGAAATTTGATGTTACCTTTAAGGAGAATAAGAAATACAACCCTATTACTCGCACTATAAGAGTGCATGCAATTGATGAAAACCATGCAAAACTATTAGTTCAAGATGAATTTGATACGTTTAAAAGAAATGAATTTTTTATACCTGTTCCAACAGAAAAAAGAATTTCAATTAGTGAAGTAAAGAAAGTTGAAGATAAGCAGGGTTAGCTCAAATGGTAGAGCAGTACACTTGTAATGTACAGGTTAAGAGTTCAAGTCTCTTACCCTGCTCCACTTTACTTAGTAAGCCGTTCCATGAGACGGAGGAGTGACGGAGCCTGTAGGCTTGGATGTCAGGAGAAGGGAGACAGAGGTTGGGAACCTGACCTTGCTAAGTAATTTATTTAGAAGGAAGGGAGGATTTTTTTGAGTATTACAATGTATATCCTTATAGGTATAGTAGTTTTATTATCGTTAATATTAATCATAGATACCATAATTACAAAAAAAATACTTAAAAAAGCAAGTATTATTATTGTTATGTCTGCGGAAGACGTCTTAATTAAAGAAGAAGGGTTTTGCCTTGAAAGATTAGCAAATTATATGACACTAGCTTTTGGTGAAGATTTAACAATAACTATGAAAAAACTTGAAGAATATAATGTTTGGAAAGATTTTATGTCAATCTATTTTAAAAAAGATGAAAAAGCTTTAATTGAATTTTGTAGACAGCATAAAATTTGGAATTATCTAATATTAAAAAAACAAGATAAAGAGGGCGGATAGCTAAAATGGGAAGGCAATTACCCCTTTCCGTCCACCAAAAAAAACCCCGCAATTAAGCGGGGTTTTATATTTAAAAAGAGTAGATAAAGAAGAGGTAATTGTGCCGGGCAATCTCATTAATAAAGCTTTCCTCAGCATACTATCACCTCCTTAACATCTACTCTTTTCAATTATATTATATCATATACATTTGATTCTTGTCAAATGTAGTTTGCCGTCTTTGTAAAATTTTATATATTTTTTATCCTGTCCTAGTTAACTTTTCGATTTCAAAAGCATATGTATCAATCTATCCTGAGCGAGAAAACCTTAATCTCACCTTGACAAAATCAAAAATATATGATATAATATATAATGTAGGATGAAAAGAGGAGGTAAAACCTTATATGTTTTGCAAAATAAAAACGAAATTAATAGAGATAATAAATGGTTTTACTAATGTTATTAGATGGTTTCCAGTTATTTGGAAAGATAGAGATTGGGACAATAGCTATATGTGGGAAATCCTTAATTTTAAATTACGCAACATGGAACATTTTCTAAGTAGTGATAAAACAGTATGTATTCATCCAGAAAGTAGGTTGCAAAGATTAAAAGAAGCAAGAATGATTACTGATAGATTATTAGATGATGACTATGGTATTGATGAAATGGTAAAAATTAAACAAAAGTATGATGCAGAATACACGTTTATCGATCTTAAAGATGGAAGTGGACTCAAACAAATGGAAATTATAGTTGAAAATGGCACAAAAGAAGATTTTGATAAAGAAATGCAAAGAAATCGAGAGCGTCAAGAATATTTAAGAAAACAGGACCTTGAAAGATTAGGATATCTTTTAACCAAATATTCAGATGATTGGTGGGACTAATGTGCGAGGGTAGTTTAAACGGATAAAACTCCAGATTGTGGCTCTGGTAATACGGGTTCAATTCCCGTCCCTCGATCCACTTTTAAAAAGGAGAGTTAAGATGATAGAAATTATTATTATTATTTTATTAGCATGGATTGCTATAAAAGCTATAGATTTAATTTAACTAAATCGCCAAGAATTCTCCCCCTCTAAGCGAAGCGAAAGCGGGAGTAGTTCACAAATACAGGGATGGTGTAACGGGTAACACATGTGGCTTTGGACCGCATGATAGAGGTTCGAACCCTCTTCCCTGTGCCACTCTTAAATAAATAAGTAAGCTAACTGATCGCAACAACTGTAAAGTTGTTGAGGAAACTCTGAACTCCGTTTATAGATAGCAGATAACCTCTGCCAAGAGCAATCTTAGAACAAGTGCCACAGAAATAATACCGCCTCATAAGAGGTAAGGGTGCAACTGTAAGGTAAAAGCTTACAAGCTAATTAGGTAACTAATTAGTTCGGTAAACTTTATCTGGAGCAAGACCAAAAAGAGGTAGGTCGCAAGAGAGTATAGGTAACTATGCTCCTAGATAAATGATCAGTTTAAATGACAGAATTCAGGTTACAAGCTTGCTTATTTATATGAATTTTTTAGAGATTTTAAATATGATAACTTACAGAGGCGTGTCCGAGCGGTCGAAGGTGGGAGATTTGAAATCTCCTGGGCGAAAGCCCCAAGGGTTCGAATCCCTTCGCCTCTGCCACGTTTAAAATGCGGAGAATTGCTCGAGCGGTCGAAGAGGCTCGCCTGCTAAGCGAGTGGAGTTAAAAGCTCCCAGGAGTTCGAATCTCCTATTCTCCGCCATTCTAATATTATAATAAGGAGGTAACAATTATTCAAAGATATATATTTTGCTTAATAGGAAGATCTGGAAGCGGCAAAACCGCAGTAACAAAAGAGCTTTATGAAGAAGGATACAATATAATTCAAAGTTATACAACTCGTCCTCCAAGATTACAACCAGATGGAAAAGCAGAGTTTGGTCATACTTTTATGAGTTTTCCATCCAAAAGAGATGAACAAAGGTATTTTAATGCGGCAGAAGTTATAGCATACGAAGAAATATATGGACACAAATATTGGGCAGAAACACATCAATATTATCCATATAAAATCAGCTTTTATGTTATAGACCCTAAAGGCGCAGAAAAATTACAAAAAAGAGAAGATATAGGAGCTAAAGTTGTTAATATATTTTTTAGTATATGTAGAGACACCTCTTATAAAAGAATTATTGACAGAAAAACTGAAGAAACAGCTGAAAACAGACTTATTGCAGATGATGATATGTTTTCATTAGTAAAATGTGATTATGTTGTTGATTCGGATACTAACTCAGTTTTAGAAACTAAAGAATTGGTAAAAGAAATAGTAAAAAGAGAAGCAGGTGAACAATATGTATAAAACAAACTCATTTCTCATATATTCATTTATTGCTATTTTTTCTATTTTTACTATTGTTTATGGAAATGCGGAAAAACCTCTTGAGACAAAAGAAATAACGCCTGAACAATATCAAGCAAAAATACAACATTTAAATCAGTTGATTGAATATAAAAATAGTCAATTAAAAGACAGTAAAAAAGAAATTGACAAACTTAAAAAAGAAGTTGAAAAACAGAGTAAAGAACATTTACAGGTATATAATTATAAAGCTACTGCTTATGCACCGTTATGTGATGATGCTGTAGAGGGTATGTGTTATTCAGGCGATCCTAATGTTACTAGATCAGGCAGATCTCCGCAACCATATTACACTGTAGCAGTAGACCCTGATGTCATTCCTCTTGGAACAATTTTTGAAATTAAAATTAACAGTGAATGGCAAGAAGTAAGAGCAGATGATACAGGAGGAGCAATACAAGGTAATATGATTGATTATTGTGTTGCTACTGTAGATGAAGCTTCTAGCTTTGGTGTACAAAGTATAAAAGTTAGATTTCCTAATGGAAGATAAAAATTTCTATTGACAAAACTTAAAATTTATGATATAATATATATAGAATGAGAGGAGAAAGAAGGGATGCATACAGCAATCTCTGTATAACAATCTCTGTATAATATACAAGAATATTATCGCATCCCGTTATAATTTTAGGACGCTAACAGCAATAGCTATATGATGAGCCTTTGAAATGGTTAAATATAGCGTCCTGGTATAAGATAAAGGGCATTAACAGCAACTTTTTATTCGATGGGAATAACGTGACCTGACAAAAACACAAAGAGCACTTACAGCAATTTTTCATTATAACTTGGGTGGTACCAAGATACATGAGAGTGCTCTGACTAAATTAAAAATAATAACCATGAGCACTTACAGCAATTTATGAGGAGCTACAAACTCACAATGTGCTCTGTTATGAGAAAAAAAGGAGGAGTTTAAAAATGTCAAGATTTTTAAATGGTTTAGAAAAACAAAGTAACTATACATTAACCGAAAATGAAGCTGTAGCTCTTAAAAGCACTGAATCTGCATTAGTAGATGCTTTTGGAAGAATTGGTGCTTTAAGAAAAGTAGAAGACAGTGATATTGAAGCTATTTTTAGTAAAGCTTTTGCGGAAGATCCGTTATTAGCTACTAAAATGGCTTTTTATGCACGTGATATTCGTGGTGGATTAGGTGAAAGGCGTGTATTTAGAATAATTTTGAATTATTTAGCTACCATAAGACCTGAAATTGTGGATAAGAATATACATCTTGTCCCTCATTTTGGAAGATGGGACGATCTGTACGCTTTGATAAACACTCCAGTAGAAGATCGCATGTGGGAATTTGTTTTTTCTCAATTAAAAGCAGACTTATATAAATACCATAGAGTAGAAGAGGTTAGTCTTTTAGCTAAATGGCTTAAATCAGTAGATGCTTCGTCTAAAGAAACTAGAAAACTAGGCAAATTAACAGCTAAAAAATTAGGGTTAACAGAAAAACAATATAGAAAAACATTATCAAAATTAAGAAACCACATAGATGTTGTTGAAAGAAAGATGTCAAAAAACCAATGGGAAAACATAGTTTATCCTAATGTTCCTTCCAGGGCAATGAGCATATATAGAAATGCTTTTGCTAGACAAGATCCAGTAAGATTTACAAAGTTTATTCAAGATGTTAAAGCAGGAAAAAGTGAAATAAAAAGTGGCACACTATACCCATATGACATACTTGAGAAAATGGAGTTAGATTTTGATTTGTTTGCTCGTAATACAGAATATTTTCATGCTTGCAACTATGATGAAGTGCTTGAAGAGCAATGGAAAGCATTACCAAACTATATTACAGAAGAAAATAACGTTCTAATTATGGCAGACACCTCAGCTAGTATGACAGGAAGACCATTACACACAAGTATTGGTTTAGCTATTTATTTTGCAGAAAGAAATAAAGGTCCATTTCATAACAAATTTGTAACTTTTTCTGCGGAGCCAAGTTTTATTAAATTACAAGGTGATACATTATATGATAAAGTTAAGTGCATACCTCATATTGTATCAAATACTAATTTAGAAAAAGCATTTAATTTAATTTTAGATACTGCGATTGCTAATTCATTAGAACAGGAAGAAATGCCAAAAGCTTTAATTATTATAAGTGATATGGAATTTGATAGACAAACAATGGATAGTGATATGACATGGCATAAAGCAATGGAAAAGAAATTTAAAAAGTTTGGCTACAGTTTACCAAATATCATCTATTGGAATGTAGATTCTCGTCATGAAACTTTCCATGCTGTTTCAGATAAAAGAGGGGTGCAATTAGCAAGTGGTCAAAGTCCATCAATTTTCCAAATGGTAATTAACAACATAGACAAAACACCTTATGAAGCAATGGTAGAAATACTTAACAGTCCAAGATATGAATGTATAACAGTTTAGGCAATAATCGGTTATTGCAAACATATATATATGAGAATGCTAGGCAGTGGGATCGTGCTATAAACCACCCATTGCCGAGGCATTCTAACTTATAAAGGAGAGTGTTATATGAAAGGCAAAAATGAAAAAACTCTTATGTTAATTCTTTTAGCAGATGGAAAAACAGTTAGAATAGACAAAGATGCGGATCAACGCAATGTAGATATGTTTTACAAATACATACCTTCACAGAAAGGAGGTAAGAAATAATGGAAATACCTATTAATGAAGATTTTAAAATAAAAGTAGCAGGAGTGACTTATGAGAATAGACAAGACACTATAAAAGATTTAAATGAAGTAGTTGATGAGTTGGAATTAGTTAGAGAACCTTCAAACCAATACGATGAAAATGCTATAAAGATAATGATTAAAGAAAGTAATATTGATATTGGATATGTACCTAGAAATGTAGCAAAAGCTTTGGCTCCTATTATGGATAGTGGAGAGTATGAGATACAAGTAACAGATTGTTTAAAAAAACAAGGAAAACATACATCAATAGGAGNAGAACTCTTATTAAGAGTTAAGCCAAAAAATTATAATTTAACACACTATTAAATGCTATTGCGCCTCCGTAGTTTAACGGTAAAACNCCAGACTCCAAATCTGGTATTCAGGGTTCGATTCCTTGCGGGGGTGCCATTTTTGTGCAAAGGAGTGAGAAAATGACAAAGAAAAAAAGATTTTATGAAGTTGAGCCTGATAAACTTAGAAACGAAACAAGATTTTCAAAATTAAAAGTTGACGAAATGTTTGTATTTAACAAAGATATTTATAAGAAAGTTGATAAAACTTATGCAGTAGATATGAATACAGGAGATGTTGTTCCTTTTGATGATCGAAGACTGATTATTAGATATACTAAGTCATAAATAATTGCAAAAAACAGTTCCCATAGCATATGGAAGATTTGCTTGTGAGCGAGAAAGTGTCCCTGTAGTTTAATGGAGAAAACAGTAGACTACGAATCTACGGCTAGGGGTTCAAATCCTCTCGGGGACACCACATATATATCTATGCTGATATAAAAGCTTTTAAATAACAGTAAGACAATCAATATAGACTTTTTAATCATTCTTATAAGACAAAAATAACACTTTTCTTTTGTGGTATTATATTAGCGGTGGTATAGGTTAGGATTAATTATGCTAATATTTGTTAGGAGGTTATGAAATGCCGTTAAAACTTACGGTTAATAAAGGAAGATATGGTTCACATGAAAGACCTGTAGTTTTTCTTATTGACGAGAATGATAGATCTAAAGGAACTTATTTCTATGAAATTCCTGGAGGAAAACTTCATATTGAAGCTTTAAAAGTAATTCAATCTTATTATGAAAATGGATATGAAATTGCTTTTAAAAATTTTTATTAATTAAAGAGTTTCAAGGAGGGAGGTATGTTAGATTTACTACATTTAGAAACTACTTTTAGCAATATTCTAAGCACTTATTATCCTTATGATATAAAAGCTTCACCAATTTTACAACAGTGGTATGATAATAAAAAACATTTTATAGATTTTTTAGGTGGCAACACTTATACTTATCAATATTTTAACGAACACATTGAAAATAAAGATCAAGCAGTTTTTGATTTAATAAAAATGTTTGAAAACAATGGTCTTTTTGATGCTACTGAAGATACACAATCACTTTTTACTTTTTTAAGAGACATTGATCCAGAAAGTTTACTTAAAAATAGACTTTCTGAACACAAAGTCTTTTTTAATGAAAAATGCCCAAAAGGCATGAAAATTACAAAAATAATAAAGAAAATAGCGCCTTCAAAAGCCAATCAATTTAGAAATTTTTATTCTTTTTTTCTTTATCAAAAAAATGTTAAAGGAAAAATGTACATTAGTGTAAACCCAATAGATTTTTTAACAATGGCAATCAATAAAAACAATTGGAAAACTTGTCACCATCTTTCTGATGTTTATAAAGGAGGACCTCTTTCTTTTTTAACAGACAGTGTAACTTTAATAGCTTACTTATCCAATAGAAATGTTAATTATCAAGAAACTGAATGGAATGATAAACAATGGAAAGTTTTATTTCATGTTGATTTAAAAAATAAAAATGTAATTATTAAAGAACCATATCCTTTTGTAGATGCAAATATAACTAAATTTTTAATGAATTATATTATTGACTTTTTTGAACTTTCATCTTATAAGATTATTGGAGGAGAAGATACTTTACAATATTATACAGATGTTGACAATGCAGTTCATTGTACAATAAGAAATTATATTAACAATATGAGAGGAATTATAAGCAACTCAGAAGCTCCTCCTATGGTAGTAGGAAATAATCCACTTTGTTTAAGTTGCGGCGAAAAGGTAATAACACGCCCAAATACTTTTGAATGCACAGATTGCAACCCAGTTGAATATTGTTGCACATGTGCAGAAAAACATAGTTTAAGTGATTTAATTGTAGTTGAAGACGAGCATTATTGTGAAGATTGTTTTGATGACAATTTTATATTACACGAAGAAACAGGAGAGCATGTAAGAATAGCTTGTATATAAGGAGGTTTTTATGAATAAAGTTACATTTAAATATGGTACAGTTGCTTCAGGAAAAAGTTTGGATTTAATTAAAACTGCTAAAAATTTTGATTTACAAGGGAAAAAATCTATTATTTTTACAACACAACAAGATACAAGAGGAAGAATGGCAACAATTTCCAGTCAATTAGGTATGAAAAAAGAAGCCTATTTAATTGAAAAAGAAGAAGTTATGATATTTATTAAAGAACAATTACCAGATATAGTTTTATGCGACGAAGCTCAGATGTATCCTGTAGAAAAAGTTTTAACTTTATGTAGAACTTCAGATTATTATGATATTCCTATAATTTTCTATGGTCTTAAAAGTGATTTTAGAGGTAAGATTTTTGAAGCTAGTAAAGTATTAATAGCTTTTGCTGACAAGCTTGAAGAAATAAAGACAACTTGCTTTTATTGCGACAGAAAGGCTATATTCAATCTAAAAATAGATGAGGATGAAAATCCTATATTTTCAGGTAAACAAATTGAAGTAGGTGGTATTGAAAAATACCGTCCAGTGTGCCGCAAACATTTCACTCAGAAGTTAACAAAGGAGATGGAAAATGATTTATTATGAAGATGATTGTGGAAAGTTAATATTAGGTGATTTTACTCAAAATTTAGAAAAAGAAAGTGTAGACTTAATTATTACTTCTCCACCCTATGATGGTTTAAGGAACTATAAAGGATATGTTTTTGATATACAAGATGCGGCTAAGCCTTTATTTAACTGTCTCAAATATGGAGGAGTGATGGTTTGGATAGTTAAAGATCAAACAAAAGATGGTAATAAAACAGGCACAAGTTTTCGTCAAGCATTAACTTTTCAGGAAGCAGGTTTTAAAATGTGGGATCTTATGATTTATGCGAAAAGAGGTTTTTCTAACCCTGAAAAAGTTAGATACCACAATGTTTTTGAATTTATGTTTGTTTTTTCAAAAGGAAAAGTAAAAACTTTTAACCCAATTATGGACAAACCAAATAAAAATGCAGGACAAAGAGAAAACTGGGGCAAAAACACTCAAAGACAAAAAGATGGTACACTTAAAGAAAATCCTCAAAGAGGTTTAACCGCAAATTATGGAAAAAGATATAATATATGGTATTATAATACAGGAAAAGGACATTCATCAAGTGATGAAGAGGCATTTAAACATCCTGCTATAATGCCCGAGCACCTTGTTCATGATCATGTAGTTTCATGGTCAAATGAAGGTGATACTGTTCTTGACCCAATGGTAGGTTCAGGAACAACAGTAAAGGTTGCAAAAGCGTTAAACCGCAATTACATAGGCATCGATACTAGTGAAACTTATTTAAAAGATTGTTGCATTCCTAGATTAAAAAGAACTAAAACAGGAGATATAAATGCTATACATTTTCAAAAACAATCTCCTGCTACCCCTTGAGCAGAAAGGAGGTAAAAGATGTTTAATTTTAATTTAATTAAATTTGATCAATATAGATTTAAAGTAGATGATTATTGTGATCGTAATTTATTAAATAAACAGCCCAGAAGCTTTACAGAAGATGATGTAAAAAGACTAATAGAACATACTAAAGAGATTAAAATGGATTACAATTATTTGTTAATGGACATAAGAGAATTTTTAAGATGGTTTAAACCAGTAGCAGATTTTTTCTATTCATTACAAAGAGCAACTGTTAAAAACGATGTTCCAGAAAAATTAAAAAAGGAGAGAGATAAAAATGAGTAATGAATATGAATTAAAAGAAAATACAAATTGTTTTTTATATAATATAAAAACAGGAGAAAAAGTTTTAGATCTCTATCCAATATCACTAGAAAGAGAAGCAAAGAGAAAAACTGAAAAAGAATCTTTATCTTATCCTGTTGTTCCAGAACCCTCTGTTGAACAACTAGGTAGATGGTGTGAAACAGGAGTATCAAAATCAACAGACGGATGTATAGTGGAAATTAATAATTGGTGTAAACATGGTCATCCAAGCTGGTTTGTTTATTACTGTTTAGTTTATGAAACCGAAGTAACCATAGAACCTTTAACAGAAAAAGAGGTGGAAAGTTTGTCTAATACAAGAAAATCCCAATATCCCATTCCAACTGTATCAGAGCCTAGTTTTGAAGAACTAGAAGAATGGGCAATGGACAGTGTATGCCAAGCAACAGATGGATGCTTAGTTGAACATGATGGTCACTGCCCTCATGGACATCCTTCTTGGATGTTATATTACAGTCTAATATAATGTAAATTTCTTATTGACAAATTTGAAGACTTATGGTATAATGTACATAGAATGAAAGGAGAGGAGAAAATATGTGTGAACACAAAAATCCATTATCATTGTCATTAAACGAAGTAAATAAATATATTTATCAAGATAGTCAAGAATACTCCCGCTTCTATAAGCGGGAGAGGTTCAAAAGTCATTACAGGATATATTAACAGCTTTAGAAGATGAAAATCCAAAAGAAGCAATAAGATTAATAAATCATTTACAAGAAATTGTAATATACATGC
>SL_8KL_010_SEDDRAFT_10003832_pt1 | contig 12303 bp, 15 predicted proteins | sample SodLakKL_010_SED_4_FD_11160 | JGI IMG/M metagenome (IMG submission 11160) | reverse complement strand
CGAGCCGGTAGGGGATGTAAAGGTCATGGGGGCGACCAACAGACCTGAATTGTTGGATAAGGCACTTCTGCGTCCGGGAAGGTTCGACAGGATAATCTCCGTACCATTACCCGACAGAGGAGCGAGAAAGAAGATATTCGGTATCCATACTCGAGGTATGCCCATACATGAGGATGTGGACTTCGATTCTCTTGCAAAGAAAACTGAAGATGCTTCCGGAGCGGATATAAAAGCGATATGCACGGAAGCGGGTATGCTGACTCTTCGCGAGGGTAACGACATGATATATCAGAACGATTTTCTATCGGCCATAGAGAAAGTGATGTCCGAATCCCCGGAAAGAGAGATCAAGAAACAGGTCATGTTCGCTTGAACTATTCTTCCTCTTGTAGTATCAAAGATCCCGAGTAACCACAATCTTTACAGCTGTATTTGTAACCAGTTACGAACCCTGCAACGGGCACTATGTTTTTTCCCTCACACTTGGGACATATCAGTTGTTTATTGGTCATGTTGATCGTTAGCTGTCCCCTGGCTGTAACAGTAGGGTTCACGGTATGGCACGGCCAACTCCCCTTCCTGACTCAAGCCAGGGGTATGTTCGATCCCGGGGTTGTTCCCTGATCATAACTGGACGTCACGCCCTGGGTTCACAGGGGGACCCATCGGAATCCGCCCGGCATTTGCATCGTGGATCACAGTGCTGGGGTACTCCCCACGACCTTCGTAACCGGACGATACAAACAGTGTAACCCCAACTATATTAATCCTTCTGATTATCGCATAATTAAGTATTTATATCTTCTACTCCTTTTAAGACTGGACCTGATGGATCACATAAGACGACGTATATTGGATAAACTGGAAGACGACAGAGTGCAGGTAATGATAGGTTTATCTCTGTTCGGCCTTTTCGTACTTCTATCCTATCTTTTCACTGCAGACCCACAGATATTCTACGGTTTGTCAATCCTCTTTCTTGCGGTGTATCTATGGTTGTTCACACCGATATCATATATATTCACGACCTTTCTCATCATCTCTTTATCCGTTCTTTTGGGCATAATCCCCACCGAAGATGCCTTCCTCGGTTTCGCATCTTCAACTGTCTTCTTCCTCATAGGTGCGTTCATCATAGCCCTCACCGTTGAAAAATACGGACTCCATAAAAGGATCGCTTTGAAGATCTTGAACTACTTTGGAGATTCTCCGAAAAAATTTGTGCATGGGATAGTGCTCATCGGTACCTTCCTGGCCATGATAATGCCCGAGCATGGAGTGACCGCTCTATTTTTACCCATCTTGATGAGCGTCTTTGCACACTCGGAAAAATCCTATATCATGGAAACCGATTTTGTTAAAGCAAGTTTGCTGGCTCTTTGTTACGGTGCGAGTGTTGGCAGTATGGGAACTCTGTTGGGTGGTGCGAGAAACCCCTTAGCTATCTCGATCTATCATCAACAGACCGGACAGCATATCTCTTTTACAGAGTGGTTCATAGCTGCCATACCCCTTGTTTTGATAATGAGTACCGTGGTTTATCTAGTTTTGACCAAACTATTCGATCTAGAAGATATCAACATGCAGAGGATCAAGCGCAAAGTAGGAGAAGATATCACAGAGATGGGGCCTATAACCATGGGTGAAGCCAAGGCATTAGGATTTTTGATAATGGCGTTTGTACTGTGGGCTGTGCTTGGGCAAGGACTAGGTATGGGTCTGGTGGCGGTATTAGTGAGTACTTTCATAGCTATGACCAAGACGATCACGTGGGAAGATGTGGAGAAAAGACTTCCCTGGGGTGTGATATTCTTATATGGTGGTGCCATATCTCTATCGCTCATACTGCCCGAAGCAGGTACACTCACATATATAGCAGAAGGTGTTTTGGGCTTTGTTGGAGATAACCCGTTCCTTGTTTTGGCGGTGTTTGCTGTCCTTGCAGTATTCCTTTCAAACGTCATGAGCAACGCAGCTACCACCGCTGTTATACTCCCCATGGCCCTGGTCGCCATGGTCGCCATGGGTTTCTCGGCTGTGATACCCGTTTATACCATCGCCATGGTGAGTGCTTTCGCATTCATGTTCCCAGTCGGCACACCGGGTGCAGCCATGGTATATAATACAGGTTACATCGACATAAAGGAATTCATCAAAGCAGGTCTGATACTGAATCTGATAGGTATAGCTGTCTTCTTGACCATCGGTCTAGCATGGTGGAGGTTTCTTGGATTGTGGTAAGATGAAAGGGAAAAAAGAAAAGATATTGCTGATAGCAAGCTACAAACGGAAGTATTCAGAATATGCGCTGGATAAGATCAAGAAAATAATCCAAAGGATGGAACCGGACAAGATCATAATAATCAAGGTGATAGAAGAAAGGCCCACAAAAGAACTTGTAGACGCAGCAGTGGGTATGGAAGAAAAAACAGCCATGTTGGAAACTGTAAAGAATGAAAAGAAGGTTCGTGCGGACGACATGGCTTCCGATATTGTCGATATTGTCGGTTCTTTGGGTATACCCACGGATGTTTGTTTTAGAACAGGTGAACACATATCCGATGAGATCATCAAAGAATTCAAAAAACAGAACGCCGATCTACTCATAATACACGATACTAAAAAGGGAAAATTAGATAAATTGTTCGGCAGCAATACTACCAATGAGATCATGGAGGAGCTCGATGAGGAAAGGGTCATCAGACTCTGACCGCCTAACAAAAGTTATAATAACTAGGACTTTCAACTAAATACACACAGGAGATGAAGAGAAATTGACGATATACACGGATGTATTTCTCTGGACCGGTATCGCCTTGCTTTTGTTCGGATATATCGGAAAGTATCGCAAACATGAGACTAGGATGGTCGGTTATGTGATACTTGGATTATTCTGGGTAGCTGAGGCGCCATATTTTTTCGACATCGGTGATATCGTGAACGCGACTCTATGTTTAGCCGCTCTTCCTCTTTTCTCCTACTTCGCATACCACGAGTTCCTTTCTAGAAAGTGGGATGAGGATCCGCAGTTGATGAAGTTCATAGCCGGAAGCATCTCTATATCCATGTTGATCTACTACAGCGTACAGAGGATACCATTGGCTGCAGGTGTTTTAACCCAGATCGTAGCACAGCATACCAACTGGATCTTGACGGGCATGGGCTACGAATTCACACTGGGTGCCATCGAGTACGGAGGCAACCCCTTGTTNTATAGAGTGAATCAAGAACCTATAGGCGTATCGATAATCGGCTCGGGGATCCGGATAATCTTCGCATGTACGGCTCTTCAAACCCTGGCTCCAGCAGGTACTTTGGTGGCACTCACAGCAGCGGAATGGCAGCGGAAAATTAAGAGTTTGATCATAGTTTTGGTCACAGTGTATATAGCCAATCTATTGAGGAACGTGATGATCGTTTATCTAACATATGAAGACATCACTTCTTTCGAAGTGGCCCATCATCAGATCGCCAAGGTCGGTTCCGTGATAGTACTCGTGATACTGATGTTGATCGTGTTCGAGATCATGCCCGAGTTCTACGATAATATCATAGGTATAGTTTCATTACCCAAAAGAGAAAAGTTATCCGCCGGAGACGACTGAAAGTACTTTGATGGTATCTCCGTCTTCTAAGGGGTGATCTAGAGGGACCGGTCTTCCATCTTTGACAACGATGATGGCATCGAGATGATGATCCAGTTCTTTGACCAGGTCCGATACATGGCTGTCGGTCGACATCCTAACGTTTCCCACACCTTCAACGTTTATTTCCATAACGTTCAGCTTCAAAGTGTTCGGATATAAAATAGTTTCTAATCAAGCAGTTCTCTTAGATATTCATCCATCTTTTGCACTGCCGTTTCTTTCCTGGAGGGGTAGCTTTCGACCCTAGCTCTCACCCGGATCGTGTTGTCACCGGTGGAAAGAACGGTTTTGCCAAGATAGGCCTTGCCTTTATCAAGTCTGAAGAAAAAGTTACAGTCCTGGTCTATACGCCTTTCCAGGTCTCGAAGTAATCCTTCCACCACGTCTTTTGACAGATTCATGAAAACACCGTCCATCTCTCGATTACGAGAGAGTTTGCCCTTGATTATGAGGATAGGATTGCCGTGATATCCCTCGGCTTCATCCTCCTCCCACTCGACTTCATGCAGGGCGACGGCGTGTAGTGCTTCTTTCACCTTAAGTGGATCCTCGGTAGCATGACAGTAGGTCAGGAACTCGATATAGTGGAAGGTCATATCGAAGATCAGGATTGATAAAATATAAATATCCTACTGTTGTGTACGGTTTAAAAAATGGTGATGAAAAATGGATTGGGGAATAAAAAACCGCATGTCACAGTTGATCCAGCCGGATGGTAAGTGTCTCTTTCTACCCATCGATCACGGGTACTTTCAAGGACCGACGACCAAGTTAGAGAAACCGGGAAAGACCGTAGAGCCGTTGATGGAGTACGCCGACGCTCTCTTCGTTACTCGGGGTGTATTGAGGAACTGTATACCTGCAGATAACACAAAGCCGATAATCCTTCGCGTATCGGGAGGGCCTAGTGTGATAGGTGAGGACCTGGCAAACGAGGAGCTGACTACGTCGATAGAGGAGATATTGAGACTGAACGCTACCGCCGTGGGTATATCGATATTCGTGGGCAGTGAGTATGAAACTCAAACGGTCACCAACCTGGCCAACCTAGTGGATGAATGTGAGAACTACGGCGTCCCGGTGATGGCGGTGACCGCCGTTGGTAAGGAGTTAGAAAAGAGGGATGCCCGTTATCTCGGGTTGGCCTCGCGTATCGCCGCGGAGATGGGCGCACGGGTAGTCAAAACATACTGGTGCGAGAACTTCGATAAGGTCGTAGAAGGATGCCCGGTACCAGTGGTCATGGCAGGTGGACCCACAGTAGATACGGAGAAAGAAGTATTCGACTTCGTTTACGACGGTATCAGCAAAGGAGCCGCTGGGGTCAATCTAGGTAGGAACGTCTGGAAGAACGAGTATCCAGTACCGATGATCCGAGCTCTCAGAGCGATAATCCATGAAGGATATACTGCCGACGAGGCGAACGACCTGTTCGAAGAGCTGAAAAGCGAGTAGAATATGCGGGTAGCCACATATCACAGCAACGACGATGTTCGTGTAGATGAGCTGCCGATACCTTCCATCGGCAGGGACGAACTACTGGTGAAGGTGCGAGCCAGCGGCATATGCGGCAGCGATGTGATGGAGTGGTACCGCATAAAAAAAGCTCCTCGAGTACTCGGACATGAGATAGCAGGAGATATAGTTGAAGTGGGAGAAGACGTCCAGGGCTATGAGAAAGGGCAGCGTGTCTTCGTATCTCACCACGTTCCCTGTGGGTCGTGTAAATACTGTGAAGACGATCATACATCGGTATGTGATACACTCCGCTCTACGAACTTCGACCCAGGGGGATTCGCCGAGTATCTACGGGTGCCAAAGATCAACGTTGAGAAGGGTGTGTACGTGATCCCCGATAATATGACTTATTCCCAAGGGGTTTTCATAGAACCTCTGGCGTGTGTGATCCGGGGGCAGAACTTTTTAGGGATCGGTCCCGGAGATACCGTGCTGGTCCTGGGCAGTGGTTTATCAGGACTATTACATATAAAACTCGCCCTGGCCCACGGAGCTAAAAGGGTGATGGCCACGGATATCTCGGAGCTAAGGATGGGAACCGCAAAAAACTGCGGTGCTGAAACCGTTTTTAACGCTGAAGATGTTTCACCTTCCAGCATCCGTGAAGCCAATGACGGATGCTTGGCTGAAAAAGTCATCGTCAGCGTGGGCGCGCCTTCCGCTATGGAACAGGCGTTCAGAACCGTCGATAAAGGTGGACGCATCCTCCTGTTTGCACCCCTTAAACCGGAACAGATGCTGCCCATGCCTGTATGGGACTTATGGAAAGATGAAGTGACTATAACAACCTCCTACGCCGCCAGCCATGAAGATATAAAAGAGGCCATAGATCTCATCTCTTCAGGAAAGGTCCGAGTAAAAGATCTGATCACTCACGAACTGCCTCTGGAAGAAGCTCAGAAAGGATTCCAACTAACGGCCAGAGGCGAGGATTCTCTCAAAGTGATCATAAGACCGGATATGTGATCTTTAACCAACGAAGACAGGTCGTTTAGAGATATTCTTAGGTACAGGAAGACCTCTGAAAGGAAGTCGGCCTTGTTTACGGCTGAGTTCTTTCTTCAGTTCTTCAACATCCATCGAGACCTGTTCTCCACTTTCACGCACTCGAACCGACAACTCCCCGCTTTCAACCTCTCTGGAACCGATTATGACCACATATGGGATCCACTCTTTCTCAGCCTCACGTACCTTTCTTCCCACGGTCCTGTCCGTATCGTCGATATCTACACGGACACCTGTGAACTCGTTCGATAGTTTCTCAACGAACTCGATCTGATCTTCGGAAACCGGTAATAGCCTGAGCTGAGTAGGTGCTAGCCAGTATGGGAACGACGGTTTAACACCCCTAGACATCTCTTCCGCAGCCCTTTCCAGAAGGGTGAACATCACCCGCTCGATACCACCGCTGGGTGATAGGTGGAGGATGTATGGATGCTTTTCTTCCCCATCCGAATCAACGTATTTGATCCCGTAACGCTCTGCGTTCTCCACATCGATCTGATCCGTAACTAGGGCGCTGGCCCTACCGGAAGAGTCGATATAGTTGAACTCGTATTTCAATACGAAGTAAAAGAACTGATCCTCCCATATCTCTACCAAGGCAGGTTTACCATAATTTTTCACTAATCTATTTAGGTGTTCGCGATGTTCTTCAAATATCTCTCTTGTACATCTGATAGCTAGTTCCAATCCATCGGGTACTTCTATCCCGATACCGTTCAACACATCCATGGCCAGGTCCATACGTACCATCATCTCTTCTTTGGCCTGGTCCATATCTCTGCACAAGGCGTGGGAGTCGGGCATGGTGAAGGCCCTCTGTCTCCTTAAACCACTTATCTCGCCCCTCTGCTCAACTCTGAATGAATATCGAGTCAATTCGTAGAGACGTAGAGGTAGGTTCCTGTAAGATACGGTCATATCTTTGGCCATGAGGAACTGTCCGAAACAAGCGGCGAACCTCAAGAACACATCTTTATCGGGAGTCGCGATGGTATATTGTCTAGCCGGGAATCTGTCGAGATAGCTCTTCAAAGTAGGGTGATTCATGTCGTACATTATAGGTGACTCGATCTCCATGGCACCGTACTCTCTTGTTTTGGTACTGACAAAGTCCTCGAGCAAACCTTTTATCAGCCTACCCTTCGGATAGTAGCGTAAGTTGCCGGGATCGGAGCCGGGTTCGTAATCCACCAGTTCGTGTTCATGCATCAGCCTTATGTGAGGGGGTTCCTTACCTTCGGTGCGTTTTCCCCCGGCTTCATAGGTGATGAAACGTTCTAGACCTTCTTCTCCTCCAAAATCATACCCTCGGACTTTATCGGATACTGTGACTTCATGAAATCCACCGTCAAGATCCAATATGCCCCAGGTAGATTGCATCTCCTCTTCCGCTTCCAAGGCCTTAGAGACCACTTCTCCCTTTTCACCCTCGGGTACGATCTCCTTTGAGAGCTCGGAGAGTGGATGTCCTTTACAGCTCAACTTGAAGGCTTTGTACCAACCGAAGGGTGAACGGTGAACCGTGTACTCCTCCGAAAGGATACTTTCCATCCCTTTCAACACTTCGACGGCGGTGTCGGGAGACGATAGGTCTGAGCTAAGATGTGCGTAGGGGTAGAGCATTATTCGTTCTATGCCCAGCTGTTCCGCCACTTTTTTGACTTCATCCACACCCTGGTCCACGACTTCTTTCTCCCTACCCTCGTCACCTTTTTCTACGGCGGTGAAAACGGATAAACATTCTTCCATCCTTCCTTCTTTCATCTCTTCGGATATGTCCTCGGCCACAGGCGTATCCTTCTTTACCTCGTACTCAAGATAATCCGAATGGATGAGAAGAAGTTTCACAGCACCGCCCCCATGTTCAGCGTCAATAAACCAGGCATTATGAACTCTATCAGTAACATCCCGAACAGTGTTCCCAGTAAAAAGGCGATGATCAACAAACCCGCCCTATGTTCTTCTTTTTCTTCATATCGTCTCAGCCTTTCATCCCATTCTAACAGCTCAACTGTTTTTTCCAATCCCGTGGACATGGTCTCATTCCTCATCATTTTCTGATCTGGCAAGTAGTATCAAACCAGTGCAGCTTTCACATGCTCGTATCTCGGTGTCCCAACAGCCCTCTTTGCAAACCCATCTACCGCAGAAACCGCACTGTATTATCTCTTTTTTTACTTTGGTGTCTTTACATAGATCACAGACGAAACCTTCCAGCGAATCTATGGGCTCTTCCGGGCTCTGGCCCGGTTCCCTTACTCTAGATATCTGTTTCATCACCTTATCAAATGTATCTCTGGAACGCATATCTCGTCATTAAGTGTACGCTAGTATAAAAGTTTTCGATGTCCTAGGACCCCAACAGATATAAAGCATACCGGCAGATTAAGAGAATCGATGTCAGCGTACAACAAGAAAGATGGATTTTACCGCCGTGCGAAAAAAGAAGGATACCGTTCCCGTGCAGTTTACAAGTTAAAACAGATAGATGAAAAATTCAACATATTCCAGCCCGATCTCACCGTACTCGATCTCGGTGCAGCCCCGGGGGGATGGAGCCAATATGCTGTAGAGATGGTCGGGCCAGGAAATGTAATGGCCGTTGACTTAAAGGGTATGAGAGATGTAGAGGGTGTAGAACAGTACAGGGCGGACGTTACCGACGAAGCCGCCATGAGGAGGATCTTGATAATCGCTGATGAGATCGACGTTGTGATCTCCGATATGGCCCCGGATATAAGCGGAAACTACAGTCTCGATCAAGCAAGGTCCGTTTATCTAGCTCGCTCCGGCCTGGATGTATGTCGCTGGGTGCTGAAAGAAGGGGGTAGTTTTGTCGTTAAAGTCTTCCAGGGTGAAGATTTCAACGATCTACTCGAAGAGATCAGAGGCTGTTTTAGATTCGTAAAGTGTCATTCACCTGAAGCTTCCCGAGATTCGAGTTCAGAGATGTACGTGATAGGTAAGGGTTTTTTAGGCTATGGCCAAAAAGATTAATAACTAAGAAGGGTTTATTATTACTGGTCATCATGAAAACGTACATCAAACTGGTATTTCACAGCGATGGTGAAAAGCCCTCTGAAATAGTTGATATACTCTACGGACTGGGATTCGAACCCCAGAAGGGAGAATATGATATGGTGTACAAATGGAACAATGAAGCAACGGTATCCGACGCGATCTGGTTCGCGGACAAGATCTACGCAGCACTAAACGGTCTAGGCGTTTCATTCTCCATCGAAACTACTGAGTAAAAAAAATAAAAAAGAGGGAAATGGGTTAGCTATCAGAAGCCGTACTTTTCACATTTTTCATCGACTTCTTTTTGGATTACTTCGATATCCTCTTCGGATAGATGTCTGAACCTTCTCTGTGGGCGTAAGTATTCCTCTACTGGCTTCCTCTTCTTTGGCTTGACTGTAACGTTCAGGTTGCAGATATCTCCATCCTCGGCTTCCCACAGTACGAAAACACCGGTCTCCACAGCAAGTCTGGCGATACTGATGGTGTCGTCGCTTCCGTGTCTCCATCCTGTTGGACATGGTGAGAACACGTGTAGGAAAGCCGGACCGTCAGTTTCTATCGCCTTCTTTACTTTCTTCTTAAGATCGGGTATATGTGAGATAGAAGCCGTTGCCGTGTAGGGTATTCCATGGGCGGCGCATATAGCGGCTATCGGTTTTTTCGGTCTGTGTTCACCGATGCTAAGTTTACCTGCAGGTGAAGTCGTTGTGCTCGCTCCGTAAGGTGTGGAACTGCATCTCTGAATACCTGTGTTCATGTAGGCCTCGTTGTCCAGACATACATAGGTTATGTTATGCCCTCTTTCCAGCATACCTGAGAGTGCTTGGAAACCGATATCGAAGGTTCCGCCGTCACCACCGAAGGCTATGACGTTCACACCTTCTTTCTTTCCCAACTCTTTAAGAGCGACCTCAACACCGGAAGCTACACTTGCGGAGTTCTCGAACGCTGCGTGTATTATAGGTATCTCCCAGGCGGTTTCAGGATATCCTGTAGAGATCACTTCTAAACAACCCGTACATATNGTCGCTATGGTATCCGGACCCGCGACTTTNAGTATCTGTCTGACCGCAGTACCTTCACCGCATCCCGCGCATGCTCTGTGCCCGGAAGCAAATAATTCTAGTTCTTCTTCTGCCATCTTGATCACCTCAGTACATCCTCGTTAACGTTTATCCATTCAACTGGCTTTCCCAAGTTACCCGTATCGACCGCTTTCTTTGTCATCTCGTACATCTCTTCGAAGTTTTTGACGAATATCTCTCGACCGCCGAGACCGGTTATGAAGTTTTTCAATATCGGTTTTTCTTTCTCATTAGTGTATGCGGCGGCTAGATCCGAGTACATGGCACCGTAGGCACCAGGTGATATGTTCCTGTCTATAACAGCGACACCTTTAACTCCAGATAGTATCTCTTTCAGTTCGGGAGACGGGAAAGGTCTGAACACGGTCAGTTTGATCAAACCGACTTTCTTGCCTTCCTTTCTCAATTTCTTGACTGCTTCCCGGGCGGTTCCTGTCATGGAACCCATGGTGATCAACACTATTTCAGCGTCATCGCAGTAGTATGGTGTGGCTTTATTGTATTCCCTGCCGAACATCTCTTCATACTCGTCGAATACCTCGTCTATGACATCCCTACTGCCTTCGATGGCCTCGACCTGAGCTTGTTTGAATTCCTGATAATATTCAGGTGTACCGAAGGAGCCGAAAGTAGCCGGTTCTTTTGGATCCAGCTTGCCATGTGGAGGCTCGTAAGGGGGTAAGAAATCATCCACATCTTCCTGTGCCGGTACGTCGACACCCTCGATAGTATGTGTCAATACGAAGGCGTCTATGCCCACCATCACGGGCAGAAGTACTCTCTTGTCTTCTCCGATCCTGAAGGCGTTTATCATGAGATCCAATCCTTCCTGATTGTTCTCCGCATAGAACTGCAACCAACCGGAGTCCTTAGAAGCTACCGTGTCTTGATGGTCGCACCATATATTGATAGGGGCTGAAAGTGCTCTGTTTCCCACAGCCATGACCATGGGTAACCGCATACCGGATGCGATGAAAAGCATCTCGTGCATCAAAGCTACACCCTGTGATGCCGAAGCGGTGCACACCCTTGCACCAGTAGCCGCTGCACCGATACACGCACTCATAGCTGAATGTTCGCTCTCTACGTTGATCATGGATGCGTCCAGTTCACCATCGGCTACGAATTCCGACATCTTCTCAGGGAATAAGGTCGACGGAGTTATGGGGTAAGCCGGTATAACGTTCGGTCGGCATAGCTTGGCTCCCATGGCAGTGGCCATGTTGCCTTTGATAGTCATCGATTTTTGTTCTCCCATGGTATCACTTCTCCTCCTTGACCATAACGATGGCTTTCACTGGGCATTCATTAGCACATATCCCGCATCCTTTGCAGTAGTCGAGGTCGTACTCTATCCCCTCTTCTATCTTTTTTATCGCGCCATCGGGACAATAATCGTAACACTTGTAGCAGGAGATGCATTTTTCCAAGTCCACCTTGGGACACATCGTCCTCCAACCGCCGGTTTTGTATTCCTTGGAACTTCCGGCCTTTTTATTGATCGCACCTATTGTTATTTTAACGGTCATATTCTCATACTCCTTTTACGTTATCATATGCGTCTTTTGCAGCCTGCTGGTTGTTTTCGATCTTTACAGGTACATTATCGGTGATGGCCTCGAATATCGATTCGAGTTCTACATTACCAACGACCCTTGAATATGCACCCAATATGGATGTGTTCACTATGGGGTTTGTTTCAGTTCCCAATCCATTATCGACAGCGATGGTAGTCGCATCCACAGTGTAAACCTCTGCCCCATCGAAATCGAACTCCGAAGGGTCCTTGGCACTGTTCAGGATTATCTTACCATCGTCTTTCAAACCTTTTGTCACATCGATAACATCCAGAAGACTGATATCCAGAACTACGACAACATCGGGTTCGTAGATCTGCGTCTTTATGTCGATCGGCTGTTCATCTATCCTCGTAAAGGCAGCTACCGGCGCACCCCTTCTCTCAACACCGAACATAGGGAAGGCTTGTACATCCTTACCTTCTCTGAATGCGGCATCGGCTAGGG
>SL_8KL_010_SEDDRAFT_10003828_pt1 | contig 12310 bp, 24 predicted proteins | sample SodLakKL_010_SED_4_FD_11160 | JGI IMG/M metagenome (IMG submission 11160) | reverse complement strand
AAAAAAATCAACCCAATAGGTGATTTAAAATGAAATTCAACGAAGATAAAACCACTGTAGAACTGACATGGAAGGAGGCAGAACAACTTGAATGGTTCGAGGAATTATTGCTCGATTTGACGAAGAAACTATAGAGAAGGCAAAAAATGCTTTCTATCCGTTCAAGTTCTTCAAACACGGGGCAGCGGAAGTATATGCGGACTCGGACTACCAATCTGATGGATTCGTGAGTATAGGAGATGTGGGGGTTTCAGGTGAGGAGAATTGGGAGGATTTCCTTGAACAACTCGAAAATATAGAGGAAAAATGAGGAAAGGGAAACCTCACATGAGGAAGGTAAGGAGTTCTTCTCCTTCCTCCTCAAAGCGTGAGTAAAGGCTCACCACAAAAAAACGAACCCAATAGGTGATTTAAAATGGCAACTATGACTGTATGGGTAAAATTGGAAGAATCACCTTCTTCTGGATATAGCCATATCGATAAAGTTTTCAGAAGTGGAGAAGAACTGAAAGAAGATTGGAAAAGTACGAAAAAACAACTTGAAAAATATGATGTAAAAGCACCCAGCTTTGAGGATTACAAAGAAGATTTCACAAAGGTTACAGTAAAATATGATGGACGAAAGAAGGGAATAACGAAAAATCAAATAATGAAAGCATTAGAAAATAGGGGGACAGTTAAAAAGGTTAGTGAAGGTGGAGCAATTGGTGGTTATTATGAAAAGGTTGGTGAATAGAAAATGATTATAGTTGATGATAGTAGCAAAAAAATGAAGAATTATCCCTATATAACCCTAACCTTTATAAAGGTAGGAAAGTAATTATAATTAGGAAGTAAAAAAGACTTCCGAAAAAAATCACATAGGAGGTGATAAACAATTAATTTAGAACAGCATTTAGACGAACTTAACCACTGGAAAGAACAGGAAATTCGTAGGATAGAAAATGAATTCGTTGCGAAAAAGGATGAACTATTTGGTGATAGTCGTTGGCAAGAGGCACAGAAATTACATAGAGGAACCGTGGAAAATCTCAAAGAAATAAATAAAATGAAGACAGAAGTGGAGATGAATATCAAGAAAATACTGGGTGTCATACCAGACAAGAAAAGGATGACAATCGGTAATTCTTTGACTATTAGGGACAACACGGTTTGGAGGAAATACACCTCAAGGAAAGCAGGATTACGCAACATCAAATCAAACCAACGGAAAATAGTGAGTGCTTTTAGGAGTTACAAAGGAGACGAAGTAGCAAACAAAGTATCAGAATTGTTGGATTTGGTCGACGAACCCATTTACGATGGAACTTACGGTAGTGTTGTAGTTGAAACTGAGGTCGATGGCATGTACTACAAAATGCGTAGGAATACCTGGAGTGGATCACCGCTGAGGTACATAAAATCATCAAAGAAAACGTCGAATACAAGACATAGTTCATGGAATGAAATAGGTGAAGATTTTCAGACAGAAAAATTCATTAAAAGGCAAGATGAAGTGGTTAAGGCATTGAAAAAACTGAAAAAACAATCAGACAAAGTTAAGGAGGATGCTCGTGAAGTATGTGAAAAAATAAAAAACAAAGGAAGTAGGTGGCTTGTTTTAGCATCTCTTTAACTACCGAATAGTAATAAGGAAAACTTTATAAACCCCGAAGACTAATAGTAGTATGTAAAGGAGTGTAAATTTGGGGTGATAAAGTATGGGAAAAATCGAAGATTCGGATATGGGCAAAAGAGTGATGAAACTTCGAGCAACAGGAAAATCGTACCGTGATATATCGAAAGCACTGGCAGAAAATCACGGAGTAGATGTATCTCACACCACAATAAAAAACTACATTAAAAAGAAAGGTGTGGACGTAAGCCAGGCACTGGCTGCAGATGAAGAAACGAAGGATGAAGCACTTGAAGTATTCCAGGATGCAATAAAACAAATGAGAAAACTAAACAGAAAAATGTGGGAAACATACGAGGAAATGGATACCAAAGGAGATACTAGAGGTAAGATTAAAGTAGCAAAAGAATTAAGGAAACAACTTGAAAACCAGAATAAGTTGTTACAGGATTTTTCGCCCGGAAATCAACCACAGCAGGTCAATGTACAGGATCTCAATGTTAAGATTGATAACTTTGTTCAAAACAACTTGGTCAAAATACTAGAAACACTTGAGGATAGAAAATTGATTGACATTAAAGGCGACAAAGAAAAGATAAGAAAGGTTATTTGAAAAGGAGGTGAAAAAATATGCCAGAAAAGGACATGGACACAAAAACAGGTGTTCTCAAGCATTTTAGTCCAAAAAACAAAGGAGTGGCGATAGACCACGATAAGAATTGGTTTACTGTGGTCGGTGGAGCATGGAAATTTGCAAAGAACTGTGAAAAAGGAGACAAAGTAGAATACGGAACAAACAACGAAGGAAACATTGTATTCCTGAAACAGGCTGACGGCTCAAGTCAGTCAACGGTTTCACGAAGTAGTTCAAACAAATCAAAATCTGAATTTCCACGTGAAGCAGGTGAAGGAGTGGATGAAAAACTATCACAGATAGAGAAATTTGTGGCAAAGCAGTATGACGAGAACCACGAAATGCTTAAGGGACTTGTTGAAAGTGTAAGCATGGTGAGAGAAGAACTTTCGGACATAAAAGAAGTTTTGGACATAAAAGATGTAGAGTAAGCCAGTCCAACTTCGGCAGTGGGGCACTTCCACGGTTAGTGTCGTGTCGTTCATAAATTCTCACCCACATCTGACCCTCCAGAAAGACCTCAGTATCCCTAATTTTTTTTAGAAGGTTCTGAGGCGCCACAAGACGACACAAGTAGCCGCTGTCGAAGGACAAATGGCTTACCGTTGTTGGTTTACTATGGTTAATACAAGAGCAAAGGGAAAAAGAAATCAGAGAAAATGTGTTGAACATTTGGTAAAGGAAGAAAACTACGATAGAAAGGAAATAGAGGTTCAAACAGATAATAAGTTCGGCAACAATGACTTCTGGAATATGTTTGATATAATTGCTCTCGGAAGCAACGGTAAGCCACGATTTATACAAGTTAAAAGTAATAGGTTTGGTGGATTAAAGGATATTAAAGAGTTCGCACTTGAACATATGAACTTGGATCACTGTAATGTAGAAATATGGACATGGTTTGATTATAAAGGATGGGCAATACAAAAATTAGAAGAAAAAGGTTGGACTGTAACTTTAGATGAAAGATAAAAAACACATTAAACGCGGAAAAATGAGTGAGGTTTATGAAAAAGAAAGACATTGAAAAATTTTATGACTTTTTGGATAACGACGAGGTAGAACTACGAGCAATCGAGTACTACGAAGAAGATGGTGAAATAAAATCAAGAATAGCGGATCTAGAACACGTTAAATCCAAGGATGACTTTGTAAAATTCTGTGAAAAACAGGACGGTAATGCTAATATTTATGCGGGGGTACACCAACGTCGGCCGGGGGGTAGTACAATGGACGATGTTGTATCAGTCAAATGTATCCCGATAGATATAGACTCCGAAAGGGAAAAGAATCAGGCCGCAACTAAGGAAGAATTAAGAAAAGCAGAAAACGTCATGGGAAAAATATATAATGATTATGTAACAAGCGATAAGGGGACACCACTTGTAGCAATGTCGGGCAACGGCTATCATTTATACTTTAAAATACCAGAAATTGAAGTAACGGATGAAAATAGAGTTGAAATATCCAAAAAGTTACAGGCATACATAAAGAACCTTAAGCACGAATATGAAGAGGAGGGAGTAAACATAGATAATGTGGGTGATCTACCAAGAATTATGAAAGTACCCGGAACAATGTCAGTTAAGGGGAAGGACACAGAAGAAAGACCACATAGGTGCTCAAAATTAGTTCATTCGGAGTATGAATCAAGTGAAAAAGTAAGAGATGAACTATTACTAACTCCTATAGACTCCAATAATAACAATAAAGAACTAAAAGTCGACGAAAACTTTAAATCAGAAGATTTTGAAAAATTACTAGACAAAGATGAGAAACTTAAAAATCTATTCGAAGGAAACTGGGAACAATATTCAGATGACTGGGAAAACGGAACTCGAAGTGAAGCAGAATATGCACTGGTACATAAATTGTTATGGTACGAGATACCCGAAGATGAAATTAAAAAGATAATGTCAAACTGTGGTATAGGTAAGTGGCAAGACTCAAACAAAAGATATAGAGAACACACACTTGAAAAAGCAAAACAAGAATGTGGAGAAACGAAATCTGATATGATGGAAAAAATGGAACAGAATGATTTTGATGTAGAACCGGAGGATCTATCAAATGATCAAAAAGAAATAATCAGGGTTCTATATAAAAATAAATTATCAAGGGAGGAAATGAAGAATAGATTTGGTGGTGATTGGCAAGGTAAAATATCATTACTACGAAATAAAGGTCTTTTGACATTGTATGGTGGAGGTGAAGAAGTCTCATTAACTAAAAAAGGCACATTATTCTACGAAGAAAATAAAATAGCACTAGGTAAAGAGATGGAACGTGTATTAACCGAAGAAGAAGTGGAAGAAGCGATGGAATTTTTGAAAAGAAAAGATTTACTCAAAGAAATAGTTGACGACATGGATAAGGCAGGAATAATAGGTGAAAGGGACACAAAAACATTGATATTCATGATATTTTTGAGTTGTATAACAGATGAACCACAACATCTAATTGTAACAGGTGATTCATCGGCGGGCAAATCATACACATTAAACCGGGTCGCAGATTACTTTGAAGGTAGAGTAAAAAGGTTCTCAAGACTAAGTCCAAAGGCCATAGAATACTACGAAGAAAGTCTTGAAGGAGATACATTAGACGGTAAAATAATGATAGTTCAAGAAAGTCAAGGCATGGATGAAACCGATAACATAAGACCAATACTTTCACAGGATGGTGATGGAAGTATAAACATAGGTAATGTACATGACAAGGAATACAAAGAACTTCATATACAAGGAACACCGGTTTTAGCTACATCACACGTAAATCTAGATATAGAACATCAGTTTTCAACACGTGTTTGGAATGTATCGCCGGATATGTCAGAACAGCAAACTAAAAATATTGTTGTTTATCAAAAAAGACTTGCAAAATACCCATGGCTAAAATACGAACCTCAACAAAAAATCATGAATGCAATTTCATTACTTGAAAATAAAGATGTATTAATACCTTACATATCTTTGGTAAAGGTTCCTACAGACAAGGTTAGGGCAAGAAGGGATAACGAAAAACTACAGAGTCTAATAAAACTATCGGCAATATTACACCAATATCAACGACCGGAAATAACATTAACTGCAAACGGAACCGAACATGATTTCATAGTAGCAACATATGAAGATTTAAAGGTGGCAGAATTTGCAGGAAGTCAGGCACTAATGAGAAGTTATCAAGAACTCGACCAAAGACTTGAACAATTTTATCAGAAAGTTTTGGATCTAGACGAAGAACAATTTACAAACAAATCACTTGGAAATAATCTTCATGATTACACACAAGATACATCGGCAAAATACATGCGTGAATTAGTTAAGAAGGGACTTGCGGTAGTAGATAAAGGAACAACACCACATGTATATACGTTAAGAGATGATATGCAACCACAAAACTGGGCATTTTATGAAATAAAGAAACTGGACAAAAGTAGTAAACGTGAAAAAATTGCCGAACATGCAAGGACTGCGTATGAAAAACTGATAAGTGACGAAAGTCAATTGGACAGCATGGTAGACAAAGTTATACAGGATGATATAGTATTACCAGACAGAGAATTCACACTGGATGACATACCGGGTGCTGAGGAGTTTGAGATAGACGAAATTAAAAATGTATTTTATGAAAAAGAAACAGAGAAAAAGCCAACAAAAACTGATTATAACACAGAAGATCTGATAGAATTTGCAGAAGAAAAAATAGAAACAGAAACATTACTCGAACAATGGCAGAATGCATTTGGGATTGATGAAGATGACGCAGAGGAACTATTAGATTATCTCATGCAAAGTGGAAAAATAGTCGAAGTAAGAGCAGGAATAGTCAAGGAGGTGTGATATTGTGAGCAATTGGGATTTAAAGAAAAGAGGAGAAAAAAAGATAGATGACGTTACCTTACTCGAAGAATTTGAATCAGGAAAAACGTATGAAGAGATAGCAAATGAGTATGGATATGGTAAAGGCGGTGCACAAATATTAGCAAAACGTTTAAATAAACTCAAAAACTATCAAGGCAGACAATCTGTTAAATTAAACAAGATAGGTAACTCAAGAACACTCTGTATACCAAACAAATTAATTAAATTGGCTGGATTTGACCCAGAAAAAGAACTTCGTGCAAAACGAACGGCAAAAGATGGTAAAATAGTACTCGAACTTGAGGTAGACGAATAATGAAGGTAAAAATAGTACCATTAGAAATGGCACACAATGTTTGTAAAAATAAGTTATATAACGGCAGGGGAATACAAGTACTAGAAGAAACGGATGATTTTTTTATAGTAAACATTAAAAGAACAAAAACACTGAACCATATAAAAAGACAAAAATGTATAGAAAATTGTGAAGTTATGGACGAATAAAAATTCAATTGAAAAGTACAAACAACTATGGTGATCAAAATGAAAAAATGCAAAATATGCGGTGAAGATGAAGCGAAAAGAGATCACACGTATTGTCACGAATGCTTCAACTTCATGGAAGAAGTAGAAAAGGAGGTTGATGAAATTGAGTTCAGCTTTGGTGTCGATGAAGAATGGATACTTGACGACGAAGACATGGAAGATTTTATTGACGATGAAGAAGAAGAAATTTTTTAAATCGATTGGAGACCTCATAGATGAGGCCGGTCTTTCAAGAGACAGAGGAACTAGAATAATTGGAGAACTGAATGAATTTGGACTATTGGATGTTCAAAGAGCGGGCAAATCGAAGTCAGTTAGACTTTCAGATGATGATCGGGTTCATAAAATGGTTGAAAACCTCGAAACAGCAAAAGAACTACTCGACGAAGTAAAAAACGAGCAATTCGTATAGGGGTATACAGCGATATAAGAGCATTAAATAAACAAAGCATTTTAAATCGTTTATTTACATGTTTTAAGCGTTTATATCGCAAAACCCCTATATAGCGAACAAATTGATGATAAAATGAAACAAAATCAGTATATCTACGGTGGAACTGTAGAAATAAAACAAAAATATGTATATCTGGGTGATTATTTTGAGCTTTCTGAAAAGAGAAAAGAAAAATAGTGGACATTTTGAATGTGATGAATGCGGTGATGATCTGAACGAAGTAGGTATAGGAATATACCAGCATTCTGAAACAGGCAATAGAAAAAAATATTGTAAAAGATGTCACAGAAAAAGGATGAACGAACTTGGTGATTAAATGCCTTATAATTGTAGATGTGTAAATTGTAAACACAAAAAATATTCACAAAAGCAATGTAATGAATTGATGTGTCCAAGATGCGGAAAGGACATGAAATTAGAAGACGACGGTGAATAAATATGGTAGAAGATTTTGATTGGTATGACCACAACATGGAAGAACTATCAAAAGCCATGCTAAAAGCAAAGGAAGCATTTGAAGAACATTTCGAAGAAAAGGGAATGGATGGTGCATATTGGGATTTAGAATTAACCGGATATGTATTAACATCAAATTTCGAAAGATGGAAAAAAGTAGAAATGGACTTCACGTTTAAAGAAAAGAATGATGAAGGAGGTGAAAATCATGGAATCTGAAGAATTTTTGACTAAAGTGATATTTGGCATAATAGTAGGTCTGATATTCATCGGAGTCGGAATAATTGTGCCATACTTAGGATTTTGGGCATCAAACACACTTTTTGGAACATCGTTTTCACTCAGTATCCGAAACATGCTATCGTTCTGGATACTTGGGGGGATACTGAACCTATTCACTGTATCAAGAAAGGTAAAGACGGAGTAGATTTTGATGGAAGCAAGGAAAAAAATTGGAGAAGCAACCACCATAGATACGGAAACAGGCGAATTGATAGCAAAAAGTAATATCTGGGGCAAAATATTTAATTCGAAGAACACAAAGTGGGGGGTAGTATTTTTCTACCCTCCCTCCAATACCCTTAATACACCACCCCGGGAAAATTGGGTGAAACTATTAAAAGAACATAATAAAGAATCTAAATATAAATTTTTGTTCAAGGCAGGTCTTGACGGCAAAGTACAAACATTCATAGCAAAACCATATGACATACAAACTATGGATGATATAATACACAATATGGATGGATTGGAATTTACAAAAAATAAATATAAATTTACCATCAAAATTAATAACAAATTCGATGAAATTCAAAGAAAATACGTTATCGAAAAACTTTAAGGAGGTTTCAAAATGAAAAAAGAAGATTTAAGCGATCATCAAATAATATTTGGTGATTCAAGAAAGGTTTTAAAAGACTTACCAAAGGAATGTGTGGATCTTGTAGTCACGTCACCGCCATACAACGTGGATAAAGATTACGGTAACACAGTCTATGATGATTCGGGGCCATATGGAGAATATCTCGATATGTTAGAAGAAGTATTTACGCACGTATATGATGTAATGAAAGAACATAGATTTTTGTTAATAAACATAGGCAGAGAATCTGTAGTAAACACAAATGCACACATGGCGCGTATCTTAGAAAAAATAGGATTTAAGTATCAAAATATAATCATCTGGAAGAAACCCGAGGGTGCAGCAAGACAAAGTTTTACAGAAAGATGGCCACACGCAAGGTGGTATCAACCAAAGCTTGTCACAGAACAGATACTTGTGTATTCGAAAGGAGAAATCAACGGCAATAGACCCGAAAGGACAGACGACAATAGATTTGATAAAGAATTTTATAACGAGTACAAAACAAACATATGGGAAATAAATCCTGCAAACCACAAAGAACACCCGGCAATATTTCCTATAGAACTACCAAAAACAGCAATAAAATTTTACTCACAGAAAGGAGAACGTGTGTTAGATCCATTTGGTGGAACATGCACAACTTCCAAGGCAGCATTCATGGAAGACAGAAAATCAATTTGCATAGAATTAAACCAAGACTATGAAAATGCAATAAGAAAAAAACTTGGCGTGGGACAACAAAAGCTAAATGGATCAGTTGATTATGATGTCACTGTGTGGTAATAACAAAAACTTTATAAATAGGCAGAGGTAATAGTTATTAGTGTAGAAATAGTAAAAGAAAAAATAAATGGTTATATCTGGAAGAAATATTACATTGACGGTGAATTTAAAAAAGCCGTGAATGTAACATTAAAGATGCTTTCGGATGAATTTGAACTTAGTGACCATATATAGGTGTTTGGATGACCATATCATGTATGCAGTGTTATTACAAAGACGATTGTCCGGCAAGTATGAGGCCGATAACAAAGCCAGAAAGCATGCTTGGTCAAATTAAAGACGAACAACTCAAAAAGATAGCGGAAGACGTCATTAAATCTCATCCGAGAATGTTTGAAAACACCGAGGATAAAATACTGGAGAAACTATTAAAGCACATGCCAGATGCACCGAGGAATGCCAAAGTCGATGATATTAGGGACAGCTACGAATTAAAGAAGAAGGCTATCGTCGTAACAGTAAAGATCTTTGAATTGGAAAGTGGTGTTGATAAACGATTTAGATACAGACTAACAAACAGTAAACTAGGTAACATTGTATCAAGAAATATTATACACAGTAGATTGTCTAAATCGAAAAATACATTTTCGGAAGGAGCAAAAAACATGCTAAGAAATCTCAACATAGAAGAAGGGAAAGATGATTTTACGGTTAAAGATTTCCATGAAAAAGTCTGTAAAGCAGGAATGAGAAAATACAAACAGAAACGAAGTGATGATGATGGATGAGAAAAAAAGAATAGAAACAATGATAGAAAGAATGGAAAGTGAATTACACGAACTTGAAAATAATCCAGATGAGTGGATAGAAAATTACAAAGAAAATATAGAAAAGAAGGTAACTCATCTCAGGGAACGTCTAGAAAAGCTTGAATAAATTATTAAAATCGATAGGTGGCGCGGATGGTCTATTAAAGATGTTTGGTCAAAATGTGCGTATGTTTAGGTACTAAATCGCAACCAAGCGCACATGGTAGTTAAAACCCCGAAACAAAAATCATGAGGTGATTTTTTGAAAAAAGAAAACATCTTGGTATATATTTTCGAATTTGAAGACGGACCAGAAGCGCCACCAAAAATTGAAATCGATGATCCATGCATTATACGTATCAATTTTGATGGCATGGTAATCGGAGAAGCACTAAACTTCAGAAGAAAAGATGGAAAACTGTACTGTGATGCCAAGTTCATGGACAATTCAAAACACTTAACGGAGGAAATGCTAAACGAAAACACGTTGGCACCGACGTTCAAAGTTGAGGATGGAAAAATTACACGTTTATTGAACATGGGGCTCACAGATTGGCACGAGGACGTTAGGTTAACAAACAACCTATCTCCAGAATTTGAGGTTGATTTAAATGAGTGAAGAACAAATTGAAGATTTACCCGGCGTGGGTAAAAAAACAGCAGAGGATTTGAAAGAGAATGGATTTCACGACGTTATGAGAATAGCAGCAGCATCCGAAGGAGAAATAACAGGTAGAACTTCTCTCGGAGAAACAAAGGCTAGAAACATTATAGCAGCAGCAAGAGAAGCAATGGACATGAGTTTTAAATCTGGCCTAGATGTAGAAAAAACAAAATCTACGGCAGCAAAGATCACAACAACTTGTGAGGGATTAGACGAGCTACTTGGCGGAGGAGTTGAAACACAAAGCCTTACTGAAGTATATGGTGAATATGGTACAGGTAAATCACAGATGGCATTTCAACTTTCGGTGAATGTTCAACTCGATGAGGATGACGGCGGTCTTGGCAAGGGATGTCTATACATAGACACAGAATCAACGTTTGTACCATCTAGGGTTAGACAGATCGCAGAAGCTGCTGGAATGGACGGAGATGAAGTTTTGGATAACATACAGGTTGCAAAGGCATACAACTCAGATCATCAGATGCTGTTGGTTGACGATGCGGACAACTTACTAACTGAAAATGATATTGGTTTGGTTGTAGTTGACTCAGTAACTGGAGCATTCAGAGCAGATTACACAGGCAGGGGCAGTTTAGCAGAAAGACAACAAAAATTAAACAGACATCTAGGAGATCTACAGAGGATAGCAAACGTCTATAATGTCGCAGTTTTTGTAACCAACCAAGTGTTATCGGATCCATCACAACAGTGGGGAGACCCAACAAAAGCATCCGGTGGTCATGTATTACACCATGCCACATCAACAAGGATGTATTTAAGAAGAGGTAAACAAGGATCAAGAGTATGTAAATTGGTTGACTCACCTTCACAACCAGAAGGAGAACAACCATTCCAAATCACAGAAAATGGTATTGAAGATTGGTGATAAAATGAATCCAAAAACAGGAGAAAAAGAACAGGTTAGGGAGTTAGATGAAGTATGGTTAGTTGGTCATCACGGGCCGGAGCATAACACAGTATTACATGTATGTGGTAAGAGAGAAACGGCAGAACAGAGGTTTGAAGAACTTAGATTAGAATTATTGAATAGAGCAAAAGAGTCTCTTAAATTATCAAAAGAGAACGAATGGGGCAGTGAAGATATGTACGAAAGAATTATAGAAAATCTTAGTGAAAAGGATCCAGAAAAAATAGACAATTTCCCACAAAACACACCATACATAGAAAAGAGGGTGGTGGTCTGATGAAAACTACAGAAAAAACTACCATAGAACTCGAAGAACACGAATATGTAATTGGACCAGACCACCCACAATCATCTGACTTTGTTATCAAAAAGAATGGCAAAGAAACAAAATCCGTAAAAGCCATTATCGTAGATTCCAGGTATGAATAATATATGTTAAGAGATATAATAGATAAAGCATTTAAACGGGCATGGGAGAAGAATGATTTTAATCGTAAAACGATCGGCGTAGATATGTCTTTCGACGACATACAAGAAGCAATCACAGATGAGCTTGTTTTAATGGCTAAAAATGATGATGAACCCCTACCCTTAGATGGAGAATTGATCAATGAAATATGGGCCGAAGAAGACAGGGGGGACTGGCCAGACGGAACAGAGATACAATTAAAGATGGTTGAGGTTGTCAGCAGACAACACGATTTAAAGGACTTGAAAAATGAAATTTTAGAGGAGATAAACGATGAGTGA